>PVMS01026871.1_pt1 | contig 14260 bp, 10 predicted proteins | sample 1853461 | NCBI WGS metagenome assembly PVMS01 (sample SAMN08582032, study PRJNA380276) | Marine sediment metagenome, whole genome shotgun sequencing project. | isolation source: ocean sediment barecode stripped | collected 2017 | reverse complement strand
TATATTGCTGACCCTGACAATCAAGGCCGTTTTTTACAAGTTGTCGGAAACCAGCTATCGCTCAATGGCGAAGATGCGCAAGGTGGGTCCCCGGCTTAAAACACTAAAAGAACGCTATGGCAGTGATAAGAAGAGAATGAACCAGGCGATGATGGAGCTGTCATAGCGTTCTTTTAGTGTTTTAAGCCGGGGACCCACCTTGCGCATCTTCGCCATTGAGCGATAGCTGGTTTCCGACAACTTGTAAAAAACGGCCTTGATTGTCAGGGTCAGCAATATAATTGCCAGCCCCCAGTTGCCGACGTAGCTGTGATATAACGATAGTAACCAGTACAGAGGTTTTGACAGGAAGGTCAGCACACCATAGTCGACGGTTAGCTCGAGACCCGGCGCAATTTCTTCCAGTCGTTTTACCAGTTTGGGGCCGACAAATAGCTGGCTTACGAATTCTGTGCTATTTCCAGGCCTGACCAGTGCGTTTTCAGATCTTAGTCCTATCGTATAGGTGGCCGGTTGACGGCCAATATTGGCGATTGAATACGCCAGGTTCGTGCCATCCTGCGGTGGAATCCAGGCGGAAAGGAAATAATGTTGCAGCATGGCAATCCAGCCACCCTGAAAATTTAGCTTCAGCTGGCTATCTTCCATGTCGTCAAAGTCAACCTTCTCGTACTTAACTTCCTCGTTGTAGTACACCGCGCCGGTATAGGTAATCAGTATTCTTGACTTGCTCAACGGTCGAGTGCGTTGAATTTGGCGATATTGGCTGCCCTGCCAGTCCTGGCTTGTGTTGTTTTCGACTCGATGTTTAACATCGATCAGGTAATCGCCCCGCCTGAATTCATAAGTCTTGACGACCCTGATCCCGTCCTGCTCCCAGAAAAATGGCACGATGAGGCGATCATCCCCATCCTGCAAAATGTATTGCGCTTTTTTAGTTTGATAAACACTATGGTGGGTGGGTGCCGTATTACTACGATTTCTGAGGCCACTTTGCAATACATGAACCGACGCTGCATCGCTATGGATTAATTCCAGCCCCAGTTCCGGTTGATCCAGGGAAACCGGATATTTCTTTAATTTAAGTGAACGAATCACACCTCCCCTGCGATCAATAACGGCGGTCACTACGTCGGTTTCCACCGTAACCAGGCTTCCAGGGACCGTTTCTACTGTAGTTTCGAGCGTACTATTGGAATCGATCGCCAGGCCATCGGCCTGGTCCGGCAAATCGACTATTTTTGATATATCTACCTCGGTAGCCTGTTCGGGCACCGAGGGCGAGGGGTTGACACCCCCACTGCTGGTGACCGGCTGGGGAGCGTAATCGAGCTGCCATTGTTGCCAGATCAGCATAGCCACAAAGGCCAGCGCGGCAAACAGAAATAGTCGTGTATTATCCATTTATCGGGTGCCCTTTTTGTTGATAGCGCCGGGGACCGGATCATAACCGCCGGCATGCCACGGGTGGCAGCATGAAATGCGTTTAACGGCAAACAGGAATCCCTTGAGTGCACCGTGTTGGTCAATTGCCTCTATGGCGTACTGCGAACAGCTTGGCGTATAACGACAACTACCGCCCATGCCGAACAGCGGGCTCAAGAAATACTGGTAAGCTCGAATTGGGATAATCAGGAGTTTTCGCATTGCTTGATAACGCTAGTCCAGTGTTTTTCCAGGTTTGAAATCAATTGTGCGCTATCGATTGACATAATTGATCGCCGCACCATGATTACCATGTCCCTCGCGGGTAAACGGTGCTGGTTTTTCCGGAAACTTTCACGGAAAATTCTTTTTAAGCGATTTCGCATTACCGCTTTCTGTATTTGTTTTCTTGCTATTGCGAATCCGAGCCTTGGGCAGACTCCAACCTGGTTACCCACCAGTATCGTAATGCTGGCATCGTCAACGCGCTTGTTATTATTGAAAATCTGCCGAAACTGCGCAGCCCCCACCAGTCTTAATTGCCTGGGAAACGACTCTTTACCCCGGACCCCCATTATTAAAAAACTAGTTTAGGGCGTCAGGCGTGCCCGGCCCTTGGCTCTACGCGCCTTAATAACCCCGCGGCCGCCTCGCGTTTGCATACGAGCGCGAAATCCATGCGTTCTGGCTCGTTTCAAGTTGCTCGGCTGGAATGTACGTTTCATGTTAATGTCCTCTGCTTTTGCAGCCCGACTAAATCAATAAGGCGCGACAATGTACTGGTCTAGCGGCCATTCGTCAATACGTAAATGCTCTAAGGAACCTCTGATCAACTCATGAATGAACGCGTTGTGCCCAAAATGGCCAATTTCTGTGTTGTGAAACTTAGCAATAGCTCTGCTATTACTTGCGTTCCACGCCTTGAACTGAACGGTCCGGCGCTCCGGCATTTTGAATCACAACCCGATTCACCCAGAATTAATCAGAGGTTCCTAAATTGTTATATTTTGGCGCTGGGTCAATGGATTAGCCTTTCTGTCGGCGCGCATGAAATTTTTATCGCATCGGGCTTTGCTCTGGCTGTGGATAAGTATATTATTAAGCGCTGCGTGCTGGGCGCCGGGACTGTTTCACCGGGGCCGTGCCAGATCATCCAGATAAATGATAGATATGGGTATAACCCGACAGGGATTGGCGATGGGTCATTATTTCTGGGTGAATAAAATATAATCGCTCTGTCTTTTCGGCGCGAAAGTAATCACCGTCATCGTTTAATTTGTGGGTTAACCGAGTTTATTACGTTTTGAATTCAATCTGGCAACAATGTGTTACCTGCCTGGAAGGGGAAATTAGCGAGCAGCAGTTCAATACCTGGATTTTGCCATTACAGGCAGAACAGGAGCAGAACACTTTAAAACTACTCGCGCCAAATCGTTTTGTTATGGACTGGGTTCGCAAGCACTTTCTAGATCGAATCAATGAGCTGGTCATCAGTCTCGATGAAAGTAATTCCATTTCGGTAAATTTATCAATTGGCTCTCAGATAAAACCACCTGTGCCAGTCCTGTCAGAACCTAATACCCGATCGTCACGCCGTAAAAATCAAACATCAGGTTTAAACGAATCGCAAATATTCAATAGCTTTGTCGAAGGTAAATCTAACCAGTTGGCTCGTGCGGCCTCGATCCAGATCAGCAATAACCCCGGGTCTGAATATAACCCGCTCTACATATATGGTGGTGTCGGGCTGGGTAAAACCCATTTAATGCATGCAATTGGCAACCAGATCAGACAGGTTAATCCTGGGGCAAAGGTACTTTACGTTAATTGTGAACGATTCGTATCGGATATGGTAAAGGCCTTGCAGCACAGCAAAATGAACGAGTTCAAGCGTTCGTATCGTAGCCTCGATGTATTGCTAGTAGACGATATTCAGTTTCTAGCTGAAAAAAGCCGCTCGCAGGAAGAGTTTTTCCATACCTTTAATTCGCTCTACGAAGCTCACGCCCAAATGGTTATTACCTGTGATCGGTTCCCCAAGGAAATTGAGGGCCTGGAGGACAGGATTCGCTCGCGTTTGGGCTGGGGCCTGGCAGTCGATATCAAGCCGCCCGATCTCGAGACCCGCGTAGCCATATTAAAAAGCAAGGCCGAACAAGTGAACGTGCAGCTGCCCGAGGAGGTCGCGTTTTTCATCGCGGAGCGATTTAAGTCGAATATCCGGGAGCTCGAAGGCGCATTGAAACGGCTCATAGCCCATTCCAGATTTACCGGTCAGCCGATAAACCAGGAATTTACGCGGCTGGCACTAAAGGAGCTGCTTGCAGTGCAGGACAAACTCGTAACTATAGAGAATATTCAGAAACTCGTAGCCGAGTACTTTAAAATCAGAGTCGCTGACCTGCTATCGAGCCGCCGCACACGATCGATTACCCGGCCTCGCCAAATAGCCATGGCGCTGGCAAAGAGTTTGACCCGACATAGTCTGCCCGAGATAGGCAATGCCTTCGGGGGCAGGGACCATACAACAGTCATTCATGCTTGTCGTAAGGTCGATGAACTGCGCAAAGAAGATCGGAGAATTGAAGAGGATTACGAAAACTTACAGCGAATTCTAAGCAATTAATCGCTGTCGGCACCGATGCAAAGAGCAATAGCTGTGGTTAACTATTCGTGCTATTTTAGCGCGCAACCTGTGTGCAACGTGTGGATTAAAAGACAGGCAAAACTGGCCCTGTATCTATACACTGATATCCACAGATTACTAATAGAATACGGACAGGATAAAACTCGTCTAAACCCTATAAGTTGTTGATTTACAAAGAGAAATCGAAGTTATAAACAAATATAAAGTTTATAATAACTACAATAATATATATATATGAAAACAATTATTAATAGCCAAAGCCTACTTGGTCCGCTGCAACAGATAATTGGTGCAGTAGAGCGAAGACAAACACTGCCTATCCTGGGCAACGTTTTGCTTAACTCGGATGCAGGGGTTCTTTCCCTGACTGCCACAGATCTTGAAATCGAAATGGTGGCAAAGGTCGACACTGTTAGCACGGCTGATTTTCAAACGACGCTTCCGGCGAGGAAATTACTGGATATATGCAAAGCATTGCCAGACGAATCTGAGATCGAATTTAATATTGAAGATAACCGGGTAATACTGACCTCTGGCCGTAGCCGGTTTTCGCTGGCCTCATTGCCAGCCAAGGATTTCCCCAGTTTAGATGAGATAGACGGAAAACAGTCATTCGACATTCCGCAGGCCGAGCTCAAGTCATTACTGGAGAGCACCTCGTTTGCGATGGCTCAGCAGGATGTACGCTACTATTTGAACGGGATTCTAATGGAAATTTCGCCCGATCATCTGAAGCTGGTGGCTACCGATGGGCACCGGCTGGCACTCAGTGAATTCAAGACCAGTATTCCAGTTGACGAAGCAACCCAGATAATTATTCCTCGCAAGGCGGTTCTCGAATTGTCACGGTTACTCGAAGCCAATGACAGTGTTGCGAAGATTATCCTGAGTCAAAACCACATTCGGGTTGAAAGCGGCACACTGGTGTTCACCTCGAAGCTAATCGATGGCAAGTTCCCAGATTACAACCGTGTGATACCGGTTGACGGTAATAAAACCCTGGTGGTTAACCGGGAGATGCTGAAACGTGCGATGAACAGAATTGCTATTTTGTCTAACGAAAAATATCGTGGCATTCGCCTGACCCTGGCGCCTGGCAATTTGTCTATCCAGGCTAATAATCCTGATCAGGAGGAGGCCGAAGAGGAGTTGTCGATTGATTACGATGAGGCCCAGATAGAAATTGGGTTTAATGTGACCTATTTAATCGACGTGCTTGGTGTACTGGACTCGGAAGATGTTCATATCAAATTAAAAGATGCGAATAGTAGCTGTATCATCAGCGACAGCGAGGACTCGTCGAGCCTGTATGTCGTCATGCCGATGCGCTTATAGTTTGGCAAACAGATAAATTTGGCCAAAGCAGGTAATCAAATCCAGTGATCCGAGTATCATGTCAATCAGTCAGCTTAGCCTGACAAATTTTAGAAATCTAAAAAGTACCACCTTAGATTTCCACCCATCGATCAACTTAATATCGGGTAGCAACGGGTCGGGCAAAACAAGTTTGCTCGAATCCATCCACGTGCTGTGCCAGGCATGTTCATTCCGTACTCACCAACTAAAACAATGTATCAGCCATGGCGATACGAGCTTTTTACTGTTTGGACGATTCGACGGCTATAAAGCGGGGCTTTCCAGGTCACAGCAGAAACTTGAAATCAAACTAGATGGAGAACCGATCCAGCGACGGTCCATTCTGGTCAGCAAGACGCCCGTCAATATAGTCAATGCGGATAGTTTTAGTTTAATAACGGGTCCACCCGAGCAGCGACGAAAGTATCTTAACTGGTGTTTGTTCCACGTGGAACATCAATATTCGGAGTGCTGGGTACGATTCAAACATGCCCTTAAACAGCGCAACCAGTTGTTGAAAAGCAGGCAGGACCTGAACCTGCTTGATTACTGGAACGAATATTTAATTGAACCCTCACTGGCAATCTCTCGATTTCGAGCGAAATACACGAAGATGATCGCTGAGCAGCTCGCAAGGCAACTGACAGATCTACCGGGAGATATAAAAATCACCCTGGATTATGTTGCAGGGTGGCCCAATCAGGTTGATCTCAAAAGATGCCTGGAGGACGACCGGGAAAAAGACATCAGAGCGGGTTTCACCAACCATGGTATTCACCGCGACAACCTGCAAATAATGGCCGATGGGATGCCGGCAGCGCAGGCATTGTCGAGGGGTCAATTGAAAAGGTTGTGCCTGGCTCTTATCATTGCCGGTCTCAATATAGTGCGGGAAAACAGCGACAGGAACATCATTTTTTTAATCGATGACCTGCACTCAGAACTTGATCACGAGTCACAACAAAAGGTTTATCGGCAGCTAGCCGATATCGGCCTTCAGCTATTTATAACCAACCTGGAAAGCCATATTCCTACTGCACTACAGGGAAAAGAATATAAAATGTTTCACGTGGAACATGGTATCATTAAGACCCTGCAAAAGCGCTAGTCAAGTAGATGTCAGAATACGATTCCACCAGTATAAAAGTGTTAAAAGGTCTCGATGCAGTACGCAAGAGACCGGGTATGTACATTGGCGATACCGATGACGGTACCGGCCTGCATCACATGGTATTTGAAGCGGTTGATAACTCAATCGATGAAGCACTTGCCGGACACTGCTCGGAAATTAAAGTTGTCATACACAATGATAATTCTGTATCTGTAAAAGACGATGGGCGCGGAATACCGGTAGATATTCATCAGGAAGAAGGACGATCCGCTGCAGAAGTTATACTCACTATTCTGCACGCGGGCGGTAAATTTGACGACAATTCCTATAAAGTATCAGGCGGTCTGCACGGTGTTGGTATCTCGGTAGTCAACGCGCTGTCGGAAAAACTGCTTTTGCGCATCAAACGCCATGGCAAGCTGCATGTTCAGGAGTACGCCCTGGGTGTTCCGCTGGCGGACCTAAAGGCGATCAAAGACACCGATCAGACCGGAACCGAACTGCGATTTTACCCAAGCCCAGAAATTTTTAGCGATATTGAATTTCACTACGACATATTAGCTAAAAGGCTGCGCGAATTATCTTTTCTGAATTCGGGTGTTCACATACACCTGGTCGATGAAAGAAACAACAGGGAAGACGTTTTCGAGTACCAGGGCGGCATCCGGGCATTCGTGGAACACCTGAATAAAAATAAAACCCCAATCCACGAAAAAGTGATAGAAATTGATGTCATGTCCCAGGATATTGGCATCGAGCTATCGATGCAATGGAACGACTCGTACCAGGAAAATATATTCTGCTTTACCAATAATATACCGCAACGAGACGGCGGAACCCATCTATCGGGGTTTCGCACTGCATTAACTCGAACCCTGAACAACTATATGGAAAACAGTCCGCTTAAAAAGGGCAAGGTTTCCACCAGTGGTGACGATGCCCGCGAGGGTTTAACTGCAGTTTTATCGATCAAGGTGCCCGACCCTAAGTTTTCATCGCAGACCAAAGACAAACTGGTTTCATCAGAAATCAAGGGCATAGTCGAATCAGCCGTGGGCGATAAGCTGAAGGATTATTTGCAGGAAAATCCGTCCGAAGCTAAATCTATAACGATGAAAATACTCGAAGCGGCGAGGGCGCGCGAGGCAGCGCGTAAAGCCCGCGAGATGACGCGACGAAAAGGCGCGCTGGATATCGCGGGCTTGCCGGGGAAATTAGCCGACTGTCAGGAAAAAGATCCTGCCCTGTCGGAGATCTACCTGGTGGAGGGGGATTCAGCAGGCGGGTCTGCGAAACAGGGTAGAAACCGCAAAACCCAGGCGATATTGCCGCTAAAGGGAAAAATCCTCAATGTAGAGAAGGCGAGATTCGATAAGATGTTGCAGTCGGCTGAAGTGGGCACTCTTATAACCGCCCTCGGCTGTGGTATCGGCCGGGAAGAATTCGATATAAATAAACTACGTTATCACTACATCATTATCATGACTGACGCCGATGTAGACGGTTCCCATATACGCACGTTGTTGCTCACTTTCTTTTATCGTCAGATGCGTGAACTGGTTGAACGTGGCCACGTTTATATTGCCCAGCCACCCCTGTACAAGGTTAAAAAAGGCAAGCAGGAACGTTATGTAAAAGACGACAAAGAGCTCAACAGTTATCTGCTACAGCTAGCCATCGAAGGCGCCAGCCTGTTTTTAAGCGACGACACACCCGCGTTGTCGGATGTGGCGCTCGAAAATCTGGCGCGTCAATATATGACTATTCTGGCAATATTTAATCGACTCGAACGAAGCTTGACCCTCGAAATATTAAATGAATTGATTGATTTACCCGCTTTGGGTGAGCGTGAATTGTTCGATGAAGCGGCTATGAATGACTGGGGAAAGGCCCTGGTCGCCAGGCTGAACGAAAAAAGCAGTACCTCGGTTTCATATCAGATGAGCGTAAAAAGCGACGAAAATAGTAATCAATTCGGCCTGTCACTGGATAAACGCCACCACGGAATACACGCCCGATACGAACTCGGTCCGGAGTTTTTCAATGGCGCTGACTACCGCGCAATGGCCCAGTTTATTGAGCAGGCCGGTGATCTCCTGGGTGACCAATCATTTATCAGTCGTGGTGAGCGTAAAGAAAATGTCGAAAAATTCAGTGATGTGTATGAGTGGCTAATGAAAGAAGCCAAAAAGGGGTTAAACATTCAACGCTATAAAGGCCTGGGGGAGATGAACCCGGATCAGTTGTGGGAAACAACCATGGATCCCGACAATCGGCGCTTACTAAAAGTACGCATAGAAGACGCGATTGCCGCCGACGAGGTATTTACTACCTTGATGGGTGACCAGGTGGAACCAAGACGTGAATTTATCGAATCGAACGCCCTGAATGTTCATAATCTTGATGTATAATTGCCGTTGAGCTCTCAATTTTATTCCTAAGCTATTGATTTTAATAACAATAATATTGATTACGGGTAGCTGAAAAGTAATCGCATATGAGCAGGAAGATAGATTTCCCTCGCTACGATATTCTAGTCACGACAGGCCCCCAGAGGAAAAGTGTTGAAAAACCCACTCCTGAATAACGGTGGATTACCGGCATTCAGCCAAATCACTCCCAATATAATACAACCGGCGATCGAGACAATAGTCGCCGATAATCGGCAGCAGATCGCCGATCTCGTCGACAAGGGTGACATGAGCTGGGACGGGCTGATTAAACCCATATCATTACTTGAAGATCGATTAAGCAAGGCCTGGTCCCCGGTGCGTCATCTCAACTCGGTGAAAAGTAGCGACAAGCTGCGTGAAGCCTACAACGCCTGCCTGCCATTACTGAGCGAATATTCGACTGAAATGAGCCAGAATCGGCAACTTTATCAGGGCTATCGAAATATCGCGGATTCGCCGGCCTACGCTGAACTGGATTCGGCTCAACAAAAAGCCGTCGACGATTCACTCAAACACTTCAGGTTGGGAGGTGTTGATCTGGAAGGGGCGGACAAACAGCGCTACCAGCAATTGCAAAAGGACCTTTCAGAGCTACAGTCAAGCTTCGACAATAATTTGCTCGACGCGACACAGTCCTGGCAAAAGCTGGTGAGTGATGTACAACAGCTAGAGGGTATACCCGAATATGCGATAGCGATGTTCAAACAGCTGGCCGAACAAAATAACCAGTCCGGTTATCGCATAACCCTCGATATGCCAAGCTACATAGCAGTAGTCACCTACGCACAGTCCCGCGAACTGCGAAAAGAAATATATGAGGCCTATTCGACACGCGCCTCCGATCAGAATATTACTGATAAAAAGTGGGATAATGCGGATAACATGCTGCAAATTGTCGCTAAAAGGCATGAAAAAGCAAAAATCCTGGGATTTGATAACTATGCCGAATACTCGCTCGAAACCAAGATGGCCGAGTCGGTAAAGCAGGTACTTGATTTTCTTTATGACCTCGCGCAGCGGTCGAAGTCAGCGGCGATCGGCGAGGTAGCCGAAAGACAGGCATATGCCGAATCGCTGGGTTTCGATGGGGAACTGCAGGCCTGGGATTACGCTTATTACAGTGAAAAGCTGAAGCAGCACAAATTTCAATTTTCGGAGGAAGACCTAAAGCCGTACTTTTGCGACGACAACGTCATCAACGGCTTGTTTGAAATCGTGAAAACCCTCTACAGCGTCGATATTATTTCGGTGGAAAGCCCGGTCGATGTGTGGGATAAATCAGTGCGCTTCTACCTGATTAATAATCCCTCGGGCGATATTATCGGGCAGTTTTACCTGGATCTTTACGCGCGTGAAAACAAACGCGGTGGCGCCTGGATGGATGAATGCATTAACCGTTATCATATCGACGGCAAGACCCAGATACCAGTGGCTTATCTAACCTGCAACTTGACACCGCCCATCGGCGATGAGCCTGCTTTATTTACCCACGACGAAGTGATAACCCTGTTCCATGAGTTCGGTCACGGATTGCACCATATGCTAACCCGAATCGATGTTCCGGAAGTTGCCGGGATCAATGGGGTCGAGTGGGATGCGGTTGAACTGCCGAGCCAGTTTATGGAAAATTTTTGCTGGCAAAAGCAGGCCCTGGAATTATTTGCCAGGCATTACCAGACCGGTGATACCCTACCCAGGGAACTATTCGACAAAATGGTTGCGGCAAAGAATTTCCAGAGCGCCCTGCAAATGCTCAGACAAGTTGAATTCGCTCTATTTGATATCAAGCTCCACCAACAGGATGGTTTAAGCAGTGCAACACAAATTCAGGATATACTGGATCAGGTTCGGGCCGAAATATCGGTTGTTAAAACGCCTTTAAACAATCGGTTTCAAAATGGATTTTCGCATATTTTTGCAGGTGGCTATGCGGCGGGTTATTATAGTTACAAATGGGCCGAGGTTTTATCCGCTGACGTATTCTCCGCATTCGAAGAGGCAGGCATTTTCGATGCGACAATCGGGTTGAAATTCCTGCATTGTATTCTTGAACAAGGAGGTTCGCGCCCCGCGATGAAATCGTTTCAATGTTTTCGCGGACGAGAACCCAGTATTGACGCCTTGCTACGGCATAGCGGCATAAACACATAAGAAGATTATGACAAAATATTTACTCACAGGGTTGCTTTACCTGCTCTTCACTATCGGGGTATTAGCCCAGGATGCTACCAACACAGGGGCTGTCGACAAGTCCCTCAGCGAAGCAGCTGCTGAAAAACCCGCCGAAAAGCCCGCTGTTGTAGAAGCACCGCAACAACCCAGGGAAATGCTTTATGTCACCGACAATCTACGCTTGTCGCTTTATCCAAATGCGAGTGATAAGGGGCGAGCGCTGGAATATCTATCCTCGGGTGACAGGCTGGGGATACTGGAAGTTCAGGGCCCCTACGCCCTGGTGATTGCTCCGACCGGTCGGCGTGGTTGGGTAAAGCGTGGTTTTTTGTTAACCAAGCCGACATCCAAAATATTGCTTAAACAGGAGAAAAAAACGAATGAGGATCTACTCCAGGAAATAGAAAAACTTGCCAATAGCAAGGTTGTTATCGATCAATACGAGCGTGATATGGATGTATTAACTAAAAATTTGAAAATCGCGGAGACCGCTCAGGCGAAAGCCGAAACAATGGTAGTTGAACTGGAGCAGGCGGCTCGCGACAAGGCAGAATTAGATGCCTCCATTAAAGCGGCGAAGGAGACGAAAACAACCATGCCTGTGCAGGCACTGATCGATACCGCGAGACTCTATTGGCAATACCTGATCCCAATTTTTCTGGTATTACTATTGCTCGGATCATTGATCGCCAAAATAATGATCGATGCGCGTATCAAGCGGCGTTACCATGGTCTCAAACTCTGGTAAGCGACCCGCATCACCAATAATTGGCGAAACTGAACATGCGTTACCGGGACCTGCGGGAATTTATCGAGCAACTCGAAAAAGATGGTGACTTAAAACGAATCAGTCAGCGCATCGACCCTAAACTGGAAATTACTGAAATAGCACAACGGACCTTGCGCCAACAGGGTCCGGCACTATTATTCGAACAGGCCGGCGACAGTAAAATTCCCCTCCTCGCCAACTTATTTGGTACCGAACAACGGGTAGCACGCGCGATGGGCGCCAGTCAGCTCGAATCTCTACGCGAGGTGGGCAAGTTATTAGCCTTTCTCAAGGAACCCGAACCACCGACAGGATTTATCGATGCGATAAAGACGCTGCCGATCTATAAAAAAATACTCGATATGTCGCCGAGCCATGTCAGCAAGCCGAAATGCCAGCAGATTAAAATCACCGGTGATGAAGTGGACCTGTCTTTATTGCCGATACAGACCTGCTGGCCCGACGACGTTGGTCCTCTGATTACCTGGGGTCTTGTCACCACGCGGGGACCCTCTAAGAAACGCCAGAATTTAGGTATTTACCGCCAACAGGTGATCGCCAGAAACAAGGTTATCATGCGCTGGTTGCCACATCGGGGCGGGGCGCTGGACTATCGCGAATGGTGCGAACAGAAGGGCGACCAGCCATTCCCGGTTGCGGTCGTGCTGGGTTGTGACCCGGCCACTATCCTCGCCGCGGTAACGCCGATACCCGATAGCCTGTCCGAATACGCCTTTGCCGGTCTGTTGCGGGGCAGCAAAACAGAAGTAGCCGATGCCCTGTTATCCGATCTACAGATCCCGGCGCGTGCCGAAATCGTGCTGGAAGGTTATATTTACCCCAATGAAGAAGCCGAAGAGGGTCCTTTTGGTGACCATACTGGTTACTACAATGAAACCGAGCGCTTTCCGATTTTTACAATCGAAGCGATTACGATGCGCAAGGACCCGATTTACCACAGTACCTACACGGGTCGTCCACCCGATGAACCGGCCATACTGGGTCTTGCTCTCAACGAAGTGTTTATCCCGATGCTACAAAAGCAGTTCCCGGAGATCGTTGATTTTTATCTACCCGCCGAAGGCTGCTCCTATCGTGTCGCGGTGGTTAGTATGAAAAAGCAATACCCGGGTCACGCGAAACGCGTAATGATGGGTATCTGGTCATTTTTACGCCAGTTCATGTACACCAAATTTATCATAGTAGTGGATCAGGATATCAATGCGCGCGACTGGGAAGACGTCATCTGGGCCATTTCTACGCGTATGGATCCGGCGCGCGACCTGACTATTATTGAAAATAGCCCAATCGACTATCTCGATTTTGCATCACCGGTGTCGGGGTTGGGCTCCAAGGTCGGGTTCGACGCAACCAATAAATGGCCCGGCGAGACGACACGGGAATGGGGTCGGCCGATTGCGATGGATGCGGCCACGATCAAGAAGGTAGATGATATCTGGGATGAGCTGGGGATAGACTCTAACTAGCAGACTATAGGGTTCGTCATCCGGGGGTCTGGTCAGTGTTGTCAAGGGCCTGGAGAAACTACATCGCATTCATATCGGGCTAAAAGCGGTCGTTCAGATTCGATATTACAAAGACAAAACCGACCCCGCGTTGAACGATTCGGCCTAAACCGGATTGCCTCTTGACTTAAAGTTAACTTTAAGTAGTAAGCTAAAAATCCCAGTTGAAGCAGGTCTACGATTCACGAACATCAAAGGACATCAAAGGACATCAAAGGACATCATATGGATAGCCTACAACAGTTATTAGTTGATGGAACTCGCTATGATCCACGCTATTTACCTTCCAGGAACGCCGATCATATGCCCATGACACTGTGCGCCATCTCCGGTTTGGGCGGGCACCTGGATGCCTTGTTAGCCTATCGGGACCAGTACAAAAAGATCTTGCATGAGATTCCGTCAGTGGATGCCAATCCAGATTGGCGGCAGGGCATCGGCCAGAACGAGTCGTATCCTTCATTGCTTGCCTGGTTCAGGGAACAGGTAGCTGAAAGGGGCATTGAATCAACAGTCAGTAAGTACCTGCCCGAATTTATTGCTAGCATTGCCATGGAAGCCTTTCATCCGATAATCCGGCTTGGTTATGCCATTGATTTTAAGTCAGATGCTGAAACAGCTGCAGCACTCGCTTATATGGCCAGTAGCCATAAGAATGTTCCGGTAAACGACAGGCTCGGCGACGCACATAACTACAAGTATGCCTGGGCCTGCCTGTCAGAATATCGGCACTATGGAGATGATAGATACTTAGATGAAATTCAGGATCTCCGGCTAAGCGGGCTGATACCAAAATGGTGT
>PVMS01163338.1_pt1 | contig 14261 bp, 14 predicted proteins | sample 1853461 | NCBI WGS metagenome assembly PVMS01 (sample SAMN08582032, study PRJNA380276) | Marine sediment metagenome, whole genome shotgun sequencing project. | isolation source: ocean sediment barecode stripped | collected 2017 | reverse complement strand
CCCTCGAGCATCTGAAACTTCTAATTTAATTGGAAGTTCTTTCGGTACTTTATTTGCATTGTCATTCAAAACAAAAGTTAAATGAATAGAATCTCAAGGTCGCCAAACTCCACGCTCTCCATAAATAAATCCTTTTAAACCTTTTTGTAATTTTTTTCCTGAAACATTGAATTTACTCAACGATAAAGAATTACCATCATCTAGTTTTACATAGGTTTTATTTTTTCGGTTTGAAACAATTGCGAAATAAGCATTTTTTCCAATATTTAAATTGGCAACACCTTCATTATTTGTGGTAGCTTTTCCGATTTCTTGCTGTTGATAATTGTATAATGAAATAGTTGCTCCAGTTACTGGTTGTGTAGTTAAAATATCTGTTACAGCAAAAAAGTACGATTTATTTTCTCCTTTTTTAGCGATAACTCCCAAGTTTGATGCTAAAATATTTATAGAAATTGTTCGGTCTTCATTTAAATAATATGCTTTTTTGCAAGGGTTTTCTCTTTCTCTCCAATTATAATAAGTGCTGTTATATCTGTAAATTAAATTATCCCAATATTGTTCCTCTCGTTCATCTAAGTCATCCGATTCTTGCTGAGTATATGAGTTTTCATTATAGTAATAATCATCCTCATAATATTCATAACCGTCGTCGTCAGAATCTAATTCAGCGTTTTCACATTTATACAAAGAATATTCTGGCTTTATACTTAATTCAACTCTGTAAATTGAACCTGGATCGGCTTTTATCATTTTTGATAAATCCACAGCGTAAGCTTTCCATTTCCCTGTATTTTCAATAGAGCTATTTACTAAAGTGATTGTTTTTTTAGCAATTCTTCGTCCAACTCTTCGAACATTATACCTATTGCCACTTCCTAAATTATTTTCTTGTAAAAACTGTAAAACATTGTCTTCAAATATTTTAATAACTCTTACATCTACGGCTTTTAAATTCACCGCTCTAAAATTTATTTTTAAATCGTTTGAATTTGGTAAAATAACACCGTTTGAAATTAATTTAACTTCTGGTTTTACTTGTTCAAAAGCAACTATTTCAGAAAAGGATTTTTTTAGTTTATATCCTTCAACACTCTTAATTCCTTGAAAAATATCAACCAAAACATTTCCTGCAATTAGTTTATTTGGATATACTTTTAAGTTGTTTCCATCAACTACAAATTTTAAATTTTTGGTATCTTTTATTAGTACCAAACCGCTAAAATTTTGTTGTTGCTTTAATGGATTTGAAAAATTGATTTTCAAATATTGTTCAGGGCTTTGAATAACATTTACACGAACTATTGTAAAATTACTTTTACCAACAATCTTTAACGAAGTTTCACCTTTATTATTAACATTAATGCTTTTTCCTGACCAAGAAAATTGAACTTCAGAATCTTCAGCAAAACGCTGAATACTATCTATTCTAAATTGAAAATTGGTTCCAATTGAATCAGAATCTTCCCATTTTATACTAAGTTTTTTACTTTTTTGAATTGCTGAAACTAACTTTTTGGCTTTTTCCAAAGATAAAATATCAGCCGTTTTTATACTTCCTTCAAGATATTGCCATTCTTTATCATACGATTGAAATCCTAAAGTATTTACAGCAAAATTTTGCTCGATTGTTTTAAATTTAAACGTGTATTTTTTATGCTCTTTCGGAATGTTAACATACATTTCGGCTAAATCAACTGTTACCGTATATTCTGTATTAGATTTTAAATTTTTTGAAGGTTGAAACAATAAACTTCGCGTATTTAAAGCAGTTAATTTTCCATCAATTTTTGGTGAAATGTTTATTAAACTTTTTGAAACTCCTTTATTTGGTTCCCAAGCTTCAACTTCTTTAGCTAAATTAATCACAATTGGCTCAGTTACAGAAACAATACCCGATGTTGTGTAATTAATGTATTCTTTAAATTTGAATAAATTGTTGGTAGATTTTTGTGGATTTTCATTTTTACAAGAAAACAATATAACACCAACACGTAGTGCTAACAATAAATAACGGAATCTCATTTCTGAAGGGTTTAGAGAATTAGCAAATTTTCATTGAATTTACTAAAAAACATTCAGAAAATTAAAAAAGAAACACTTAATTTTTTTCTATTGGAAGTACATAAAAAAATACTGCTATAAAATGTGAAAAGCTTCCTAATAAAACAAAAATATGAAAAATTGCATGATTGTAATTTATGCTCTTAATACTGTACAAAACAGCTCCAACTGTATAAAATAAACCTCCAGATAACAGCCAATATAATCCTTCAATTGGAAAATTATTTACTAACGGTTTTATAGCAAAAATAATAAGCCATCCCATTAAAACGTAGGCAACAGTAGAAATTTTATCAAATCTACCTGTAAAAAACAGTTTAAATATAATTCCAACAATTGCTAAACCCCAAGACGCTCCAAAAATAGTCCAACCCACCCAACCTTTTAAAACAACTAAAGTGAATGAGGTATAGGTACCCGCAATTAAAACATAAATCGCAGCATGGTCTAAAATATTTAATTTCTGTCGTAATTTAGGTGTTTTTGCATAGTGATAAAGTGTTGATGCAGAGTACAATAAAATTAAACTAGCCCCGTAAATACTAAAACTAATTATATGCCACTTACCTCCATAAATACTTGAAAACAGTACTAATAAAGTCAACGCCGCAATGCTTAAAATAAGTCCAATTCCGTGAGAAATTACATTTAATTTTTCTTCTATTGGATCGTAAAAAGTAATTTTATTTTCTTTCAATTTCTCTGCAAAAAATTAATGTTAGTACTCTATTTCCTTTCTTATAAAAATATATCATTTCCTTCAAATAACAAAATGATAAATGCGAAAATTGAAAAAGTAATTATGAATTAAAAAATCGTATTAAGCTTGCATTTTTAGATCGTAATCTGCAGAATGTTTTCCAGAACCATAAAAAATAAAAAATATTGAAACCAATAGTACTAAAGAAGCTTCCAATAAATTTTGACTGTACATTTCACCAAAAAAATTAATTAAAACTGCGCCTATAAAAATAGGTAATTGAATAACAAGCGACAATCTGGTGAGTAATCCGAAAATAATAATCAACCCGCCAACAAAATGAAACATCCCAATAATATGTACAGACCACATTAGTGCTGAAAAACCGTCAAAATTAAGGTCTACCAAAAGACTTTCCAGATAACTAGAATTTCTAAAAAAATAGATGCCTTTATAAGTTAAAAATATTCCAAGTGCAATTCTCAAAATATCTATTGGGTAATAAGCATGAGAATTCGCCCATTTGTTCATTTTTTTAATGATTCCCATATTAAGAAAAATTAAGTTAAATTATTCCTAAACAACAAGTTACACAAAATAATGCATACTTCCAAAAACTAAATATGAAGTGACTAATTTAAAAATATTATAAAATAGTTGAAAAAACCGAGTATTAACTAATGATACAACCCGCTTTTAATTAATTCAAATGTGTTGTTTTTTATTGAATCTTTATTTTTTAAAGTTAACCCATGAGTTTGAATAAAAGGATGAATCTTCACCCGAAGTTGTCCTGGTTCTCCACTAAAAAAAGTATAGGAAAAACGCTTTTTACAATCCATAAATGATAAAGGAACAACAGGTATTTGATGTTCTATAGCCAATCTAAATGCTCCTTTTTTAAATTCACTAAGTACAATGCTTTCATCGTCAGGAACAAGCCCTTCAGGAAAAATATGAACATCAAGACCGTTACTAAGTCTTCTTCTTGCTGCTTCAAAAACATCTTTTTTACTACGCGAATTATTTCTGTCAACAATAATACAAGTTCGTTTATAAAAAAAACCAAATACAGGAATTTTTGCTAGCTCCTTTTTACCTACAAATACAAACGGATTTTTAGCAATAGACAGCATAACCATAATATCAATCATAGAAGTATGGTTGGGACAAAACATATAACTTTTATCATCATCCAATAATTGTCCTTCAATTACATTCACCTTAAATCCCATTATAAAAAGAATGGTATTTGCCCATGCTTTTGCTATTTTAAAATATATTGGATACAATTTTTCAGATAGAATCCCTAAGTTTTGATATTACATTCATATTGATTATTTTTAATTTCTATTAATTTTTAACTCTATTTTTATGTTGTACTCTGTTATTATTGGCGGAATTGCTGGCTGGTTGGCTGGACAAATTATGAAAGGTGGTGGCTTTGGTATTTTAATAAATATTTTATTAGGTATTGTTGGTGGCTTTGTTGGTGGAAGGTTATTTAACACCTTTAATATATCACTACTTGACGGTTGGACTGGTGACTTACTTGAAGGTGTTATTGGTGCAGTTGTAATTTTATTTATTGCCGGACTTATTAAGAAAAAATAATCTTTTCATAAAAATATTTTAAAGCGGCAATCGCTGCTTTTTTTATGAAGTTGAAATATGTACTTTTGTGCGGAAGAAAATAAAAAATAAATGTCAAGAATATTAACAGGCGTACAAAGTACAGGAACACCACACTTAGGAAATTTATTAGGAGCTATTATTCCAGCAATTGAAATGGCAAACGACCCAAAAAACGAGTCGTTCTTGTTTATTGCAGATATGCACTCACTTACCCAAATTAAAGATGGTAAAGAATTACGCGAAAACACGTATAGTACTGCTGCAACTTGGTTGGCTTTTGGTTTAGACATTAATAAATCTGTTTTTTATAGACAAAGTGATATTCCTGAAGTTACTGAACTTTCTTGGTATTTAAGTTGCTTTTTTCCTTACCAACGATTAACATTAGCGCATAGCTTTAAAGATAAAGCAGATAGATTAGAAGATGTAAATGCAGGTTTATTCTCATATCCAATGTTAATGGCTGCTGATATTTTATTATACGATGCTGAAGTTATACCTGTTGGTAAAGATCAATTACAGCATTTAGAAATGGCCCGTGATGTTGCTAACCGATTTAACCATCAAATGGGAGATACTTTAGTTCCACCAGATGCTAAAATTCAGGAAGGAGCCATGTGGGTTCCTGGAACTGATGGTGGAAAAATGAGTAAATCTAGTGGAAATATTATTAATTTGTTTTTACCAGACAAGCAACTGCGTAAGCAAATTATGAAAATAAAAACGGATTCTACACCTTTAGAAGATCCGAAAAATCCAGATACTTGTAATTTATTTGCTTTGTATAAATTAGTTGCTTCAGATTCACAAATAGCTGAAATGAGCGCTAAATATAAAGCTGGAAATTATGGTTATGGACACGCAAAACAAGCTTTTTTTGAATTATTAATTGAGAAGTATTCCGAAGAAAGAGAGCGTTACAATTACTTTATGGATAATTTAAATGAGATAGATAAAGCTTTAGCTATTGGAACTAAAAAAGCAAAAATTGTGGCTATAAATGTTCTTAAAAGAGTTCGTGAAAAAATAGGTTACTAAAGTTTATTTAAAAACTGTATTTTTATAGGAAGTAATCACATGTATAAAATATATGCTAAAGAAGTTATTTCTAATTTTAATATTACTATCATCTAGTACAATTCTATATTCACAAAACGATTCTATTAAACTAGCAAACGGTGATATTATAATTGGAAAGGTTAAAGGTATGAGTCAAAGTGTACTTACTTTCAAAACAAAATACAGCGATAGCGATTTTAAAATTAAATGGCTTCAAGTAAAGGAGTTTTACAGCCAAAGAACATTTGTTATTTCTAGAAATGATGGTAAAAGAATTTATTCTAAAATTAATACAAATCCTTCCAATAAAGAACAAGTAATATTAAACAATAAAGGAAGAGAAATTTATGTTCCTCTTTCCGATATTAATTTTATAGACCGCTTCGATTCCAATTTTTTTAGTAGAGTACATGCCGCTGTTGATGCAGGTATTACGTTAAGAAAAGCCCAAAATTATCAAGAAGTAACAAGTAATCTTGATTTAAGTTATTCAACTCAAAAATGGAAGTTTTCCTCATCAATAAGCACCATTTTTAACAAGCAAGATCGTACTCAAAATATAACTCGTAACGAAATTAGTTTAAATTCTACACGGTTTTTACCCAAAGATTGGTTTGTAATTGTTCTTGTCGACTTTTTATCCAACAGTGATCAAGATTTAGAATTAAGAGCTACTCAAAGTATAGGTGGTGGATATTACTTTAAAAACAACAATCAATTAACTTTTGGGGGCGCTGCTGGTTTGTCCAATAACAATGAGACTTATTTAGATGAAATTAATCCACCTAAAAGAAGTGTTGAAACCTTCTTTACGCTTCAATTCAATAAATATAACATTGGTAAATTAAGTATGAATTTTGATCTTACTGCCGCACCAAGTATTACCGAAAAAGGAAGGTTTAGAGTTGACTCAAATTTGTATTTTAAATACAAAGTAACTTCAGATTTGTACATTAAAACAAGCCTTACTTATAACTTCGATAATCAACCTGCAGCGGGAGCATCAAAGGGTGATTATGTTTTTCAAACTACATTTGGCTGGGATAATAATTAAATTTCATTTAAATAATTTTCATATATTTATAATAAAAATAATTAGCTATGTCGAAAAAACTACTTCCTTTTTTTTTGTTTTTATTTCTAAGTATTCATTTGTTTTCTCAAAAAGATTCTATAAAATTAGCCAGTGGACAAATTTTATTAGGTAAAATTGAAAGTCTGGATAAGAGTATATTAGTCTTTAGCACACCTTTTAGTGATAGTGATTTTAAAATTAAATGGTCGAAAGTAAAAGAAATATACAGTAAAGAAGAATTTATTATATCCCTATCTGATGGGAAGAGATTTAATAGCACAATAAACACAGATTCTACAAATAAAAATCAAATTATTTTATTTGATGAAGGAGAGAGGAAGTATTCGCCAATAGATGAAATAATTTTTATCGATCCCTTTTCAGATAGTTTTTTTAAAAGAATATCCGCAGCTTTTGATGTTGGGCTTACCTTAACTAAAGCTAACAACTCTCAACAAGCTACAGCAAATGCCAGAGTTTCTTATACCGCTTTTAAATGGAATATTTCAACGTCATTTAATATGGTTTTCAGTAAACAGGATAGTATTGATGATGTCTCCCGCTATGAAGCAAGTATTAATATTCAGCGCTTATTACCAAAAGATTGGTTTTTAAATGCTGGAACTGATTTTTTATCTAATACAGAGCAAAAATTAAAACTACGTACTACTACAAGTCTTGGTGGTGGATATTTTATTAAAAAAAATAACAAATTGTATTTTGGTACAGGTGCTGGTTTGGCATATAACATAGAAACTTATTCAGGCCCAGATATTGATGGTAAAACAGTTTAGAATCCTATTTTGCTGCAGAATTTAATAAATATGATATTGGAGATTTAAGCATACTTTCTTCTGTTTATTTCTATCCAAGTATTACTGAAAAAGGAAGGGTAAGAAGCGATTTTAAATTTGACTTAAAATATGACTTAACAGGAAGTATTTACCTTAAAACAGGAATTACTTATAACTTTGACAATCAACCCGTTTCAGGAGCTTCAAAAGGTGATTACGTTTTTCAAACTACATTTGGCTGGGATAATAACTAATACTGCGTGTAGGTATGAACACTCGTATTTGCAACTGGCAAATAATTCACCCCAAACCAACAGACTAACAACACTACAAAAGCCAAGGCCAAAATAATCAAAGCTTGTTTTGATTTATGCGCATGAAAATAGCGATAATGGATGTAAATTAAATAACCCATCCAGGTTAAAAAAGCCCATATTTCTTTCGGATCCCAAGTCCAGTAATGTCCCCAGGCTTCTTTTGCCCATAAAGCTCCAAACAGCAATCCTAATGTTAAAAAAGAAAATCCGATATACACTAAATTATCGGCCAATTTTAAGGTTTCTAGGTTGAAATTACCCTTATAACTATCGTACCAACCTTTTATGGCAACAATACTAGATGCTGTTAGTACTGCGTAAGAAAATAAATACACCAGCACGTGCGGAATAAACCAAGGGCTCTGCAAAGCTGGCATTAATGTTTTTGAATAGGTTTCAGGATTTAAATAATTGATGGTTAAAAACATGATGGCCATTCCAATACTATAAGCCAAAAACCATTTATATTTCCAACGAATGTAGGTTAAGAAACCTATTGCGGGTAAAAATGTGGCATACCACAATCGGGTTTCCCCCAAGGTTCTCATTGGTGGCCTATCTAATTCTATCCAAAGTTTTATAACAAAAAGTATTAAAACACTCCAACCTGCTACAAACAATAAATGAGCTAATTTAATTACTGCTTGTTTTTTGTAAGAAACAAATAAAAATAGAAGACCTGCAACCCATAGGAATCCTGTTATTGAACTATAAAAAGGAAAATCTATCCAAGTCATTATTATTCGTTTTTAGTTATTCTATTTCCTACCCAAAACATATAAATAGCTCCAGCAATCATCATAAATATTCCCAAGTATATCAATGGAAGCCAAGGATCTCTAACAAGCTCTAAAACGCTTAAATTAGACCATTTCCCCATTTTATCATCATAGCTTAGTTGGTAAATTTTCCAACCATCATATTTAAATGCTTTGTTCACTTCTAAAACAGTGCTAATCCGCTCTCCATCTTTGGTTAAAATATCAATGTCTGAACTAAATTTCTTTGCCTCAGGAATGGTCATTACCATGGAATATTCATCGCTTATTTTAAAAGATTCATAAGGATATCGAAAACTTCCGCTACTAATCCATGCTTTTTTAATGGAATCATTTTCTATATTTTTTACTGAAATATAAGCCGCAGGAGGTGAGCCTATTTCGTTTACCGGTTCGTATCGCATTCCAAAGCGAATGGCGTTTGGTAAATAATCTTCAATAGTTACTTCAAAATTATTAAAATAATAGGTTTCTCCTTTTTCAACTAAATATAAATTTTTACCATCGTTGTGAGAAATATTTCCCGTGCTATTGTCAACCAATGCCAATTTAGGGTTGTATTCTTCAATTAAAAAATCTTTTAAATAAAAGGCAAAAGGTAATTCAACTTCTTTTCTTTGCTCATCTAATGCAATAAAACCAGGTTTTCCTTCATACACATTTATAGATAAACGCTCTAAATCTCCGGTTCCTAAAACACCTGCGGTAAGTACCAAAAATAAACCAACATGGTTTAAAATAAATCCGAAATTACTCCATTTAAATTGTAAAATTCTTTTGATTGAAATTAATCCTAAACACGTTAAAAATTGAAATAAGACCAATAAAAAAGCCCAATTACTTGTAATATGATTTAATCCTAACTTATTTATAATGTTATTTTCGGAAGGAATTTGCGGAATTATTCCCATTATCATTACCAAAATGGTAATTAAAACAATACTTGAAATGGAAGCAGGTACTTTTGTTAACCATCTAGTAATTTGACTTGTTGTAAACCATTTATAACAAATAAACAGTACTAAAATATAACCTACTAAAAAGAAAACATTGTATGGATACGAAATTGTAAACATACTTTCGGTTTTAACAAAAGCCTCTATAAAGAAGCCTGTAATCATTAAACCAAACCCTATAAAAAAAGACTCAACGTAACCCCAGGGACTTTCCCAAAGATTACGTTGAACTTTGAAATTATTTTCACTCATATGAGTTCAAATATATTAAAAAAAATCAATTAGTAATTAGCTTCTCTTTCTTTAGCAGCTGCTTCCCATTTAGGCAATAACTCCTTTTTAAAAGTTGCTTTTTCAGCTTCTAATTTATCTATTGGCAATCCAATAAACTCTTGTGCCACTGCTTTTGTTTCAATATTTGGATAAGGGACTTCACCTTTAAATCCTAATTCCATTAACAATCTCGCCAATTTAATTCTGGTTTCTTGTGTAATATCAATTCCTTTTCCAACAACTCTACCTAATTCTACAGGTGCGTGGAAAGATCCACCGTGAGACGCCGCAGCATAATCCCATCGCCATTGTCCTAAACGAATTCCGTGTAAAATTTCTTTCATTTGCGCTTCAGTAGCACCTAATTCCCAACATTTTCCAGCTTCAACATGAGCTCTAACTAATAATCTTTCTAACTGGTCTCTGTTTTCAATTATACGATCTTGATTATCAAATACATTTTTAATCAACTCCTCTTTTTCTTCTCTATGACAAACCTGACAAGAATTAGCTACGTTGTTTAAAGGAGATTGAATATGGTGATCTGTGAATTTTTGTCCACCTTCTGTTTTATAAGGCATATGACAATCGGCACAAGAAACACCTCTTTGTCCGTGAATTCCCATTTTATATACTTCGTAACCTGGATGTTGCGCTTTTAACATTGGAGCTTTACTTATCTTATGAGTCCAATCTACGTGACCAATTCTGTCATAATATGTTTCCATATCTTCAACTGTTTGTCCATCATCCCAAGGGAAGACTAAATAAGGAATTCCTTTTTTATCAGGTAAATTTTTGTTGAAATAATATTCAACGTGACATTGTGCACAAACTAAAGAACGCATATCATTATGAGAAGATTTTGTAATATCTTTTCCCTGACGCTCAAACGCTTCAATTAAAGCAGGTTGCGTAATTGTTAATCGCATTGATTTTTCATCGTGACAGTTTGCACAACCAATTGGGTTCACAATTTCTTCCCCTTTGCTTGCCCATTTACCACTGTAATAAGCATCTACACCTATTTCATTAATTAATCTTGGAACATCTGGTGATTTACAAGTCCAACAAGTTGATGGCATTGGTCCATCTTCAGGTCCGGTTGGTCCACCGGTACGTAAGGTATTTCTAACATCATCAATGGCGTAAACATGCCCACGCCCTTGATTATAATCTTTTGCAAATCCATAACCAGCCCAAAGTACTACTAAACGAGGATCTACTTCAAGCATATCAATATTTGCACTACCATTGTATTTTGATTGAAATGTAGTGTCAGCCGTTTTATAATATGATTGAAATTCACGAGGAAAATTTTCACCCCAAACTTCATTTCTAGGCTCTAATTTATTAATTTTTGTCATTGGAGTATAAGCAAATTTAGCCTCCATTTTGCGTTCAGTTATTGATGAAACTAATAATCCTAACAAAAACACAATTGCTAATGATGCAAAAAACAGCATCCAATTCATCCAAGGTTTTCTTCTACTATTCATTTTATTTTTCTTTTTTATTGTCTTTTAAATATTTTTTCAGCCAAGTTGGTACTGTTTCCTGATGTTCTTTATCTATTTTTCCATAGTATTTTACAGAAGATAAACTATGTATGCTTCCGTGAGGAACTTCTTGGTGACAGGTCCAACATTTTCTTGAAGTTCTACTTTCATAATGATCATCAACCATACTTTCTAATCTAGCATCAGTTACCTGATCTTCATGGCATCTTATACAATTGCTTTGAACTACTTCAACACCTGCTTCTTTCATTCTAATCACTTCTGGCTCTCCGCGTGTTAAGAAAACTGACGCATGATATAAACCATCTTTAGCTTTGAATAAGTATTTTTTAAAAACATTGTCCTGCGGTACATGGCAGTCGTTACAATTAGCAACTTCTCTATGAGAACTTTTTTGCCAAGTTGCGTATTGTGGCGTCATTACGTGACAGTTTGCACAGGTTTTTGGATCATCAGACAAATATGAAATTGCCTTAGATTCAACCATAGCGTACATTCCTAAACCACAAATGGCCCCCAATAATATTATTACTGGTAGACGCCATTCTTTGGGGGGAATTAATATTCGAATTATTTTTTTCATATAGTAGTATAAAAATTACTTACTAAATAATGTTGGCTTTATTGTTAACATTAACCAAGCCCAATTATTGGTATTTCCATCAAAATTATTTTTCAGAACTTCCATTCCTTCTTTTGCAAACATTTGAGAATAGCCAGCTCCAATTGCAATATCTTTTGAAAATTTGTGATTATAAACCAAATCTAATTCTGTTCCCAATTGCTTATCAACATCTTCTGCAATTTCACCATAAGATTTAAAACTATGAGCAAATAACGTAAGGTTTGACTTTTCACCTAATTTAGTGCCAACTTTAACAAAGATATCAATTAAACCTGTGCTGTTAAAATGGTTTCCAACATAAAAATAATCCATAAATCCATTAAACTTATGATTGGTTCCATAAAAAGGAGAGAATGCTTTATTTTCTGAAGAATCTCCGTTGTAATCGTTACCCGATTGCACTTCAAAACCTAAACCTAAATTCCAATTTTCTGAAGCTTTGTATCCAAGATCTAAACCAACTAAAAATGCGCTTACGCTTTTATTAGCTTTATCTTCCCCTCCTTGAAAATATAAATTTACCGCCGCATTTAATCCTTCTGTTACATTCAATTTTAGGTGAGATCCTAAAGTTTGGCTATAACGAATTTCGTTATTAGCACTATTACCCTCATCAATATATTGTAATCCATTATTTAAAAATAAGAAACTTAAACTTACGGCATCCCATTTTTTATTGAACCACGCATATTGAATTGCTTTATAGTTTCCTGCAACCGTATAATCATTTCCAAATAATGCCTCTTTATCTTGATTGTAAGCTAAACCAAGGTCTAATTTAAATGTTTTTCCAAATTTTAATAAAAAAGCATCATGACTTCTTGCTTGCTGCGCCCAACCAACACTACCAAACATACGTTGATCATCATAAGCAATTTCTTGACGACCTGCTTTTATTGAAAATCCGTTAAAATTAACTAGTCCCCAAGCTTCATGTAAAGCTAAACCATTGTTATCTGCAGTATTTAATTGCGGTACATCCCCCCATACTCTAATATCCTGAACACTAACATAAAAGCTATATAAATCTGTTTTGTAATCAACATTTAATCGTGTACGTTGAGAAATAAAAGAGGCTGGATCTTGATTAGTTGGGTTCAAGGTTTTATACCCATTTCTAAATTCTCCTCTAGGTCTTAATTCAGCACTTAAAGTAAACTGAGCAACTGCTTCTGACGCAATTAAACCTAAAACTAGTAATACTAATAATTTTAATTTCATAATCTTATTTGGTGTTAATTATTTTTCATTATTAATTTAAGTACAAAAAAAATACTTTATCCGTGAATAATATATGACTATTATCACATATTAAGATTTTAATATCTTTTTATTCCTAATTCTATTTTTGTAATTGATTTTCAATACTTCCCTATGGCGCCGGATTAGGTTGAATCTCATGTATTTCATCAATTATTTGCAATGTTTCTTCTGAAAGTTCTACATTTATACTTGAAATATTTTCTTGTAATTGCATCATAGTTGTAGCTCCAATTATATTACTCGTTAAAAACACCTGCTGATTCACAAAAGCAAGTGATAATTGAGCTAAACTAATATTTAATTCCTTCGCTAATTCAAAATACTTTTGAGTTAAAGTATTACATTGATTACTATTATATCTCGAGAAAACAGGAAACAACTTTAAACGAGAGTTTTCTGGCATTTTTCCTCCTAAATATTTCCCAGATAACATACCAAATGCCATTGGAGAATATGCTAATAAACCAACTTTTTCTCTCATTGAAACCTCTGCTAAACCAATTTCAAAAATTCTATTTAACAAAGAGTATGGGTTTTGGATTGTTTTACAACGGGATAAATTGTTTTTTGAAGCTTCATTTAAATGGCGCATTAAACCCCAAGGAGTTTCGTTTGAAATGCCATAATTACGAATTTTCCCCTCAGTTACTAAAGCGTCTAATTTGTGAACTATTTCATTAAAATTATCTTCCCATTTTTCATCAAAATCATGTTTATAATTTCTCTTTCCAAAAAAATTTGAACTCCTTTCAGGCCAGTGCAATTGATATAAATCAATATAATCTGTTTGCAACCTTTTCAAACTTTTTTCAAGTGCATCATCAATAGATTCATTTGAAAAACCCATATTGTCTCTAATGAAATTTAAACCAGCACTTGGTCCAGTTACCTTGGTTGCAACAACCAGATTTTCTCTTTTTTGATGTTTTAACCAAGTTCCTATAAAACGCTCGGTACTTCCTTGAGTTTCTTTACTTCCTGGCACCGAATACATCTCAGCAGTATCAATAAAATTAATCCCTTTTTCAACTGCATAATTCAACTGTTCATGAGCTTCAACTTCACTATTTTGCTGTCCAAAAGTCATGGTTCCTAAACAAATTTTACTAACTTTTATATTAGTATTAGGGATATTTGAATATTTCATAGTTCTTTTAAATTTGTACCTTGTTTAGTAATAGCAGCTCAAATCTAATGAAAT
>PVMS01075137.1_pt1 | contig 14265 bp, 11 predicted proteins | sample 1853461 | NCBI WGS metagenome assembly PVMS01 (sample SAMN08582032, study PRJNA380276) | Marine sediment metagenome, whole genome shotgun sequencing project. | isolation source: ocean sediment barecode stripped | collected 2017 | reverse complement strand
CGATGATGCGTTCCATGGGTAGTGCGGGTTCGATTTCGGGTGCCGGCATGCCTTCCGCAAGGGGTGCCAGGAAGGTCCGCTGGAATGCCCACAACAGAAAGGCAGCCGCAGCGACATTACCCAGCGCGGCCGCAATCGTGAGCATGGCGCCAAATTCCAGGATCGCAGCCTCCAGCAACAGGTGCACGGCATCAAAGCCCGGTGTGCCCGGCATGCCGATAATGGACAGACCTGCGATCAGGAAGGCGCTACCGATGACGGGCAGGTGGCCGAACAGGCCGCCCAGACGCGGCAGCAGCAGTGTCCGTGTTCGCCGGTAGACAAATCCCGACATCAACAGCAGGCAGGCGGTGGCCGTGCCAAAGGTCGCGGACAGCAGAATGCTCCCCTGAAAGGCAGCGTGACTGAGGCTGAACAGACCGATGATGATGACGCCGGTATGACTGATCACGGCGAACGCCAGCATCCGTCGCAGGTTGATCTGCATCAGCGCCAGGACCGCGGCGTAAAAGATGCCGGCGAGTGCGAAGGCTACCACCCAGTCATGCCAGCGCAATACGGCCTCGGACAGCAGCGGCAGGACAAAACGCACCAGCCCGTAGATACCGGTCTTGAGCCCCAGCAGGAAGATACCGGCAACGGCAATGGTGCCGTGTTCCGCGACCAGCGGCAGCCAGCCGTGCAGCGGGAACAGCGGGATGCGGATACCCAGTCCATAGAACAGCAGAAAGAAAATGACTGACTGGATCTCGACGGGGACCGGGACCAGGGTCAGGTCGTGCAGGTCGAAGCTCCACTGCCCACCCGTGGCATCGGCGTGGTTCCAGCCCAGCATGAAGACGCCGGCAAACAGCAGCAACAGGCCGATTCCCATGAATTGCAGGTAGCGTCCCATTGCCATATCGTCCTGGGGTGCCTTCGCCCAGCGCTGCAGCAGATAGGCGATCAGCAGCAGCTCGCCCGCGGACAACAGGGTAAACCACAGCAGATCCAGGGTGACGAACATCCCCTGCAACGAGGCCTCGATGGCAAACACCATGGCCAGAAACGTTGCCGAGTCTGCCAGCTTGCGCACCTTTGCATACAGTATCACCAGCAGTGACAACACGGCGGTGAGCAGTATGAACAGCACGCTCATGCCATCGACGGCGGCATGGTAGCCGAGCAGGGGCAGCAGCGGCAGCTGTTCGGCCAGTTGCATGGCTGCCTCCGCGGGATCGAAATGGCGGTACAGGTCGAATGCCAGCAGCAGTTCTGCCAGCGCCAGTCCGATGGCCGCCGGGTACACGGCGGCCCTGCCGCGCAGTGACAGCAGCAGCGCGATGGCCAACAGCGGCAGCAGCTGCAGGGTTGCCAGGATCGGGTAGCTGGACTGCGTGGTCCAATGGAGTTCGGCCAGGTTCATGTCACAGAATCACGATGAAGGTGATCACAATGAGCAGGATCAGGTAGCGTGGTTCGCTCAGCAGTAACTCGATCTTCATCAAGCCAGTGCCGAGACGCTGCACCAGGTTGAAGATGCCTTCATCCCCGCCTTTCAGGACCAGGTGTTCCTCAAACCAGTGCAGCAGGGTGGCCACCGCTTCCATCAGCCGGCCCACGGCGCCTCTGCCCTGGCCAATGTCGCCGCTATCGCCGACGATGCGGCTGGCCTGACCCTGTTTGATAGTCTCCCACTGTGCCAGCGATGACACCGCGCTGGCAGAGCCCGGCAGACCGACCAGCCGGTTGACGACTTGCTGATCGAATGCCTGGGTGTCCTGCGCCAGTGCCAGGGTGGGTCTGACCAGCAGCCAGTCGGCCAGTTTGTTGAGCCAGAAGCGCTGCAGGCAGGCGGTATACAGCCAGCGCTTGTGCGCCAGCCAGCGTGGTACCGGCCGGCTGGGCCGGCCCATGAAGTGCATCAGTGCCGGTGCGCTGAGAAACTGGTAGGCACGCCAGCTGGCATGTGCTGCCAGGTGCCAGGCCGCAAACGTGAACCAGCCCAGTCCGCATTCCAGGAAGATCAGTCCGACCTGTCCCAACGTGGAAAAAATGAGGCCGCTCTTGATGTCGGTCTGCACCAGGCCGGCAAGAAAACCGTATACGGCGGTGCCGCCACCGAACAGCACCAGTGCCAGCATTAATACCGGCACCTGTTGAAACAGCGGTTCCAGCCGGATCACCAGGTAGGCCCCGGCATGCACCATGAGCGCGCCATAAAAAATGGCGCTTGAAGGTGTCGGGCCTTCCAGCGCGCGCGTAATCCAGGGTGAAAACGGCAGCTGTGCCGATTTGACGAGCGCCGCGAGCAGGAAGGTCGCTGCGATCAAACCGACCTGGAGTTTTTCCAGGGACAGGGTGCAGGAGAGCACGGCTGGCCACTCGACACTGTTTACCCAGAACAGCGACAGTGCAATGGCAATGATGAAACCCGCGTCACCGATACGATTGGTGACGAAGGCGCGGGTGGCATTGATGGAGGCCGTGGTGCGGTCATAGGCATAGTTGATCAGCAGGTAGGAACTGACGCCGGCCAGTTCCCAGCCGACAAACGCCAGCAGGGCATTGCCGGCCATGACAATCAGCAGCATGGCGGCCATGAACAGGCACAGGGTCATGAAGAAACGCTGGTAGCCGGCCTCGCGGTGCAGGTAATTGACCGAGAAACGCAGGGTCAGCATTGACAGCAGTGCGACCAGGGTCGTCATCGACAGTCCCAGGGCATCCAGCGTGAACGACAGCTTGATGACGTACTCGCCGCTGTGTAGCCAGGTGCCGAACTGCAGTTGTCCGGGGACGCCTTGCAGCAGGGCGACACCGTCCATGAGCAGCACCAGCAGCAGCGATAATACCGCGGCACCCACGGCAATACGGCGGGTCTGTCGCTCGCCGGCTTCGCCACGGTTCAGGCCCGTCATATAACCGATGCCGATGGCGACGGCGGCCAGCAGCGGCAGTAACGGGATTAGCCAGACCAGCTTAAACATGCGCGGTCTCCACCTCGATGAGTGCGGGTGTCAGTGGCTCTGCATGCCCGTTGTACCACTCGGGTGATCGCTGCACCTTTGGCAGCGGTGTGACATTACCGCGCCAGGAGGTGAAGCCTGTGCCCGGCGTGAATACGTGAATAGCGTCGCTGTCCGGGTCCTTGACGGACAGCAGCAGCCAGCCATTGCCAATCAGTTCCTGCAAGGGTGGCTGGCGTGCATAGATCCGGGTGACGACCTCGATACTGGCCTCGATCACCACCTGCAGGCGCATGGCCTCGTGGATCTCGATCATCTGTTTGGGCAGGCCGGTGCGCAGGTCGGAACTGGTGCCCTCCATGACGCCGAACAGGCCGGCGACATTGTGGGTGATCTTGCTGCCGCAACCGTAGCGTTCGTTGTTGACCGTGGAGAAATAGTATTCCAGGTTGATGCCGGCGCCCACCGGGCCGACCGCCAGCAGGATGTTCTCCAGCACCGTGCCTTCAGGATCCTGGGTCGGGTCATAGGAGATCAGGAACACGCGCCGGTCGAAAAAGGCGCCCTGGCTCATGGAGCGGCGACCGATGAAGGCGGCGGCATTGGTGGCATGTCCCAGTTCCGGGCGTACCTGGCTGAAGTCGCGGGCGCGTTCCACGATATGCCGCAGTGCCCGCCGTGGCGACGGATTCCTGGGTGCCGAGGCCAGCCGCCGGGAACGCTCGTGGGCGGATCCCAGCACGGCAATATCAAGATCCTGTTGTAATTTGCTGAAGGGCTGCTCCAGTGCCGGTGGCAGTGCATCCAGGTCATACCAGGTGATATTTTCATCGCAGGTGTCATGTTCGGCACCCAGAAACCAGGTGTCTTCCGGGACATCGCAACCGCGTTCCCTGAGCAGGGCGCGGATCACCGGCCGGTTGGCCATGGCGGCAAAGACGCGGGCATTCGGCCCGCCGTGGCGGCCGCTGCAGGCGCCGCAGTCATAGGCCGCCAGGTGGGGATTGTTCTGGCTGCTGGAGCCATGACCCATCATGACTATCAGTGGCGCAAAGCCGCTTTGCAATCCAATATTGCGCAGGAAGCCCTGTACCCGGTCGGCCTGTTCCTCGTCGGTAAATCCGGGACGCGGGTCCTTGGGCGTTGCCGGCCGGTCGTTAGCGCTGTTGATGTTTACCCGGGTAGGGATTTCCCGGTCGAAAGCGTTGCGCATCTTTTCCGAAAGTTGACTGATTGGCAGCGGTGCCAGCACCTTGACGATCAGGACCGCCAGTGCAGCCGGCGCGGCCAGCAGGATCAGCAGGGTCGAGCGCAACAGGTTGCGCCGCGTCTCCTGGTGCAACAGGTCTTGCAGACGCAGACGTTGTTCACGGCGTTTGGTATGTTGCCTGCCCGCAGATTCCTGTCCGGCCTGCGGCGTTTCACGTATCTCGTGCGCGGGTGTGACCACGACCGGGCAGAGCAGGCTTACCGCGCTGTCATCCAGGCCGAGCCAGTTGATGGCTACCCCGAAAAAACCGGCCGCACCGAGGGTCTCGAGCTGCGGGTTATGTTCTTCCAGGTGCCGGCGAAAACCTTCTTCACGGTCATCCATGCAGAACACCAGCTGGGCCTCGGGCCGTGTCTTGCGTGCGGGCCAGCGGCCACGCCCGTGATTGTTGACCAGGGCATTGAACAGTTGTTCGCGGTAATGCCGTTCATAGGCCTGCAGCCAGATGAAGCCGGCGCGTTCGGGGTCGAGGCTGTCGATACAGTCAAAGATGCGCTTGACGGTGGCATGCTCCAGGTTACGGATGTCGGCGCCACACACCCCCAGGTGCTGCATCAGGCGGAACAGTCGCCAGGCGCTGCGTTGCACACTGTAGCCAACCGGGCGAGTGGCGGCCGGGCTCTGTTGCCAGGTCCAGATCATATGCGCCAGATGCAGCCACTGCGTGGTGTCGGTCCCGCACAGCGCCGAGCAGTTAAGCAGTCGTTGTGCCAGGGTCACCAGGTATTCCGGCAGGTGCTTGTTGTAGACGGTGTAACGCACCATGAACTCGGCACGGTTATGCCGGAAGTACCAGCGGATGACGTCAAAGCTGGCCTCGATCATCCAGCGTTCGCGGCACAGGCGCTGGGCAAACAGGCGCTCCAGCACCAGATGCACGGCAAGTAAATCCACCATGTCGACCGGTACCTGCTCCAGCCCGTCGTAGCCCGGGCGGTTGTGGCGCCACAGGAACATACCCGACCAGCCGGGCAGTTCCAGCGCCAGTCGTTCCAGGTAGGCTGCCCAGTGCTCCTCCGCCAGGCCCAGCCACTTGAGTTCGATGCGTATGGTATCCAGCGGGTCATCCGGCAGCGCATCGATGCTGTCTCGCCAGTCCGGCAGTTCGTCGAATACCCAGGCCAGATCGCGCACGGCGCTCTCCCGCCACACGGCATAGAAACCCAGTTGCCGGTCCGGTGCATTCCAGGCCGCCAGGCCCTGGTCCAGGAACGAGCCGATATGGCGGATCAGCAGTGGCCGCAGGGTGTCCATCAGGTCTTCACCGGTGACGGTCCTGAGCAGGCCCGCCAGGGTGAGTTCACCGCCAAGGCGCCCGAAAAGCGACGCCATGAGCGTATCGGCCTCGCGGTCGATGAGCCGGTCCATCAGTAACTGGCCAGGTGCGCTGTGTTCCTCTTCTGATACAACTGCAGAAAGCATCATTTCCGCCTGTTCCGGGGAGATATCCAGCAACTCCTCGGGGTGCAGCAGGTAGTGGTCCAGTCCCAGGGTATGCAGGCAGGCAGTCCACAGGTCATCAATGGCCGTGGCCTCATCCATCTGTCCATGTTCCCGGGTGGCAGCCAGCAGGCGCGTGCGGCTGGCCGCGCTCACGTCGGGCTGAAACGCTGCCAGTGCATTGAACTCCTCTATCTGCCAGTTGAGCTGACAGCCGGTGATGGTCTTCAGGGGATGCAGCAGTGCAGCCAGCATGATGTCGCGGCGCTTTAGCGGCTTGCTGGCGGTGTTAAAGATGTCTTCGCCGGCATCGAGTTCGGGGTCCGCATTCAGGACCTGTTCCAGGTCCTCGCGGCTAATGCGTCCGGTCCGGTAGCAGTCCTGGAACTGTTCCTCCGGCAGATAGCCATAGGCGCCGGTCACCTTGTGTGCTGCCGCCAGCGCCTGTGGGAAGGGCAACTGCTGGAAGCCGTGCAGGGTGTTGTGATGGACAAAGTCCTTGATAGCGGCCTGTGCCGGCAGTATGTGTTCGAAGTGCTCGATCACCTGCCGCAGCAGTGTCCGCATGTCTGCCGGTGTTGCAGTGTGTGCGTCAGACATCGAATCAGCTGCCCTGGATGCCGGTGAAGGCTGAGCTCAATTGTGCGACCGATTTGGCCATCAGTGCCAGCACCGGTTGTGGCGCAATGCCCAGCAGGATGATGCCCGTGGCAAGTACCCCGGCCGCTGTCAGTTCCATGGGTTGCAGGTCTTTCAGTTCGCGCATCCGGCTGTGCACCGGTCCGGTAAACAACCGGCCGATGGTGCGCACCGAATAGGCGGCGGTCACCATCATGCCGACACTGATCAGCAGGATCATCCAGCCCCAGGCCTCGAAGCCGCCAATAATGGCGTGCAGTTCAGCAATGAAACCGGCCGTGCCCGGGATGGCCATGCCGGCCAGCAGCGCCAGCGAGGTGAAGAAGGCAAACCGGGGTGTCACCTGCATCAGCGAGCTGTAGTCATTGATGTCGCGGGTGTGGGTGCGCTCATACAGCAGCCCGATGAGCAGGAACAGGGAGCCCGCCACCAGGCCATGGGCGATCATCTGCATCACTGCCCCGGTCAGGCCGGCGATATTGAGGGTCGCAATACCCAGTAGCACGATACCCATGTGACTGACCGAGGAGTAGGCGATCATCGCCTTGAGGTCGGTCTGCCGCCAGGCAAGCAGTCCACCATAGATCAGGCTGAACAGCGCCAGGCCCGCCAGCAGCGGTTGCAGGGCCACCATGGCTTCCGGCAGCATGGAAGCGGCACGGATGAGTCCATAGGAACCCATCTTCAGCAGGATGCCGGAGAGCAGAATGGAAATCGGGCTGGGCGCCTCGACGTGCGCCAGTGGCAGCCAGCCATGGATCGGGAAGATCGGCATCTTTACCCCGAAACCGATCAGGAAACCAAGAAAGATCATGACCTGGGTGTGCACGGGCAATGCCCGGGCACCGCTGGTCATGGCGTCCATGGCGAAGGAGTGACCGGGGGTTGTGTCGAACAGCACCAGCAGGCTGATCAGCATGAACACCGAACCGCCCATGGTATACAGCACAAAGTTGAGTGCCGCCTGGTGGCGGCGTTTGCCGCCCCAGCCACCGATCAGGAAGAACAGCGGGATCAGGGTGAGTTCCCAGAGCAGGTAGAACAGTGTCCAGTCCTGGGCCATGAAGACGCCGAGCATGGCGGCTTCCAGCAGCAAGACCAGCATGTAATACCACTTGGTCCGGTCCCGGATGCTGGCCGAGGCGAGAATCGCAATGAAGGTCAACAAGGTCGCCAGCAGCACCATGGGGAAGGAAATGCCGTCAATACCCAGTGAATAGGAGGTCCCGAGGCGCGGGTTCCAGGGTGTCTCCTCGACGAACTGCAGTCCGGCAGCGCTTGGCTCGAACAGCATTAACAAACCCCAGGAGAACAACAGTGTCGCTGCACCGGCAGTGAGGGCGACCGCGCGGATCATGCGAACCTGGTGCCCGGGCAATAAGGCGATCGACAAGGCGCCGAGCACAGGTATCAATAATAGCGATGTCAGCAAGTGCATACCGAATAAACTTCTTTGTTCCAGGGAGGAAACGAGTAATGCCGGGATTACGCAGAGTGCGCCGGGCGGTGACTGCAGGGATGATTCACAGTCGGGCCGGTTTCAACGTTCAGGCCAACACAAAAGCCTGTGAAAAATAGCATATATGCTTAAGCGAGTCATCCGGTTTCACCGCTTCAGGCCTGATATCCATGCTTCTCATAAGCCTGGTGATTGCGCCTGTAATTAAATTTAATGAGCCGGACTGTGCTATTAATAACCATAGGTAGACCGAAAAAATCACCATGGGTTCTAAACGGGGGATGCCATGCCAAAGCAGCAACTCACTCTTCAGGACCGTATCCTGGACAAGGCCCTTGAGCAGGCAGAGGCATCATCATGGGAACAGCTTCACCTGCATGCAGTCGCTGCAGCATTGAACATTACCCTGGATGAAATATGGCGATACTTTCCCCAGAAGGATGACCTGGTGGAAGCCTGGTTCGACCGGGCAGATCGGGCGCTACTCAGTGCGGCCCATTCTGCAGACTTCCTCGACCTCCCCCTGCATGAACGTCTGCAACAGGTCATCACAAGCTGGCTGGATGCCCTGGCGCCCCACCACCGCCTGACAAGAGAGATGCTGGCCTACAAGTTCGAGTTCGGCCATATTCATCTCCAGGCACTGGGTATCATGCGCGTCAGCCGCACCGTACAGTGGTTCCGTGAAGCCGCCTGTCATGACAGTACGGGGTTGCAGCGCATTATTGATGAATGTGCACTGGCCACGATTTATCTGGCCACCTTTGCACGCTGGCTGTTCGATGACTCCGCGAATAACCGGAAGAGCAAGGATGTTCTCAACACGGCATTGCGTCAATGGCACAGGGTCAGCGGTAACAGCAGCAAGCCCTCTGTCGAACCGGCCGGCTCTGAAGAGGCGCAACAACAGTCCAGTCATTGAATGGATACTATTACCCACAGTCTGCTGGGTGCTCTGGTCGTGCGTTCTGTCTTTCCCGCACAACAGTCAAAACATCCCTTTACCAACCGGCAACGTCTGCTTGCAGGTGCCGTCGCCGGAGCCTTTCCCGACATTGATTACATAGCTTCCTGGGTTGATCCGGTGATCTACCTGACTTTGTGGCACCGGAGCATTACGCATTCTTTCGTCATGCTGCCCCTGTGGGCGTTGCTTGCAGGGGTCACTCTATCCTTCTTGTTCAGGCAACGCCGTGAGTGGCGTTACCTGTCCATGCTCGCCGGGGTTTCCTTGTTATCACACATTGCCAGTGACCTGATCACCGTTTACGGCACACAGGTGCTTGCACCCCTGTCATCCTGGCGTGCCAGTATCGGCACCACGTTCATTATCGACCCGTGGTTCACCCTTGTTGTACTGATCGGTTTTATTGCCGGCTTTAAAAGCGCCTCACAACGCCTGCCTTATGCATGCCTTGCTGTTCTGCTCTCCTATTTGCTGTTCCAGGGCGGGCTCAAACAGTATGCGCTCACCATCGCACAGCATCATGTGCAGCGTGAGGACATATCTGCAGTCAGGGTTGCTGCATTTCCGCAACCCTTCTCTCCGTTCAACTGGAAGATCATTATTGAGACAGATGATTATTACGATATCAGTTATGTGAATCTGTCGGGCGGCTATGCGATCGCCGGAGACGGGACGGGTTTCTGGGGCAAGGTCCGTAATACCTATAAAACACCTGAGCAAATGAACTGGCAGAGGCAGAGGAGGTTCGGTGACGCTGGTTCTGAAGCGGAACGGGTAGAAATGCTCTGGCGCAACGAACAGCTGGATTATTTCCGACGTTTTGCGGAATTGCCGGTTTTATATCGTATCGACAAAGGCATGGGAAAATCCTGTGTCTGGTTCACTGACTTGCGCTACGTCCTTCCCTATATGACACCGCCATTCAGATATGGTCTGTGCCAGGAAACCCGGGAGACAACGTGGGTATTAGACAGGCTACGTAATTAAAGCGCGGGAATTCCCACCGGTTACCATAGTGTCCTAACCACCCCGGTCGATGTCATCCGAAGGGTCGCCGATCGAATGTTCATACGGATGATTCATGGGCGTGTGCTCATATTCCGATTTGGTTTCCTCGGATTCAAAGTAAATGGTCAGGTTGCCGTCCACCAGCGACGGATGACCTCTCACATCGCTGATATCGTTACCGGTGATTGGATCAATGGTGCCGATCAGATGATCCGGCTCATGCAGCCGGTGACTCTGTTCCTGGTCGCGTGCCAGCGGAGTGGTGGCGACCCAGTTGAGATCTTCAAAGCGGATGGTCGTTGCGTGCTGTGTCGGTATGTTCATGATATTACCTCCTGCGTTGCTGTATACACTTACACTAGATCACGGCACTTGTTTGTCAACTGCCGTTCCTTTCATCACGTACCTGCACCTGATCGTCATGGATGCGCACTGCAAACAGGGTGACGTCTTCATAGGCAGGCGGTGCCGTAACCTTGCCGGTGCGCAGGTCAAAACGCGCGCCGTGGCGCGGGCACTCGATTTCAAAGCCATCCACTTCCCCCTCGGCCAGGGTTCCGCCATCATGGGTGCAGACATCCTGAATGGCGTAATAATGACCACCGATGTTGAATACGGCCACTTCGGTGCCATCCACGTCAACCAGGCTGACGCTGCCTTCCGGCAGGCTGGAGACCGCATCAACGTCAACCCAGTCGGACATAAAAAATACCTCGTCTAGTCAAACATCCCCAGCGTCAGGCGTGCCGCCTCGGTCATGTGCGATTTGTCCCACGGCGGCTCCCACACCAGTTCCACGCACACCTCATTGACATCCGGCAGTTCGCGCACGGCGCACTCCACCGTGCCCGGAAAGGTCTGCGCAACCGGGCAGCCCGGCGCGGTGAGGGTCATTTTGATATGCACCTTGCCGGACTGTGGATCGACGTCGATGGCATAGATCAGGCCGAGGTCGACGATGTTGACCGGCAATTCCGGGTCATACACCGTGCGCAGTACACCGATGACCTGTTCGGTCAGCAGGGTGTGCACAAGACTGGCAGGTTCAGTCGTCATCGGGGGTTGGACAGAGTTCCATTGCCATTGGTTCAGTGCAGACCGTTGCGTCGTCCTGGTCGAGCGCGGCGCGCAGGGTATGCCAGGGCAGGGTGGCGCACTTGATGCGCATGGGAAACTCATGCACGCCGCCGAGCACCACGAGCTTGCCAACATCACTGGACGGCGCCTCTTCCGTCAGCAGGTTGTGCATCGAGCGGAACAGTTCCCGCGCCTGCTGTTCGGTCTTGCCCTTGACGGCCTCGGTCATCAGCGAGGCGGAAGCCGTGGAAATCGCGCAACCCGCGCCCTCGAAACTGATGTCCTCGATGACGCCGTCTTTCACCTGCAGGTGCACGCTGAATTCATCGTTACAGATCGGGTTGAAGCCGCGTGCATGCCGGTTGGCTGTGACCGGTTCGCGTGCGAAGTTACGCGGATTACGGTTATGGTCAAGGATCATTTCCTCGTACAGGTCACGTAGATGGTCCATGTTGCGCTCCGTATTCATCTTCAATGCCGTGGCACATCCTGCAAAATGGCCGCACTCCCGGTGAGGCGCTCGGTCAGCTGCTGTTGCAGATAGTGTCGTACGGGATCAAGGTGCATACGCTCCAGCACGTCGGCGGCAAAGGCATAGACCAGCAGGCTGCGCGCGGCGTCTTCATCCAGTGCGCGTGAACGCAGATAGAACAGTGCCTCGGCATCCAGTTCACCCACCGTGCAGCCATGCGTGCATTGCACCTCATCGGCGTATATCTCGAACTGCGGTCGCGCATCGGCCTCGGCCTCACTGGAGAGCAGCAGGCTATGATTGCTCTGCTGTGCCTGCGTCTGTTGAGCGTCCGGGTGTACGACAATACGTCCACTGAATACCGTGCGCGAACGGTCATCGAGAATACCCTTGTAGTATTCGTGGCTGGTCGCCTGTGGCTGGTGGTGTTCGATGCGGGTGTGGTTGTCCACATGCTGCTGATGGTGCGTCAGGGTCAGACCATTCAGGGTGCATGCCGCGCCCCGGCCGTTGAGATCGACCTGCAGTTCATTGCGCACCAGGCGCCCGCCCAGCGCGATACTGTGCGCATCCAGGTGACTGTTGCGGTCCTGCAGTATGTACAGGCCACCGATGTGCGTGGCCGCGGCGCCTTCCTGTTCCAGCTTGTAATGTTGCAGCGCTGCATTTTCATCCAGCACAATTTCCGTGATGGTGTTGGTCAGGCTGCTGGCATCATTCAAGGCCACCCAGGATTCGATCACCGTGGCCGCACTGCCGGGACCGGCCTGGATGACATTCCTTACTGTCGTCATGGCGTCTGCCTGCCCGGTGCTGATGAACAGCAGGTGTACCGGTTGCTCCAGCACGGCATCCCGATCCAGTCTTATAAAGGCACCGTCTTGCAGGAAGGCCGTATTCATGGCATCGAACCCCGGCCTGTCCGTGATGAGGGTGCGACCCAGCACTGCTTCGAGTGTATCCGGACTGTGTTCCATGACCGTTGCCAGGCTGGTCAGCGTGACGCCATCGAGCCAGGTCTGGAACGGACACAGGTCCGGCGCAAACCGGCCATCAACGAACATCAGCCGGTGCATCGGCTCGTGATTAAACAGCCACGGTTGCAGTGCGGACTCGCTGATTCTTCCGCTGGCAATCGCTGGCGAGAATGTGCGCCGCTGCAGGCCGCGCAGGTCGGTATATTTCCAGGCCTCAACACGCGTGTCCGGAAACGCATGCTGTTGAAATTCAGACATGGCCTGGTCGCGCAGGCGTGCAATCCACGGTATGCCGGCGCCCGGCAGGTGCTCGTGCAGACGTGCAAAGGTTTCCCGGTAGTTCGGCTGCGCGCTATTCATGGCGCTGCTCCCGCCGCTGCCTCCGTCAGCCAGCCATAGCCGCGCTGCTCCAGTTCCCGTGCCAGTTCCGGCCCGCCGGATTTCACCAGGCGGCCGTTGGCGAGTACATGCACAAAGTCCGGCCGAATGTAATTCAGCAGGCGCTGGTAATGGGTCACTATCAGGAATGCTCGCTCGGGACTGCGCAGGCTGTTGACGCCGTTGGCAACCACTTGCAGGGCATCGATATCCAGCCCGGAATCGGTTTCGTCGAGGATCGCCAGACGTGGTTCCAGCACCAGCAGTTGCAGGATTTCGTTGCGTTTCTTTTCGCCACCCGAGAAGCCGGCATTAACGGAGCGGTACAGTAGCTCCTCGTCCATCTGCATCTGCTCCAGTCGCGCTTTCACCAGGGACAGGAAGTCCATGGCATCGAGTTCCGGTTCGCCACGGGCCTTGCGAATGGCATTGAGCGCGCTCTTGAGGAAATAGACGTTGCTAACGCCGGGGATTTCCACCGGGTACTGAAAGGCCAGAAAGATCCCGGCACGGGCCCGTTCCTCGGGTGCCAGTGCCAGCAGGTCCTGATCGTCATACTGAATGCTGCCGCGGGTGATCTTGAACTGCGCGTGCCCGGCCAGCACGTGCGCCAGGGTGCTCTTGCCTGAACCATTCGGCCCCATGATGGCGTGCACCGCACCGGCCTTGAGGGTGAGATCGATGCCCTTGAGGATGGGTTTGTCCTCTACCGAGACGTGCAGGTCTTTGATGGTCAGCATGACAGTATCACCCCACTGCGCCTTCCAGGTTGACGCCGAGCAGCTTTTGCGCCTCGACGGCAAACTCCATCGGCAGTTCATTGAATACCTGCTTGCAGAAGCCGTTGACGATCAGGGTCACGGCATCCTCGGCCGACAGGCCACGCTGGCGGCAATAGAACAGCTGCTCCTCGCCGATGCGCGAGGTACTGGCCTCGTGCTCGACACGCGCTGTCGGGTTCTTCACCTCGATGTAGGGGAAGGTGTGCGCACCACACTGGTCGCCAATCAGCAGGGAGTCGCACTGGGTGTAATTGCGTGCGCCGTCCGCGCCCTTGAGCACCTTGACCAGCCCGCGATAGGCATTTTGTCCCTGGCGCGCCGAGATGCCCTTGGAGATGATGGTGCTGCGTGTGTGCTTGCCAATGTGAATCATCTTGGTGCCGGTGTCGGCCTGCTGGAAATTATTGGTCAGGGCGACCGAATAGAACTCACCGACCGTGTTGTCGCCCTCAAGCAGGACGCTGGGATATTTCCAGGTGATCGCCGAGCCGGTTTCCACCTGTGTCCAGGAGATGTGCGCATGCTCGCCGCGGCAGGCACCGCGCTTGGTGACGAAGTTGAAGATGCCGCCGCGCCCCTGTGCGTCGCCCGGGTACCAGTTCTGCACCGTTGAATACTTGATCTGCGCATCCTTGAGGGCAACCAGTTCGACGACGGCGGCGTGCAGCTGGTTTTCATCCCGCATCGGCGCCGTGCAGCCCTCGAGATAGCTGACGTAACTGCCTGCATCGGCAATGATCAGGGTGCGCTCGAACTGGCCGGTGTTGGCGGCGTTGATACGGAAGTAGGTTGACAGTTCCATCGGGCAGCGTACGCCCTGCGACACATACACGAACGAGCCATCGCTG
>PVMS01086118.1_pt1 | contig 14266 bp, 15 predicted proteins | sample 1853461 | NCBI WGS metagenome assembly PVMS01 (sample SAMN08582032, study PRJNA380276) | Marine sediment metagenome, whole genome shotgun sequencing project. | isolation source: ocean sediment barecode stripped | collected 2017 | reverse complement strand
TTATATCTTAAATTATTTTTCTTCATTTCTTTTTCTTTTGTTCTCAGGAGTTCAAAGTATTTATCAAAGGAGTCTTTCTGAATATTTTTCAGTCTCAATAATACTGTAAACACTAAATGAAATAGGTTATTATTTAGGTTTAGGATTAAAAGTTAATCCCAAAGTTATTATCTGCAAAATAATGAGATATTTTTTTTAATTTTTATAGGCTTCGACTTGTACGCTTGTAATTTTTCCTTGCAGTTCCTGAGAAACATCTATATCATATGTGGATTGGGATACAATCTCGACTTTTGCGAATCCTGCTCTTTTTATAGTATTTAAATATTGATTTTTTTCAAGTGCTCCTGCAATGCATCCAGCCCAGGCATCAAAGCTTTTCTTTATGTCTTCAGGTAATTCTCCTTCTGTGACAATATCCGAAACTAATAGTCTTCCAGTCGGTTTTAAGACTCTATGAGCTTCTCGGAACACTTTTTCTTTGTCGGGAGAAAGATTGATAACACAATTGCTGATGATAACATCTACTGAACCATCTTTAAGGGGTAAATCCTCTATTTCGCCAAGTCGAAACTCGACATTTTCATAACCATATTTTAAAGCTGTCAACCTAGCTTTATTGACCATATCTTCTGTCATATCGATGCCAATTACTTTTCCCTTCGCTCCAACTTTCTTAGCGGCTAAAAAGACATCGATGCCACCGCCTGAACCTAAATCTAAAACGGTTTCACCTACCTGTAAACCAGCTAAGGCAACAGGGTTACCGCAGCCTAAACCCATACTTGAAGCTTCAGGAATATTCTTTAGATCTTCTTTGGAGTAGCCTATCCGTAAAGCTACATTAGTGATTGAAGTGTCGCAGCAAGATGGGGTACAACACGATTCTGCGGACTGCGCTATTTCACTGTATCTTTTTTTCACATATTCTTTTACTTCGGTTTCTTTCACTTCAGTCATCTCTATTAATTTATTGTATGTCCAATATTTTAGATGGAAATATATAAATATATCGGATACCCAATATTAAACCATGAGTGACAACTGTTGTCCAGAACTGCCGGATTGCTGCGATATGCGTGGTTTGCTATCATTCCAAACACTTTGGCTCCTCTCAAAAAAACCGATGAATGGACAAGAAATATCAAAAGAATTAGGAAAAAGGCGAGGATCTAAACCAACACCAGGAACCATATATCCAGCCCTCAAAGATCTTCGCATAAATGGTTCAGTGAAAATGGAGAGGAAAGGTAGAACGACTACCTACACACTAACAAAAGAGGGAAGAGAAGGATTAGAGAAAGCATGTAAATATTTTTGTAATACATTTGGAGAAATTTTTCAAGAATACAACAGAAGCACCACAGATAAATAAAAATTTCATACTTTTCACAGCAACATTCTGCGCAATATTATGTTTTACAAGAAACATATTTTCGCCATTCATTATTATCCAATCCACCGGTTTATGCTAAAAATTGTTTCAAAATATTTTAAACCGTTTTTATTCACCACAAAATATCCAAAATGCGGCGTATATATGAATGTTTGAGATAAGAGAAGATAAGGGAGAAAATGTGTTGATGATTGTAAGAGTATGAGTTTGGAAATAAAAACTTGTTATCAGAGTCAAACGTTTAAGTTATGATTTTATTCGAAATATTGAGAGAAAAGGTAGAATTAGAAGTTTTAACATTTTTATTAGTAGATTTGTTTGAAGAATGAATAGTTTGAAGGCTCTTTGTATGCTGATCATAAAACCGCGTATAATAAGTGTTCAATTGATCTTCGAGATAAAAGGGAAGAACCTGTACATTCAGTCTTTGAACATTTCAGAATAAAAACTTAAAAATTTTCTCTTATTGTTTCTCCAAGCCTCTTTGCTATAATCTGCGCGTTTCTATAGGTTTCTGGAGATATTCTGGGAATATGGTAGTGTCTGATCTCATTTAGAAAACCATGTTTTCCAACAACTGCCCCGGCAGGGCAATTAGCTCCGAACCCACAGGTGTAGCACTGCGCTAAGCCTTTAACTCTTAAGACCCCAATTGGTTCAGCCATATAGTTACTGCGAAAAATACTTTTGATAAAGTCTTCAGCAGGATTCGCCTCTCCCGTTCCAACAGTAACAATTACATTAGGTTTACCAAGTAATTTGAATTTTCCCCGATGTCTGAGACTGAAGAATCGTTCAAGGAAAGCGTGTCCAACAGCGTTTATGGTCCCGTAGTAGTTCGGTGCTCCGAAAACTATTGCTGAAGCTTTAAAAATTCTATCTCTAATCTCAGCCCAGTCATCATCTAGCTTACATATATTATCTGGAGCACATTTTAAACATCCCTGACACCCAAGAATTTTCTTTTCATTTAGAGAAATGTATTCTGAGGGTTCTCCAGTGTTTTCAAGGATGAATTTAACAAATTCTTCAGTGATACCTTTTAACAGTAATCCAGTTTCATTCCTTTCAATAACTCTACCACTAGCACTGATGCCAAGTATCATATTATGCACCTTCTTTGGTGAATGTTCACATTTGATCCCTAAAAAGATATTGTTCGAATAATATTTTATAGAAATTTTCACACATCTAAGGTTTAAATGGGTTTAGGATGAAATGTTAATCCGAAATTTAACAAAGTGAATCAAACAGACTGAACCAAAAACTATTTTGCTGATCTATTTTAAAATAAAGTTATGAAAAAAACGATGTTGAATCAAATAAAAAGCGATCTATCACAACTTAGCAACCCAGAAAAGGCAAAAAAATTATCAAGATTTTTTAAGACTGGAAAAGGTCAATACGGTGAGGGGGATATTTTTCTTGGAATTCCTGTTCCTGAGCAGCGTAAAGTAGCAAAGAAATATTTTGACTTACCTTTAAATGATCTTCAAGAACTTCTCAGAAGTGAAATTCATGAACATCGATTAACTGCGTTACTAATATTACTTGCCAAATATAAAAAAACAGATAATTCTGGTAAAGGTGAAATTTTTAAATTTTATCTGAAAAACACAGATAATATTAACAATTGGGATTTAATTGATTTGACTGCACCGAAAATTGTTGGAGATTACTTGTTTGATAAAGATAAATCTGGTTTATTCAAACTGGCAAAATCCAATAATTTATGGGAAAGAAGAATTGCAGTTCTTTCAACCTTTGGATTTATCAGAAAAAACGATTTTAAAGATGCATTAAGTATTTCTGAATTGCTTTTACATGATAAACATGATTTAATTCATAAAGCTGTTGGTTGGATGCTGAGAGAAATTGGTAAAAGAGACCAAGTGATAGAAGAACAATTCCTAAATAAATATTATTTACAAATGCCGCGAACAATGCTCAGATATGCTATTGAGAAATTTGATGAAAAAAAGAGGAAATTCTATCTAACCAAAAAAAAGTGATCAAAAACGTTAATATCTATATAATCGCTTCTGTAGGGTATCATTCGCTTTTATTGTTCTCAAGGTTTTATATTGTTGATTATAAAGAGCTAAGAATGTTTAACTATAGTACTGAAAGTCATATAGTGAGATGTGAGAAGTATGAGAACAGGAGATCTCAAGATAATTATCTTGAAAATGTTTGGAAATAGAGAATTCTATGGCTATGAGGTTCATAAAGTCCTCATGTCTGAGGGTGTTAAGATTGAGATTAGTCGTCTCTATCGCGTTCTGAATAAAATGCTGATGGAGAGTTTGCTTGAGTGTCGATGGGAGAAAAGTAGAATTGGCCCAAAGAAGAAAGTGTACAAGCTAGGTAAGAAGGGGAAAGAAGAGCTCAATAATATTTTCATAGAAGCCATTAAGATTGTGCATGGTTTTTATGGAGCATACTTGATGAAGCTTCCTCCCAAGACCAATGTTGTAAATGGTATGATAAACTTGCTTACAGATGGCTTAAAGGTAGATGATACAATCGTATATCTTGTTACCAAATATTCGCTCATGCATGCGATGATAATATACCAACTTCAAAGAAAAATACCTCAGGGCAGGATTTTCCTTGTAAAGCCTCGATTGTTAAATTTAGATATTAAACTAGACAATCTGGTTTCGTTGGACGGTGCTTATAGTAACATTCCATTGAAAAATGGTCGCGCCAATCTTCTAGTAGTCATGGACCTCCCCAAGAAGGATACTCTCAAAAGTGCAGTGAGGGAGTGGCATAGAATAGTAAATCAAAACGGAAAACTAGCATTATTCACTCCAACGGTTCTCATCCAAAAAAATGAAGATCCATTAAAAATTGGTGACTTTATAGAGAAATATGAACATGAAACAATAGAAAAAGGTGAAAATATAGACAAAGATTTCCTACTAACATTAATACTGAACTTTTTTAATAAAATTGTTGAAAAAGAGATGGTTCACATAAGCATCTTCCTGATGACTAATCCACAGATTATCAGGTAATATTACTGATATTCAATCAATTTTTTGGACTTATCACGCTTTAAATCTACAGTAATACGAAAAAAGGGACTGTAAAATGATCATTAATGAACAGTTTAATATTGTAAGATACGGATATAGTTAGCCGCGAGTTTATACCGCCTATCAATTCCGTTGATTATTGGTTTTGTTTTCACCTTCTGTTCAGCCGGTATTTATATACGTTAACTAATAGTCCAAACATTACATGAAAACAAGACATTTCATGAAGAATAGATATTCAGAATATGAAAAAAAGATAAAGTGAAGATTACAGTATAGAAGTAGTAACACGGAGTTTAGTCTACAGCACTATTAAGAATACTTTCCTCTCTTTTTAAGTATTAAGAATATGATCCATAAAAAAACATAATTTATTATCTAATGTTGAGAAAATATGCCAAATGTAATTGTCAGGGCTCCAATCTCTCCAAAAAAGGTTCAAAGACTATACGATGTCTTAAGTCCAATCTACGATCAATTAACTCGAAATAAGAACCTTTCAAAAGAAAAAGGATTTGAAATAGCTGACATAAAAAATGGTTTCATTACACTTGAAGTCGGATTCGGAACAGGACAGATTGTAATAGAGTCTGCGTTAAGAGTTGGAAAAGACGGTAAGGTGTATGGTATAGATATCTCACGTAAGATGTTAGACAAAACAAGAAAAAAGATCAAGAAACATGCGTTAGATAGAAGAGTTGACCTCCAGCTTGGAGATGCAAGAAAATTGCCTTATAGAAAGGAGGTTTTCGATATTGTTTTTAATAGTTATATGCTAGATTTAATCGATACCCCTGACATTTCAAAAGTTCTGGTGGAATTCAGTCGAGTATTGAAACCTAGAGGCCGTTTAGTGCTAGTCGGTTTAAGTAAAGGTGAAAAATGGTATTCAAACATGAAACTATACGAGTGGGTCTATAGCAAATGTCCTTCTTTACTCGGTGGATGCAGACCTGTTTTAATTAAATCTTTTCTTGAAGAACTTGGATTCCAGAATGTGAAAAGAAAGTTTTTGATGGTAGGTCGGATTATCCCCACTGAAATAGTATGGGGAGATAAACCAAAATAATGTCTTATGTCCAACTCTTCATTTTTTTCAATTACAGGAGTTAAAATAACCTTCGGAGATTCAAAAATGTACCCAAAGTTGGAAAAATATTTTATTTTCTCCGATCTCTTTCGTCGTTAAGCCTTATAATAAGAGATCTTAATTTTGCTAATTTGATTTCAGAAATTCGAAATTCAGTCCCATACGGACAAATTTCATCTAAGGTAGCATAATTTTTTTCTTCATCATAAATTAGGGGATACAGTTGACAACCTTCTGGTCTTTTTTCGTAAATAGTACAGTGGTTACCATCATTAAATACACATTTTCCATCGTAATTCTTTAATTGTAACCATCCATCTTTATTGATAACAAAATGATCATATTCCATTTCCAACCTTTTTATTCGCTCAATATCTTTATTCAATAAAGGCATCTCGGTTTCTAAACAACACTTAATACATTTATAGTTCAGACAAGGATTTTTCAAATATTCACTTCATGATAATTCGATTATTGCAAATATGGAACTATAGAAGAGCGTTGAAGCTCGATACAATTTTAAATAAAAATCAAGACGCCAATTCAAAACATCAACTCCGCTCTTTAAGAGTTCCACACGAGTAATCGGATCACATCTACCTATTATTCTTTGAGGTACTCTTCCGCAGAATCTATAAACCATCTTTGAGAGACTTTATAAGGTAGCACTCATAATAGTGAAAGAAAACTTTCATTGTTCTATTGTATTTTCCAATGAACTTTTGAGTGGTTTATGTTGTTGGGGTAATTATTTGGATAAAAGGAAGACTATAAGTGAATATCGAATCAGATCTCGATTGTTTAATAGACCATTTGAAGTTTTAGGAATAACAGAAAAGCTGTTAGAAGATGATAAAATCTTAGTTCAAAGTCTTGATAGATTCACAAAATTAGATAGAATTCGAGATAAGATGAAACAAAGAGTAGGAATCATTAGTAATAATGGTGTTATCACCAAGCTATTGAACTTCCAAGCTGTCAAGCAGGGAGATAAAACTAATCGGTTTAGACGAAATCAAATAGATTGGTTAAAGAGCAACGATTACTTGAAAACAGTTCTACCTGTTAAAGGAGAGTTATAACATTTGAGACCAAGATTAGGACTTTTCGAAGAAAAAAGAGGTCGACCACGAGGTCAATCCAGCGAGTATTTTGATTACCTTAAATCAATTGTGTCGTTAGCAAATTATCATAATTTAGATCCGAAGCACTTAGCAAATGCCTTCTTGGAAGCATTAGAAAAAACGAACTCTACATGCAAAAGTTTAGAAATTTCTTGCAGAGATATAACTCAAAAGTCGCCCACATTTCTTATAATTAAAAACGAGCAAGTAGTCTGGCAATCCACGATAAAGCGAGAGAGTATCAAAAACCCAGATATTGAAGTTTACATAGAAAATCTCCCAATACCTTTTAACTCAAAGAAGAAAAAACATAATATAGACCAGAAAATTGGAAACTTAAAGTTTGGTATGAAAGGAATTTCAGTTAAAGGAAAAATCATCGAGGTTCTTCCCCCCAAAACTGTTAGGACAAGATTCGGAACCTTCGCTGATGTCGCTAATGTGTTGGTTGCTGATGAAACAGGGTCGGTGAGGCTTAGCTTATGGAATAGCCAAATAGATAAATTTCATATGGGGGATTATGTAGAATGTTCAACCTGTACTGTCCGTAGATTTAGAGGTGAACTTCAACTAAGGCTTGGAAGAAAAGGTACAGTGTCAACCATAAAAGAACCTTTACAATGACCATTAATTCTATCGCCATATTTAAGATAGCACAAGAAAGTTGATACAAAGACCAAAATCGAGAATGCAATGTCTAACATTTTTTTCTAGTATATGTCAAATAGTCAACATAACAGAAGATTTAGAAAGAATATTTACTGTATCTTTTTCGCCGATTTCCTTCAAACGCACAAATCAATATTTAGAGATGTATCTTTCCAGTAGAAGTTTCAGAGTTCTCAGCTTTGCAACTTACCTATTCACATTACCTGATAAACATAGGATGTCATTTCTGTGAATACAACTGATTACATTTTATGTCAGACTCTTAATTGTCCATCATTCATTAAATTTGAAAATAATTTAGGTTGAGATTAAAATTTAATATTGTTAACACTAACGTTTGATATAGTTAGAGGAGAAAAGTTTTTGGATATTAATGAAATAACTATAACGGTAAAAGTTAAAGACTTACAATTCCCCGTAGTTGATTACGGAGAAGGACCAGCTGTTCTTTTACTTCATGGTTTTCCAGATTCACGGCATCTGTGGCGATACCAGATTCCAATACTTGCTGAAGCTGGTTTACGCGTCATAGCTCCGGATCTTCGAGGTTTCGGTGACGCTCCTAAACCAAGTTCAGTGGATGCTTATAAGATCTCAATTGTAATACGCGACTTAATTGAGATTCTAAAGACGCAAAACATAAAACAAGTACGTGTTGTAGGGCATGATTGGGGAGCAGCTGTGGCTTGGAGATTTGCTGCATACTATCCAGAAAAAGTTGAACGTTTAGTCTGTCTATCAGTCGGTTGTCCAGGAACTTCTGGGTCTGGAACCATTGAGCAGAGGGAACGCTCTTGGTATGTCGACTTTTTTCAGTTTGAAGGTATTGCAGAAGCATGGCTACGCTACGATAATTGGAAGTTATTTCGTGAATTAACAAGGGAAAATGGTGATATGACGCGGTATTTGAAAGATCTTTCACGTCCTGGTGCTTTAACGTCTGCTCTAAATTGGTACCGCGCCAATGCTAAGGTTGAACTGCCAAGCAAACAGAAGGCTGAATTTCCAAACATTACCTGTCCAGTGCTCGGCATTTGGAGTGATGAGGATAACTATCTAACTGAAAGACAGCTTCGTAATTCTCATGAGAAGATTGAAGGGTCATGGCGCTATGAAAAAATAAGAGGGGCTAGTCACTGGATGATGCTCGATAAACCAGATGAACTGAATCAATTGTTAGTTAAATTTCTGACTAAATGAATAGAGTTCATTATTTGAGTTAAAAATCTTAACTTTCATTATATTAAATCTCATATTATTATTAATTCACTAATTATGTAAAGTTAGGTTAATCACTAAATTAAAGGAACTGTAAAAATAAATTGTAATGTTAGAGTATCAGTTCAAGTTTTTGGTTTTTATATTTCGTGTGATATATCAAATTATTTTCTAGATAACTTTAGAAAAAATAGTTTATAAAGGAAAAAAATTTACGTTCTCGACTCTACGCAGAGGTTCCGCAAAAAATGTTCTGCGAATGATAATTCAAAATTAATCCAAAAACATAAAAAATGAACCCCCGCTAGAGCCTGTACCATGCTACCCGTAATAAGATCGTTTTTGACCAACTCTTGATAAGAGATGAGATACTTAGAGGATTTATGCATGCAGCGCAGACTTTCAAATCCTGCGAGGGCAGAAAATATTGTGTTGTTCTTACTATAAAACATTTATGAATCAATGAAATGATTGATTAAGTTACCGAATCTTACTCAAAGAGAGATTTCGTATAAGGTTTGGGTAGATAAAGATTTAGGGCGTATAAATCATCAAATTAACGACAAGTTGTCTAGTAAAATGTGCGCGTCTTGTGAAGCGTTGGTAAGCTCACGCATAATACATATTAAATGGGAAGATACTCTTTACTGAAAATGTCTTCTCAGATTCTTGATTGGTTGAATACGTTTGTAACGATGGAACAGGTTACAAAACTTGCAATAAGTATCATTATTATTGCAATAGTCGTCATTGTAGAGAAAGTTTTAAGAAGCGCTATTTCACGAACGTCGAACACGTTTAAATTAGATACGAATCTTGAGAACACTTTGAAACTGATTGTCCGTATAGTGGTGTTTGTTATTGGGACCATAATGATTCTACAAGTATTTGGGTTAGATGCAGATTGGTTAATCAGTATATCTGCTGTCGGAGGGGCTGCCATCGGATTTGCGTCGACGCAAACGATCGGAAACTTCCTAGCTGGAATTTATCTAATGATCTCTAGACCGTTCCTAGTTAACGATTATGTGCGAATTGGAGAAATTGAGGGAGAAGTGAAGGAAATTACAGCCAATTATACGAAGATTTACACACCTACGTTTAATATTATGGAAATCCCGAACCGAAAAGTCTTAGATAGTGTGATCCTCAACTTCTCTGAAGGTGATGTGATCGACTATACGTTTCAAATCGGATTCCCCCACGATGTTCCACATAGAGAACTCGTTAATGAATGCATCATTCCCGCTATTGACAAGTTCCATGATAAATATAAGGAACATCTCCCGATAAGACCACAATTTGGTATCTCAAAAATGGACAGATTAGGTAGACAATTCTCCGTTAGAATCCACTTTCCAGAAAGAAATATGGACTTGTTCTATAATATCCAGCCAGAACTCTTAGGAGATATCGTAAATCGATGGGACAGACATAAAAACAAAATTAATAAAAAATAGACGATACTTCTACGCAATGAAACGGGGGAATGAAAGATTTCCGAGACAGGACGATTACTCAAACATTTAACTATGCATGAACTGAACCAACTAGCGAAACTAAAGAAGATCAATATTCCCAAGAACTGGTCAACCACGCTCATTGTAGAACTACTTGCACTCAATGTATCCAAAGCAGAGCTACAAACTCTCAGAGAACGCACTTCGAAGACGAGAACCGAATCGACAGCAGTTACAACAATTAGGATTACGAATCTTGTGAAACAATTTGGAAATATAAACGCTGTCGATGGAGTGACACTTGAAATAAGAGAGGGGGAACTTTTCAGTCTGCTCGGACCCAATGGAGCAGGAAAAACTACAATCCTCAACATTCTCACAGGAATTCTCAAACCAACCAAAGGCACAGTGATCATTGGAGGATATAATGTAAGCAGCAATCTGGAAGAGATTAAGACAAAGATTGGTGTGTGTCCACAACAAGCTGCGGTTTTTAACTTTCTGAGTGCGAGGGAGAATATCGAATTCTTTGGAAATCTACATGCAATTCCTAGGAAGGAGCTCAAAGAACGAATGGAGCACCTTCTCGAAATATTGGATTTAGTGGAGGTAAGTACAAGGAAAGCAAAAGGGTATAGTGGTGGCATGCTGCGGAAATTAAATCTAATCATTGCGCTGATCAGTGATCCTGAAATTGCTTTCCTTGATGAGCCAACAGTCGGAATGGATCCTCGAGCCCGTCGTGCAACATGGGACTTTATCGAAACTCTGAAAAAGCGACATAAGACGATTATTTTAACCACACACTACATCGAAGAAGCGGAGGCTCTCAGCGATAGAGTTGGGATTCTTGATTATGGAAAATTAATTGAACTGGGTACCCCGCAAGAATTATTGGAACGGTATGGCGCAAATAATCTGGAGGAAGTTTTCTTAAACATTACTGGGCGCAGAATAGTGGAGGGGATATAACTTGAAGTTACAAGCAGTAACAGCATTGGTTAAAATGGAACTGAAAAAGGTACTTCGACAACCAGCAACAATGTTTTTAAACCTCTTATTTCCTGCGGTTTTGACATTAACATTCGGGTTTGCTTTTGGAGACCCTGAATTAGGAATGGACTTCAATTTAATGGTCCCAGGGTTGATCGCTTACGCTTGCATTTTCATTATCATGACGGTGTCACAATCATTCTCAACGGAACGTCATGATGGATTACTAAAAAGAATGAATATGACCCCCATGACTTCAAGCGAATTCATGATCAGTCAACTTACCACAAACATGCTAATCGCAATAGTTCAAGTGGTCGTGGTCTTTGCAATAGCTAGTCTCATTGGTTTTCAACCTCAGAGTGGATTATCCGGGATTGCCTTAGCTTTTCCAGTAATAGCATTATTTTCATTAAGTTCAGTTGGATTGGGATTAATCACTGCAACCGTTTCGAAAACTCCTGAAACTGCTACAGGCGTCTCCTTCATCTTTATTCTCCCTCAGATGTTCTTTGGAACCTTTATTCCAATCACAGATTCCACTCGACTCATTGCACAGTTTATGCCAAGTTATTACGTGATTGATGCGTTAAACTTGATTTTCAGTGGAAACTGGATGAATACAAATCTTTTGGTAGATGTAGGCGTTATCGCAGTCTTTAGTGTTACAATAGTCACTATAGGTATAATGTTGTTTAACAAATTTGTAAAGATCTAATCTTCAAAGATTTCGTATGAATTAAATCTTGGTCATTCCTCAACCTGAGTAAGATATCTCATTCGCTAAAAATGATCAGATTTACTCAGTTCCTCACTTTATACAATATTTAATAATGAAGAAGAAAAATAGATAAAAAATAGTTCTATTATTTATTAAATGAAATTATTCCAAAATGAGTAATATATGTGAGAAAATAACGCATTATCTGAAGATTGTCAGGGTTTAAAACTGAGAAATGCATTAAGTCATAACTTATTAAAACTTGATAAAGAGAAGGAATATAGCTACGGATAAAATTGAGATGACATCTGTAGAATTCGTCAAAATTTTGACTGCATATACTCTCAAAAGTGGAGAGAAAGACTTTAAAGATGTATCATAGAGGGAGACGCAATCTTCCTTTGCAAAGGGTCCTTGCAATAAGGACGTCCCATCGTCCAAATCCTCTAGACAAACGTACTGTCTTTATTAAATTTTAATTAATAATTAAAAAAAAGAGATATTCTGACATATTTGTATTGGTAACCAATAAAAGACTTAACCTCAGATCGAAAATACTGCTCCGATTTATAAAAATCTAAACGTGAAGTACAAAGTTATATTTAGCTCCAAGAAATGTTGCTTCTACAATGAAATCTTGGAAAGTAGTTAGGAGACCCTACAGATAATCATGGAATTGGGAGAGAATGAAAAGGTGACTTTTAAACACAAAAAATATGAAGATGTGTTTTTCATCACATTATGCATAATTGGAGCCTTTGCTATTCTCAGCACTACAATGTCTAAAAACCCTGTGCTTAACCCTTTTGCAGAAAGCTTGGAAACTCCAGAAACTTTGATGGGTTTCGTCGCTGCAGCGTCCACTTTACCTGGAATTTTATTCAGTCTTCCAGCTGGTTTTTTATCTGATCATTTGGGAAGAAAAAAAGTTCTTTTAGTCTCTAGCATCGTGTTTGCTTCAGCACCTTTTTTATACATTTTTATTAATTCGTGGTGGCAACTGATCCTTGTAAGGTTTTATCATGGATTTGCAACTGCTATTTTTGTACCAGTTGCTCGAGCCGCATTAGTTGAGCGTTACACTTCTAAAAGAGGAGAGAGGATCTCAACCTTTACATCAGCCACCATTGTAGGAAGAGGCATCGCTCCTTTCTTCGGAGGATTCATATTGTCAATCACTTTATGGAATTTTAGAATAGTGTATCTAATAGTGAGTATTATTGGACTTGCCGTATTTCTCATGACCTTACTTTTTCTAAAGGAACAGGATGATACATCGAGAGTGAATCTGCCGAAGTCATCATACAGTCCTTCTCAGGAGAATGATGAGTCTGAATCTACTTATGGATGGAAAGACGTTTTTAAAAATCGTGATATCTTGATTGTGAGCTCCACAGAAGCTGGAGCGAGATATGTGTATGGAGCTTTAGAGTTCTTTTTCATAGGATACTTAAAGGATATCGCCCAGTTAGACCCTTCCTTAATCGGGATGATTGTGGGTATGCAATTCATCCTGGTTCCAATTATCAGTCCTTTCATGGGTAAACTTTCTGATAGACTTGGAAGGAGGATGATCATACTAATTGGATTAATGATAAGCGGTTTTCCACTTATTGCAATTCCCTACATTACCAGTTTCTTTCCTCTTTTAGCTATATCATTAATCTACGGATTTGGTTTTTCTATGGTAATCTCTTCAACACCTGCACTTGTAGGTGACCTAGCAAGGAAAGAAACCTATGGAATCGCTATGGGGTTTCTAGCAACAATAATGGATGTTGGACAAATGTTGGGACCCATAATAACTGGACTTATCTTAGTCACATTCGGATATTCAGGTTCCTTCCTATCTTTAGGGATAATACTGTTAGGATTATGCATATTCTTCAGTGTATATAGAAAACTAATCCCACAAAAAGCGCTAAAAAAATAAAGATTATGGTTAAAGCACTCTCAAGAACTGATAACTTTCACACTATTAGATTTCAGTGTCCCTTATACTTCCAATTTTTTGGAATAATGTGGAAAGGATTGATATCCGAGTATTGATGAAGGAAATGAGATAGATTCTCACGAACTAAAGTTTCCTTAAAGTAGAAAACATCTTGAGTCAACAATTCACAAAGGATTATCAGTATACATTGAAGCAGTTAAAATGTAATGTTTAACGGTTACTATTCTTAACTCTGATAACTTAACCTCAACGCTTTATTCATCTTCTTAATACTCTTATGAATATTCTCTCAATAGATCAATTGTATTCTTGAAACTTATTCAGTAGCGAAGTGCTGAGCTTTAATGGTTATAATCAAACAGTATGTTACTGTCATCTTATTTATCTTAAAGTTGTCCATGTAAAGTGTTGAAGTTTGTTCATATGAATTATTGGGGATATAATGTTAGTTTTCTAGCGTTTTTTTCTGTAAATGTAACTATGGGGTTCAAGGTTGAATGATTACACATAACTCATCACCTTTTAAGAGAGTTTTGAAGCCCAAATCTATATCCTTTAAGGGAATCTTGGAAGTTATTAGAGGCATAATGTCGATTT
>PVMS01023233.1_pt1 | contig 14268 bp, 13 predicted proteins | sample 1853461 | NCBI WGS metagenome assembly PVMS01 (sample SAMN08582032, study PRJNA380276) | Marine sediment metagenome, whole genome shotgun sequencing project. | isolation source: ocean sediment barecode stripped | collected 2017 | reverse complement strand
TCATTATGAAGACGATGAATGGGTGAGAATACTTTTTGATTTCGCTCTAGCGTCTATATTCAACAAGGATTTGGATAATAAGAAACTGATTGAAGCTCTGATCCCGCTTTATTATTCATGTACCTTATCTTTTGTAAACAGGGTATCGAAAATGGACGATGCGGAAACTGAGCTCCATCTTGAGGACTGGGCGCTAAGGTTTGAAGAAGCTAAATATTACCTTATGGAAAGATGGAATCACCTTACTAGGCTTAACGGCAACAGAAAACTTTACCAAATGTTATCGGGTAGAGATCATCAAGAGGTATAAAATAAGTTTCAATTGCTCATAATATTATAATACACTTAAGACTCTTAAATCCTTGACTCGGTGTACCCTTAAGGTAGCTTATCGGTTAGTTTTCCCCGAATAATTTCATCAAACATACATAGGATCGATAAGGAAAAACTATGGGACTAAAATGCGGGATAGTAGGACTTCCCAATGTAGGAAAGTCCACACTTTTTAATGCGCTTACAAATGCAGGAGCCGAGGTTGGGAATTTCCCCTTTTGCACTATTGAAGATAATGTGGGAGTAATTCCGATTGCCGATGACAGGCTTCATAAGATAGCTGAGCTTGTAAAACCGGGGAAAATTACACCTACTTTTCTGGAAGTTGTTGATATTGCGGGACTTGTAAAGGGTGCGTCTGAAGGGAAGGGGCGAGGAAATGCTTTTCTCTCAAGTATTCGTGAGGTAGACCTTATACTTCATACGGTAAGATGTTTTGAGGATGATAACGTGATGCATGTGGAAGGCTCAACGGATGCAATTAGGGATATTCATATTATCGAAGATGAGCTCCTTCTAAAGGATCTTGAGACTATAGAAAGGCGGGAGCAGAGATTGTTTTCTCAGTCCAAAAGTGGTGACAAGTCGACTAAAGACAAACTCGAGGTTGTAAGAAAGTTGAAAAATTTCGTTGAAGATGGAAACATGGCAAGAAATTTTCCGATCGATGATCAGTCCCAAGTAATAAGGGAAATGTATCTCCTTACTGCAATCCCTGTTATGTATGTATGTAATGTTCCCGAGGATGATATTGCGGACTCCTCAGGTAATGAGGAAGTAACAAAAGTCAAAGAATATGCGAAAAAAGAAGGAGCCGATGTATTCGTTTTATCGGCACAGATAGAGGCCGAAATAGCTGAGCTGCCGTATGAGGAAAAGAAGCCCTTTTTAGAAGACCTTGGACTTCAAAACTCAGGCATGGATAGATTAATTAAAGAGGCATATAAAGAACTTGGGCTTGTAACATATTTCACTCAAGGCCCCAAGGAAGTAAGGGCCTGGACACTCAGAAAAGACTCAAAGGCGCCTCAGGCGGCAGGTATAATTCACTCTGATTTTGAGAGGGGTTTTATCAGGGCTGAGACTGCAGGCTATGAGGACTTTGTTGAGGCTGGTTCAGAGGCGGCGCTGAAAGAAGTTGGGAAAATGAGATCTGAGGGTAAAGATTACATTGTAAAAGATGGTGATATAATACTTTTTAGATTCAATGTATAAAGAGATAATAAGACCTATTCTTAATAAGTTCGATTCTGAAACCTTTCACGACCTGGCTCGTGAATCCCTGCATTTAGCAGAGTTATCCCATATAACACTTAAACTCCTTGAACTGTTAGCGGATAAACACAGTAGATTTGAGGATAAGCATCTTAAAACAACTTTAGGCGGTCTCGAATTAGAGAATCCATTAATAGTGGGTGCAGGCTGGGATAAAGCGGGACGTGCGGTTTTAGGATTATGGCATCTTGGTTTTGCATCGGTAGAAGTAGGTTCTGTGCTTGAATACGAGCAACCCGGCAATCCAAAGCCTCGTCTTTTTATGGTCTCCTCTGGAGTTGCGATTAACTGGCTCGCCTTTAACAGCCCCGGGATGGACATTGTCTCTAAAAATCTTGATAAGTATCGGCATACTAATATTCCGATTGGTATAAGTCTCGGGTTAAATAAAGATGTGGAACATGCCGATGCGCCAAAAGCCTACGGCACTGTTGCAAAGAGAATGTACGATAATGCGGGTTACTTTGCCATAAATATAAGCTCACCTAATACCCCCGGTCTTAGGAAGCTCCAGGAAAAAGAGAGAACGGTAGACATTATAAAAGCCGTGAATGGAGCGATGGATGAGTGCGGCGCAAGAAAACCTCTTTTTGTGAAAATAGCCCCCGATCTTTCTTATGAGGCGGTGGATGAAATCCTAGATGTTGCCCTGGATCATTCAGTGACTGGAATTATAGCCGCCAACAGTACTGTGAATTCCGATATGAAGGCCAAGTACGGAGAGAAGTGGAGGCACTCTCAGGGGGGGCTGAGCGGTGATGATGAGGACTATAGAAAAATGACTACCGATATGATCTCACATATTTACAGGCAAGCGGGGAATAAGCTCGATATAATAGGGGTCGGCGGTGTTATGGATGCCGAGAGCGCGCTTGAAAAAATAAGGGCCGGCGCAAAAGCCCTTCAGCTGGTAACAGCAATAAGAGGGGAGGGTACCGCCGTTGCCGGTCGCATTAACCGCGGCATTGTTGAATATATGGAGCGTGAAGGGATTTCTTCACTCAAGGAAATAGTCGGTATTGATTCCAGGAAGTAGTTGCCTACGTCCTATACTGCGCGTTTATCTTTATATAATCAAACGTTATGTCGCTTGCGATTACAAAAGAGCTTGCCTTTCCGCTTTTGATATTGAGAGTTATTTCAAATTTAGGTTTTTTAAGAACACTTTGCGCTTTCTTCTCGTCCATTACTTCTTTTGAATTACTTAGTATTTTCTGATCTCCGAAAAATAAATCTATTTTATTCGGATCAAAGTTTACTCCGGCCCGCCCGGCGGCCGCCACTATCCTGCCCCAGTTCGGATCCTCCCCAAACAATGCGGTCTTTACAAGAAGAGAAGTGCCTAGTGTCCGGGCTATTTTCTCAGCGTCCTTTTCTGTCCTTGCACCTTTGACAATTATCTTTGCAACTTTAGTTGCCCCTTCTCCGTCTCTCACTATCATCTCTGCAACTACAGTAGCTACTTCCGTAACTGCTCTCTCAACTTTTCTGTAATCAGCCCCGCTTTCTGTTATAGCAGTGTTGCCTAATTTCCCATTGGCTAATATTAATACCGTATCATTAGTCGATGTATCGCCGTCAACTATGATCTTGTTAAATGAATTGTTAACAGAATTTTTAAGCGCTTTAGATAGTGCCCTTTTTCCAACGTTAATGTCAGTAAGAATATAAGCCAGCATAGTAGCCATATTTGGCGCTATCATTCCAGCGCCTTTTCCAATTGCCACTACCGTACCTTTTTTGTTCCCGATTTTTATTTGAGTAGAAGCATATTTGGGAAATGCGTCTGTTGTCATTATTCCCTGAGCAACGGCCAAAAAACCCTCCTCACTTAAATCTTTCACAAGTTTGGGCAGTGCTTTCTTCATTTTATCTATAGGCAGCCGCCCTCCTATTACCCCGGTTGATGAAGGGATAACCAAGCTCTCGCTAATTCCAAGCTCGTTGGCTGCGTACTTTGAGGTCAGGATTGAGTCTTTTAGCCCCTGCTTGCCGGTAAATGTGTTAGCCACGCCGCTATTAATAAGAACAGCCTGGCAATAGCCGCCTTTTATTCTCTCCATTCCTACTAATACGGGTGGGGCTTTTACAATATTCTTTGTAAAAACACCTGCGGCTCTAGCAGGAACCTCGGAGAATATAAGCGCAAGGTCTTTCTTCCCTTTATTTTTAACACCTGAGGATACTCCGCTTCCAAAAAATCCCGGGACCTTTATCATAGTTTAAGCTCCTCTATGAACCTGGATGATTTTATCTCTTTTTCAGTGTGACGTTCTGTAAACTTTGTAAAAAGTTTTATGTATTTTAGAACTTTTTCAAGGTCTGATTCCATTAAATCGTTATCTAAGAGAAAATCCTTAGAAAAGATAAAACTGTTTTTCCTCTCCCCAACACACTCAAAACATACCGCTCCGCCTCTGTTAGTGCTGAAATAAGAATCTCCTTTTATAGGTTTTTCACACTCAGCGCATGAGTGTAGATTAGGTTCATAACCCGAAACAGAAAGAGCTTGCAGCTGGAATTGTAATACAATAGGTAGAGGACTTTTTTTAGAATTCAGATTCGAAAGAGCTTCGATTAAAAGCTTGAACAGTTCCTCATTAGGAGATTCTCGTGGAATTAGAGTATCGGTGGTTTCAAGTAGTAAACTGCCTAATGTGAATAGTTCGATATTTTCAATAAAACTTGGGAAGAACTGTATTGTCTCCGTATCTTGAATTAGTTTAAACTCCCTTCCGGTATCTTTGAAACTGACCCTAAAATGCACGAAAGGCTCAAGCCTTGCTCCGAATCTTTTCATGCTGTTTTTGGCGTTCCTTGCTATTCCGCTTATTTTGCCAAGGTCCTTGGTAAATAAACTTAGAATATAATCTGCGTCACGATAAGGAGTTTTACGAAGTAAAAGGGCTTCAGAGCTGTTCATAGAATGCATATTATTCCCTAAAAGTGAATGTTTGGCTATAAACTATTAAGTATATTCAATATCCGGTCAGTTAAGTTGCTCGTTTTTCAACGTTTTCTTTATAAACGAGCGCAGGTGCAGCATCTGCTTATATGCGAGTTTCTGAGCGATTAGAGCTATCCCGTAAGCTTCTTTCTCAAGAGCTTTTTTAGTCTTGTAATTACTTCTTGCTCTTAGATCGGGACTGAAAATGTGTAGCGAGGGCGAATTTGAACTTTATCATAATATGAGAATCATAAACTATATATTTCTATAATACTTCGTTATAGAATGGTCTGTTATTGAGTTTACATATATTGTAAATCCTACAAAATCAGCATTGCTATAAATAGGTAGAATACCGAGCCGAATATGTCGTTAAACATAGTGAGGAAAGGGCCTGAAGCGGCAGCGGGGTCATAGTCCAGTTTGTGAAGAAGAAGCGGGGCCGCCACACCTATAAAAGATGTTGCCAGAGTCGCAGATACCATTGCGATAAATACAGCTAGAGCAAGCATTGCAACCTGGGGCTGATTATAGCTTATTAAAGCGCCTATAATAGCTGCGATTATTCCGCACATAAGCCCAAGAGCGAGACCTACCTTCATTTCAGAAATCACAAGTTTAAGCATCTGCTTTAAGTTTATTGTTCCCATTCCAAGACTTCTTATGATGATTGTCGAAGTTTGAAGCCCAACATTTCCGCCCGTTGCCATAATTGCAGGCATGTAAGCGGCTAATATTGCAACTTTCTCAAGTGTAGGCTGAAATGCGTATACGATTATAAATGCTATAAATAGCTCCCCTATTAATGTCAGCAAAAGCCAAGGGGCTCTTAGTTGTATCCTCGTCTTCGTAGGTGTATATATTGGATGGAGGCTGTCTCCAACTCCCGCCATTTGCAGCATATCCTCTGATGCTTCCTCCGTTATAACATCCAAGATGTCATCTGCGGTAATTCTTCCAAGAAGCACCCCTATGCCGTCCACAACTGGCAGAGATATGACGTCGTATTTTTGAAATATTTTTGCTACTTCTTCCTGGTCTATATAAGGGGTTACTGTAACTTCAACGGGTTCCATAATTTTATCTGCTTTAGAGCTAGGTGTTGCTATTATTAGTTTGCTGAGTGATATTTGCCCTATAAGTTTATCTTGGTCATCAGTTACAAATATCAGATGGAAGTCTTCAACTTCATGTGATATAAGCCTGATCCAATTGATTGTATCCTGGACTGTAGAATTTTGGCTGACCTTAACAAGCTCGGTCTGCATTATACCGCCTGCGGTATCGTCCGGATATTTAAGAAGCGGTTTTACATCCTTTGCTTCCTCAGGGTCCATCTTGTCAAGGACTGTTTTGGCTGTTTGCTCAGGAAGCTCACCAAGTAAGTCGGCAGCGTCATCCGAATCCATCTCGTCCGCAATATCTGCGATCTTCTCTGCATCTAAGTCCTCGAGGATATCTTCTCGCTGTTCCGGATCGAGCTCCAAAATTACTTCTGACGCTGTTTCGTTATCCAGAGCCTCCAAGATCTTAAGATGATCATCGGGGTCGAAAGACTGTAGAATGCTCGCTATTTCTGAAGGGTGTATTTTGGATAGAGCTTCCCTGATCCCTTCAATATTTCCCTGTGTTAAGTCTTCGGAGATTCTTTGAGCGAGCTCAGGTTTGGACATGTCATATCACCCCAAGTGAGTTAGTTGGTTATTCTATAGAAGCGCAAGTAAAAGTAAAGCAAATCATATGATTTATCAGGTAAAATCCATTAGCTTCGATGAATAGTCTAAAGAACTACGCAAACTTTATAAAATTTGAGCATACGCTCTTTTCTCTGCCGCTAATATTTACCGGAACCTTTCTAGCCGCAAAAGGTTTTCCTCCCTGGAAGTTATTAGTTTTAATTCTTCTTGCGGGAACAGGCGCGAGGACTTCGGCTTTGGCAATAAATAGAATTCTAGATCGAAGCATGGATGCGCTCAATCCCCGCACGGAAGATAGAGAGTTGCCCTCGGGTAAGATCAGCTTGTCCAAAGCGTACTTCATAACAGTTCTGGGACTTGTAGTTTACTTTGTATCCGCTTATCTGATCTGTGATTTAGTTTTGTATCTTTCCCCGATACCTCTTGTTGTCTTTATTGTTTACCCATTGATGAAGCGATTCACACCACTTTGTCATTTAGGGGTAGGGCTTGGTCTTGCTCTGGCACCGCTTGGGGGCTGGATCGCTGTAACATGCTCGTTTAATGGAATTTTGCCCGCCGTAGTACTTTCCCTTTTTACCTTATGCTGGGTCTCTGGGTTCGATATTATTTATGCTACTCTCGATGAAGAATTTGATAATAGATCCGGAATTTACTCTATGGTATCGGTTTATGGGAGAGATATTGCCCTAATTGTTTCTAGCGCTCTTCATCAGGCAGCATTCTTTCTTGCGGCTTTTTTGTTCTTCTTAATGTTTAAATCAATTATCGCTGGCATTTTCTTAGTTGTTATAGGTTTTCTCCTATTCTTAGAACATAGAAAGGCCGAGAATGTTGACCTTGCCTTCTTTAAAATCAATATCCTTATAGGGGTTGCTGTCTTCCTTTTTGTGCTCTCTGGGATATACTTACCTTGATTATGAGAACAATAGTAGGCTTTACCGGTGCATCTGGGGTAGCTTATGGCGTTGATTTTCTGCGAAGGTGTCCCGGGGAGAAGTATTTAATTGCAAGTAAATGGGGAAAGAGAGTACTTCATGAAGAGCTCGGACTTAAAGCCCAAGAGCTTCGTCCGTGGGTAAACGATATTTACAGTGATTCCGACTTAGGGGCGCCCTTTTCCTCAGGAAGTAATCATTTTGATACACTTGTTATAGTTCCGTGCTCTATATCTACACTTGCAAAGATTGCAAACGGTATCGCTGACACCCTTATAACAAGGATTGCTCAAGTGGCTCTTAAGGAGAGGAGAAGACTCGTGATTGCACTTAGAGAAACCCCGCTTAGCTCAATTGCACTTGAGAACGCACTTAAACTTTCGAGGGAAGGGGCTGTTATAATGCCAATTAGCCCACCTCATTATTTAAAAGCCGAAAACGTCAACGATCTTATAGAAGGCTATGTAGATAAAATTCTAAATGTTATTGGTGTTAGTACGGGAAGTGGGTGGAGGCACGAAGAATTAGAGTAAATTTCCAGAAAGATTTGAAGCTTAACCAAGTTTCCGGAGTAATTTCTAATTTCATTTTTACTAATATTGTTTATAACCACTCCTTATTTCACATTTATGTAGAAAGGGATTAAATATGGCTAAAAAGCAGTTTTACGACCTTAGAGAATATATTACATATTTAGAAAAAATCGGTGACGTTAAACATATTAAGGCGGAAGTAGACCCGATTTTAGAAATCACTGAAATTGCTGATAGAGTGGTTAAGGAAGGCGGCCCTGCTCTTATCTTTGAAAATGTAAGGGGCGCCTCATTTCCCCTAGCTATTAACCTTTTCGGCACTGAAGAAAGGGTTGAGCTGGCGCTAGGCAGAAAACCAAGGGATGTAGGAGAAGAGCTAGTTGATTTGTTCGATAAATTAAACCCACCTTCTCTTAAATCATTTTTCTCAGTTCTTCCCAAGGCTTATGAACTTCTATCTATGAGAACTAAAAAGGTTAAGTGGGGATTCTCTCAAGAAATTGAAGAACGCCCCGATTTAACCAAATTGCCGATAATAAAATGCTGGCCCCTAGATGGTGGGCGCTTTATTACGTTCGGCTTGGTGCTAACGCAGGACCCGGTATCGAACAGGCGAAATCTCGGAATTTACAGAATGCAGGTTTATGATGAGAAAACTACAGGTATGCACTGGCACCCTCATAAGGGCGGTGCTGCGCATTATCACGAAGCTGCGAAGCTTGGGAAGGATATGGAAGTAGCTGTTGTCCTTGGCGGAGACCCAAAGATGATTTTTTCAGCTATTGCTCCACTACCCGAGGGTATGGATGAGCTTGCGTTTGCAAGCTTCCTTAGAGGCAAACCTATCCCCATGGTTAAGGGCAGGAGTATATCCCTACGTGTTCCGGCAAACGCAGAGTTTATAATCGAGGGTGTAGTGCCTCAAAACGAACTAAGAGAAGAAGGGCCCTTTGGCGATCATTTTGGCCATTACTCGATGGAGGCTGATTTTCCAATATTCAACTTGTCTCGCATCACTCACAGGATTAACCCAATATTTCCTGCAACCATTGTAGGTAAGCCACCTATGGAAGATGTTTTCTTAGGAATGGCAGCAGAGGATATGTTCTCACCCTTGGTCCGTATTATTCATCCTGAAGTTAAAGACATGTGGGCGTATCCTGAAGCCGGATTCCATAATTTGCTAGTTGTCTCTGTGGATGAGCGCTATCCCAAAAATGGTATCAAAGCCATGCTTGCTCTATGGGGTACAGGACAACTTGTTCTGACCAAAGTTATGATAATAGTATCGAGCGATGTTAACCCCAGGGACTGGGATGCTGTTTTAGACGAAATTGGTGAGAACTTCGACCCTAATGAAGATTTTCTTATGATACCCTGGGCACCTTTGGACACACTCGATTTCACAAGCGGCAAATTTAATGTAGGCAGCAAAATGGGTATCAACGCCGTCAGAAAACCTAGGGCGGGAAGAAAGATCAAACCAGTACCTAAAGATCTTCCCAGTCCCAAAGCAAAACATAAGGAGATTCTTGATTGGAGACTTCTTAACGGAGGAATTCTTGTTATAAAGCTCGATAAGAAACCAAAAGAGATCATTAAAAAACTTTTTAAAACCCAAGGGTATGAGGATGTCAGAATTATTGCAATTGTAAGCCCCGATATTGATATTCATAATAACTCTGAGCTCATATGGGGTATATTTACCAGATTTGATCCCTATTTAGATGTGATATTTGAACATACTGAGCTTAAGGGCTCTGCTGTTGTGTACGGCGGGCGTATGGGAATAGATGCAACGACAAAAAGCTGGTATCCTAACGTGATTGAAATGTCTGAGGATATCAAGGAGATAGTTACAGAGAGATGGAAAGAATACTGGCAGACGTAGAAAAACTTTGTTTTGATAAAGAACTTTTCCCAATAATAGAAAAGGTTGAAAAGGGTGAGCGGCTAACATTTGATGACGGCATGACTGTAATGGGTACTGAAGATTTAAATGCTGTAGGCATGCTGGCTGATTACGTTAAAAGAAAAAGGGTAGGGGATAAAGTCTATTTTGTTGTAAACCGCCATGTTAACCCTTCTAACATATGCGCTATATCATGCAGGTTCTGTGCTTTTGGAGTAACCAAAAAATCCGCCAGTGCTTATGAGCTCTCACACGAGCAGATATTATCAATGCTCAGCGATGATATTAGGGAAATACACATCGTAGGGGGGCTTCATCCGGATTGGAAGTTTGAGCACTACTTAGACATTATCAAACTCGTAAAAACTAATTTTCCACAAACGCATATAAAAGCATTCACAGCTGTAGAGATAGACTGGTTTACAGAACTGACAGGCAAAAACATAGAATGGGTTTTGCATACTCTTAAAGAAAACGGAGTAGATGCGCTCACTGGAGGAGGGGCCGAGATACTCCACCCCGATATCCGCAAGAGAATTTGCGCTCCCAAGACAGTAGCTACAAGATGGGAAGAGATTCATAGCATAGCTCATCGCATAGACCTTCCCACCAACGCCACAATACTTTATGGACACATTGAAGAGCCGTTTCATGTTGTGGATCATCTAGACAGACTGAGGCGAGTTGAGGATGAATCACCTGGGTTCTTTGCCTTTATTCCCGTCCTCTTTCAGCCTGAGAATACCGGCATGAAAAAGGAAGTAAAATTTTTTGCCGGCTCGTACGATCTTAAAGTGCACGCCCTTGCAAGACTCTATCTAGACAACTTCCCTCATATAAAATCCTACTGGATTACTCTTGGAGAGAAGATGGCTCAGATTGCGCTTCATTACGGATGCAGCGATGCGGACGGCACAATAATGCGTGAGAAAATTATCCACGATGCCGGAGCCCAGTCGGAGCTTGGGCACACGCGTGACTTTATGGTTAATATGATTAAAAATGCAGGCTTCATTCCTGTAGAAAGAGACGCCTTATATAACGAAATTCACGTTTACAATTAACTTGCCATAGTTATATGATGTTTCGCTATACCTGCTCTCACCTGCTCTAATTTGTCTCAGGTCTTGAGTTTGTATCCCGTCTTAAAAATCCACCAGACGGTTGCAATGCACACAGCCAAAAATAGCAGTGTCATAGAAAAGCTGACAACCACATTGACGTCGGAAATTCCATAGAAGCTCCATCTAAAACAACTCACTAGATAGACCACTGGGTTAAGCAGCGTGATCTTCTGCCATATTGGCGGCAGCATCTTGATTGAGTAAAAAGTGCCTCCCAGAAATGTAAGCGGGGTTATAATCATAAGAGGTATAATCTGTAGTTTTTCAAAACCGTCCGCCCAAATGCCTATTATGAAGCCGAACAAGCTAAACGTCACAGAGGTGAGAATAAGAAAACCAATCATCCATAACGGATGTTCAATCTCATAGGGAACAAATAACCTCGCCGTAAAGAGTATCAATATCCCCAAAATGATTGATTTGGTAGCCGCTGCTCCAACATAACCAATTATAATCTCAATGTATGAGACAGGAGCCGAGAGGATTTCAAAAATAGTGCCCGAGAACTTAGGCAAATAGATACCAAAGGACGCGTTTGAGATGCTCTCAGTCATAAGCGACAGCATGATAAGTCCGGGAATGATGAAAGCTCCATAGTTCACCCCTTCTATTTCTCCCATGCGTGATCCGATCGCTGTTCCAAACACCACAAAATATAACGAGGTCGATATGATAGGCGATGCAATACTCTGCATCAGCGTCCGCCAGGTACGCGCCATCTCAAACTTATAAATTGCCTTTATTGCATATATGTTCATTTCTTTTCGGTCACCAGACTCACAAATATTTCTTCCAATGTACTCTCTCTCGAATGCAGGTCTCTAAAATCTATTCCATGCTCGGTAAGGTGTCGTATCAATACAGTAATACCAGATTGTTTGCTATGCGTATCGAAAGTATAAATTAATTCGGTTCCGTCTGAATTTAACTCTAGAGAGTGTTCTGAAAGCGCATCGGGAATAGATTGGAGGGGATGATGGAGCTCTAGCCTTATCTGCTTCTTGCCCATTTTCTGCATCAAGGTGGCTTTGTCCTCAACTAAAATAATCTCACCCTTGTTAATTATCCCGATCCGGTCAGCCATTTTCTCTGCCTCGTCAATATAATGAGTTGTCAGGATTATAGTCACACCATTGTTCCTCAAGTTCCTAACCATCTCCCACATATCACGGCGGAGTTCTACATCGACACCTGCCGTGGGCTCGTCAAGAAAGAGTATTTTGGGTTCATGCGAGAGTGCTTTGGCGATTAATACACGACGCTTCATTCCACCTGAAAGAGTAATAATTTTTAAGTCTCTTTTGTCCCAAAGTGATAGATCGCGGAGTACCTTTTCTATATGCTCTGGGTTTGGAGGCTTTCCAAATAGACCACGGCTGAAATTCATTGTAGCCCCAACGGTTTCGAATACGTCCGTAGTTAATTCCTGAGGTACGAGGCCAATTTTAGACCTTGCCGCTTTGTAGTCTGTAATGATATTATGACCGTCAGCCAGCACTGTGCCCTCACTTGGATTAACTATGCCGCAAACAATACTGATCAACGTTGTCTTACCTGCTCCGTTCGGACCCAAAAGGGCAAATATCTCTCCCTCCTGGATATCCAGGTTTATATTTTTAAGAGCTACTAGCCCCGAGGCATAGGTTTTGCTCAGGTTCTGTACTGAAATAATTGACTGCACTTAGTCTCCTTTGTTTCAAAAATTCTATAGTATATCCGATAATCGGTATTTCCCTTATTTAGATAACAATTCTTAGAAGTTTGCTTCTAAGTTTATTATTAGGTCTCCAAATAGAATGAATTTATAGTAAGGAATAAAAATAATATACCCCTGATACTTGGCCTAACTCTGATACAGGCTCCATGTCCGGTATAACGGAAAGTGCAGCTTTGTAATAAACCCTTAACCCCCTTCCCCATTTAGGGGGGAAGGTTAGGATGGGGGTGAATTGTTTCAAGAGTAAAATAGTTCCAATTGACTCCAAACATTTAGTACTTATACTCCTAATAGGAGGAAATTAATATGACAAACTTAATGAAAGCACTAATATTAAATGCAGCTTTAATCGTAATATTGGCAGGCGGATTTATATATGTGAATAATGTACAAGCCGAATCTACTCAGCCTGCCGAAGTTTCGTTTCTTGATATAGATTTTACACCTTTTGCAGATTCAGGATTGTTTGATGCGGGAATCGTAGTAGCCCAAAATAGCTGTGGTAGTGAAACATGTACCGCGAGACAGTGCTGCTGCCTAAATATTGATAATGGCAACCAGTGCTGCAGACCAAAAAAGGGCGACAACTGCGTCCAGTCCTGTAAAAGAAGCAAGCCGTGTTAGCGGGTTACCTTGAAAACCTGATCTTGTATTAGTTCGAAGCGCTTTTTTTCTTTACCTTTCTAATAATGTCTATCGTAATGGCTCAAAAGTTTGGTGATCGAATTTGTATTCTTTCCGACACGATGCTTTCTAATCATAGAGAGCCTAATCATGATGTTATTCCCGGTCAACTTAAAACAGTCGTAGTCAATCAGTATATTGCTATTTCATTTTCTGGTAATGTAGGTCAAGCATTACATTATATAAGAAAATCTCGTTATGAAATAATAAAAAGGACACCTTTGAAAAATGTAATTTCTAATCTTTCCAAGATTACGTCAGAATTAGGGGGAGCTGTAGATTTTATTGTTGCTTCACATTTTCCAAACCCAACATTGTATAAGATAGCTAATGGGAAAGTTTTCCATGGTTCTGATAGGTACTGGTTAGGAAATGCTGAAGCTGCCACACTTGTACAGGAAGAAATTTATAGAGATAAAAGCGATTATGAAACTCTACCTGGATATGCAACTATTGAAGAAGATAAATTAGCTTATGCTTTTAAAAAGATAATATATCAAAAGTCATTGCCAGATATAGGAGGTTTTGCTTTCTATGCTCTTGGCTCACCGTATGGTTATTGTTACCTCCCTTTTTCAAATGCTTACGCTTGGGATGTAATAAAGCTGGATGATACTTTTAATGAAAATGAACGTCGCGCATACGAAAAAACTGGAACAACTTATTATACATATGAGACAATCGGATCGAGAGAGAGGGGTGTAGGTGTAGGAGGTGCATATTTGAGTCAGAATAATATTGGTTTTATTTATTAACCTTTAGATAAAGATTTTGATACTAACAAAGTTTTAGCAGAACCAAAGAAATTCTACCCCATAACTAGTGAAGAATTCCACAAAACAGTGAAGGAGTATTCCTACAAGTTAAATTATTATTAATTCCATCTGAAAACTGGGTGAATTTTCTAATATATTGAAAATTACCTCTTGAAATGGGGGAATTTGTACTTATCCTATGGGTGAAGTAAAAAAATGGGTTTTGAACAAAAAATGGGGAGAAGTTAAAATATCATGCTTAACACAGAGAATTTAGGAAATTATGGAGCTAAAAACTCACGTCACATATACATTGGCGAGCTTAAGAGAACCACTCTAAATAAACCGATTGA
>PVMS01142935.1_pt1 | contig 14270 bp, 11 predicted proteins | sample 1853461 | NCBI WGS metagenome assembly PVMS01 (sample SAMN08582032, study PRJNA380276) | Marine sediment metagenome, whole genome shotgun sequencing project. | isolation source: ocean sediment barecode stripped | collected 2017 | reverse complement strand
GTTGGCCAAGGTCAACGCCGCTATCGCCGGCGGGGCGCTCAAGAACCGATCTCATTCTCTCCATCGGCATCGCCATCGTCATTTGTTATTTCGGCTATCTGCTCGGCGTGGTGATTGGCGTCGTCGGCGCCTGCTTGTTATTCGCGGTGAGCTATAGCCGCATCGGCGTGATCCGCCGTCATCTGACGCGCTACGAACTCTCCAGCAATGTCGAACGTTCGCCCGAACAGACGCGCCTCCTTCACGAGGAGGGCAGGCGGGTTCATGTGTTCTGGCTTTCCGGATTCATCTTCTTCGGCTCGTCGAACGGTCTGTTTGAGCGCATCAAGGGCGTCATCGAGGAACAGCAGGACAAGCCGGTGGGTTATGTCGTGCTCGACTTCGGCGCCGTCCAAGGCGTCGACACCTCGGCGATCCTGAGCCTCGTCAAGCTTTGCAATTTCTGCGAGGAGCACAAGGTGACGTTGGTGTTTAGCGGTTTGAACGACGCCATGCGCAACGGTTTTGAGAGCGCCGGGTTCTTCGGCGCCAATCGGCCGCATCAGAAGTTCGAGACCCGCAACGAGGCGGTCGAGTGGTGCGAAGACATGCTGCTCATGTATCACGAGGTGGGCGACGCCTCGACGCACAGCTTCGAGACTTGGCTGCGCACGGAGTTCGACGGCCTGATCGATTTCGATCGCATCAAGCCCTACATGCAGCACCAGGAGCTCGACAATGGCGAGTTTCTGTTCAAGCAAGGCGAGCCGTCTGACTCCGTGGTGTTCCAGGCGTCGGGTTGCGTCGCCATCACCATCATCGATGAGCATGGCCGTCCGATCAGGCTCCGGCGCATGCTCGGCCATACCGTGGTTGGTGAGATGGGTTTCTATCGCCACGTGCCGCGCACGGCGAACGTGATCGCCGAGGAGCCGACCGTGGTCTACCGGCTGACCCGGGACGCCTTCGACAAGATGCAGGAGGAAGACCCGGCAGCCGCCGCCGCCTTGCACAAGCTTATTATCAGGCTGCTCTCCGACCGCCTCGAATTCTCCAATCGCGAGGTCTCGGCGCTGCTCTAGCTAGGCCGCCCAGATCAGAACCGCCAGCGCGGCGAGAATGACGACTGCGATCTCTCAGGCATTGCGCTACTTCGACAAGGCCTCGGTCGTGCCGTCCCAGTCGGCCGGCGGAGGGCTATCGCGGAAGATGGCGATGCGTTCGCGGTAAAGCGCGTAGAGCCGTTCGAGACGTTCGTCAGCCATCTTCTCGCACTCATGGCTTAAGGCTTCCGCTGCGTCCCAGTCCCTTGCCCGATAGCGGGTGAGGAAGTCGTCATGCTTGGCGGAGAGGTCAACGAAGAGTTGGCTTTGCTTGAACGCATCGTCGCCGAGAAGCACGAAGATGCGCACGGCGGTCGTCTTGCCTTTTACTTTGACAATATCGAGCTCGAGGAAGGCGAAGCCGGGCGCCCGCGTGGTGGTATCCTCGCCGACGACGGTGACGACGCCGTAGGTCTTGGATTGGCCTTCGAGGCGCGAAGCAACATTCACGTTGTCGCCAATGACCGAATAGTCGAAGCGGGTCTCCGATCCGAGATTACCGACGGAGCAAACGCCTGTATTGACGCCGATGCCAATTTTGACTTCGCGGAAGGGCACATCCTTGGCTTCCGCCTCCTGCTGCCAATGATCGTTGAGAATCTTCATCTCATCCATGATGCGCAGCGCGGCGGTGCAGGCATTGCTGGGGTGCTTCGTGTCGTCGAGCGGTGCGTTCCAGAAGGCCATGAGCGCGTCGCCCATGAATTTGTCGATCGTACCCTGCTGATCGAGAATGACGTTGCTGAGCGGCGTGAACAGGGTGTTGAGGAAGCGAACAAGTTCCTCCGCGGTAAGCCCTTCGGAGATGGTGGTGAAGCCGCGCACGTCGGCGAAGAGTAGCGTCATGTCGCGGGTCTCGCCGCCGAGCTTGAGCTGGCTGGGATCTTCGGCAAGACGTTTGACCAGCGCCGGCGCCATGTAGTGAGAGAAGGCATTGCGGACGCGGTTGCGTTCGCGCTCGGTGCGCAAGAACACAAACGAAGAGCCGGTGAGGTAGATGGCGGACAGCGCGATTGTCGGATAGACGGGATCGACGAGCCAGCCGAAATTCTTGAAGGCGTACCAGGAGATGGCGATGACGCCGCCGACAGCGATGGCCCCGAGCAGGGCGCTGCCGAGTGCTCCGGCACGATAGATGACAACTGCGACGAGGCAGCCGAGCACGAGAATGTAGAGCAGCTCGGCGGGTGTGGCGAAGTCGGGCCGCAATAAGAAGGCGCCGCGCAGGATCTGTTCCACGGCCTGGGCAAGGAGTTCGACGCCTGGTACCGAGGCCTCGAGCGGGGTTGCCCGGAGATCGAGCAGTCCGGCGGCGCTCGTACCGATCAGGAGGATGCGTCCGGCGATCTCGTCCTCACCAATCTCGCCGTTCAGGACCTTCCATGCGGGCAAATAGCGGTCCTGCGATTGCGGGGTGAACCTGATCCACATTTGGCCATTGGCCTCGGTCGGTATTTCGAAATCGCCGACGCGGATCTTGACGATGCCGGTACTCTCGCCGAACGCCTCTTCGCTGCTCGCGCCGGAGGACTTGATTGTGTAAGTGGAGGCGCCTTGGGCAACGCGGAGCACGTCACCTACGAGCGAGGGGTAGAGCGTGTCCTCGATGCGCACGACCATGGGCATGCGGCGGATGATCTGGTCGTATTCCGGAATCCAGTTGAGCGCGCCCGCGCCCTGCGCCGGGGTCTGCAGAATTTTTAGGCTTGCGGCGGCGCCGGGATAATAGGGTGCGAAGAGCCGCGGATCGTCGCCGCCATAGGCGAACCCAGCCTTGGTCTCCGGCAGCGAAAGGGCGAGCGGCGAGGCGATGAAGCCGAGTACCACGGGCGCTTCGCCAATGGCTTCCGCGAAGACCTGATCGTTGGATGGAAGCTTGGCCACCTCGGGTTTCAGGCTTTCGAGCACCGCCGACTGCGGCCAATATTGCACGGCGTTGGCGGGCGACATGCGATCGGGCTCGGGGAACACCATATCGAAGCCGATGGCGGCGGCGCCTTGCGTGCCGAGTTTCTCGACGAGCTCGGCAAGCAGCGTGCGCGGCCAGGGCCATTGCCCGAATTTTTTGAGCGAGTCCTCGTCGATGTCGACTATGCGGACCGGCAAAGTTGGATCGAACTTTAGCGGGGCCACGCGCTGGAACGTGTCGAAGACGAGCGATCTCAGCCGCGCGACCGGGCTCGGATCCCAGACCCGCAACACAAGACACGCGAAGATGACGGACCCCACAAGGAGGGTGTAGAGGAGGCGCGGACCCATCCCGTTGCTTTTCTTTGCCAATCTTGGCCGCTTATGGATGCGGCGTTGGCAGACCCTAGCCGCTGATGCATGTCTGCTCCAGCGGCAACTTGCCCTAAGCCTGGCCATCGTGCCGATCTACGAGCCGCGGCTCGACGAATTGCTAGAGCGCAATCTTCGCAATGGGCGGATCGAGTTCTCCACCGAGCTTGGTCCGGCGGTCGCGGAGGCCGATCTGGTGTTCCTGGCCGTGGGTACGCCCATGCGGCGCGGCGACGGTCACGCCGATCTCAGCTTTGTGTTTCAGGCGGTCGAGGATCTCGCGCCCCATCTGAACGGCTTCACGGTCATCGCGACGAAATCGACGGTGCCGGTCGGCACGAGCCGCGAGATCGAACGGCGACTAAAGGCGGTTAACCCCGACGCCGATTTCGCCATCTGCTCAAACCCGGAGTTTTTGCGCGAAGGCTCGGCGATCTACGACTTTACCCATCCCGACCGCGTGCTGGTCGGCTGTGATGAGGAACGGGCGCGGGAGCTGATGGAGCGTCTCTATAAGCCGCTGGCGTTGCGCAATGCGCCGGTCATGTTTGTCAGCCGGGAGTCGGCCGAGCTTGCCAAATATTCGGCCAATGCCTTCCTCGCCATGAAGATCAGTTTCATCAACGAGATTGCCGATCTGTGCGAGGCGGTGGGCGCCGACGTGCAGGAAGTGGCGACGGCGATCGGGGCCGACGGCCGCATTGGCAACAAGTTCCTGCATCCGGGGCCGGGCTATGGCGGCTCGTGCTTTCCCAAGGACGTGGCGGCCCTGATCCGCACGGCGCGCGAGGCGCGGCAGCCCGTGTCGCTGATCGAGCAAGTGCAGACGGTGAATTCCGAGCGGAAGATTTCCATGGCGGGGCACATCGAACGGATCGTCGGTGGCTCGCTCACCGGTAAGACAATCGCCGTGCTTGGTGTGTCCTTCAAACCCGACACCGACGATGTGCGTGACGCACCGAGCCTGATCCTCATTCCCATGCTCCAGGAGCGCGGGGCAACCGTCAGGGCCTACGATCCGCACGGGCGCGAGAACGCCGAGCCGCTGGTGCCCGGCACGGTTTGGTGCGGCAGCGCGCTTGAGGCCGCGGACCAGGCGGACGTGACCGTGGTGGTCACGGAGTGGAACGAGTTCCGCGCGCTCGATCTCAAGAAGCTCAAGGCGAAGATGCGCGGCGATGTGCTGGTCGATTTGCGCAATGTCTATTCTCCGGCGCAGGCGCGAGCGGCTGGCTTCACCTATACGAGCATTGGCCGCTAGCTCGCCGAAGCTTCAGCCTTGGCTGTCCGCATCGTTTTTGGTCCTAAGTGACTCTGGTTACAGAGCCCGCCCGACCGGGCAGGAGCGGGGCGCCGGTCTGTGCGGCCGAGGACGAATAGGGCTGGCGGGACCGCTTCCGAATCTCCATATCTCTTGAAGAGTGATTTGTATGGACGGCGGCGTGACCCCTCGTGACTTTGGGGCATGGTATGCTGCCTCTCTCGAGATGATGGAGAAGCGCCCTTGAAGGGCAATGCAGCGATAGCGCGCCGGGCAGCGATCAGCGTCCGGCTGATTTGCACGGTGGCAGCTGTTTTGGTTGCCGCCGTGGCTTTGTGCGTGGGCGATGCGGGTAACGCTCGCGCCGCATCGTCGATCCGCGTCTGCGCCGATCCCGACAACATGCCTTTCTCCAACGGCAAGGGAGACGGCTTCGAGAACAAAATCGCCGAGCTGATCGCCGAGCGGCTTGGGGAGGAACTCGAGTATGGGTGGTTTGAAGAGAAGACCGGCTATGTCCCTAACACGATGGGCAAGGACGCTTGCGATCTCGTGATGGGATACGCGCAAGGTACCGGGCTGATCGAGGACACCAATCCCTATTACTACACATCCTATGTGCTGATTTATCGCGAGGGCGACACCGACTTCGAGAACGTCGAGAACCTTGCGGACCCTACGCTGAAACAGAAGCGCATCGGAGTTTTCGGCAGGACACCGCCAGCCAGCATCCTCGCCGTGCACGGGCTTAGATCGAACACGAAAGTGTTTGAGACCTACGCCGGCGAGAGTACGTCAAAGGCCGCCGAGGCCATGATCGCTGAGATTGCTTCAGGCAAGCTCGATGCCGGAATCTTGTGGGGGCCTGTTGGCGGCTATTACGCGCAGCGGGCGGATATGCCGTTGTCGCTCGTGCCTTTGGTGAAGGAGACCGCGGGGCCGAGCACCGTCTACGGCATCACGCTCGGCGTGCGCCCCGACGAGCCTCAGTGGAAGCATAGGATCAACAAGGTGCTCGCCGAGAACCAGCACGACATCAACGTGATCCTGCAAGGCTACAACGTGCCGCTGTTGAGCCACGATGGTGAGCTCATCGCGCCCGGCATCGCCGAACACTGAGCTACATCTTGCAGATGCTCTCCGGCTTATCGATGCCGAGCGTATCCACCTCGATCTCGGGAGGATTCGCATGCGGGAAACCGCGTTGCGGCGAGACCGACACCGGCACCTTGTCGGTGGCAATGAGGATCGGCTGGCGGAATTGCCCATCCCAAGGACGGAATTGCTGCTTGATGCCCTTGAACGGCGCGAGCTGCAGATCCGGGCCGTGGATGAAGGCCGACACTGTGGCGAAATCGTTTTCGGGGTTGCGGGTGACCGCTTCGCCAATGGCGCGCGCGGCGATCCAGGCTTGATGGTCGATGGGCAATGTCAGGCGCCCGAAGTCCTTATGGAAATTATTGTTGGCTTGGGTCGCACCCCATTTTTCGTGGCCCACGCTCCAGGTCGTGGCCGTGAGCCCAGTCGTGCCGGCCACGATGCGCGGTTCACCGCCACCGCGATATGGCAGCAGCGGGCCAAACAACTGGCTCTCGTCGGCGACGACGATGACGTCATAGGCGGGGCTGGTGATCACGGCCTTGCTGGCGCCCGCCTCGTTGCCCGGGGGCACCACGCCCACGTCGTCGCGCCGGCCGCCCGAGACATCCTGATATTCGCGCGTGTCGACGATGGTGGCGCCGGTCCGTTTGGCGGCGCGCGTGATCGCCTCCAGATAAGCGAGGTCGGCCGGCATTGAGCCGTGCACCACCAGCCAATCCTTCCAACCCATGGCCACGAGATATTGGGCCAGCGCGTCGGTCAGCATGTAGCGGTCCGGTACGATATGCATGACGTTGGCGCGGCAGTCCTCCTGCCGGAGCGACACATCGGTGGCACGGACATTGAACAGCAGAATGTCCTTATCCTTCGCCCAATCGGCAAGCCTGATCAGGGTCGGGGCCGACGCATCGACGATGATGTAGTTGTGCTTGGACTCGTGAAGCTTCGCCAACGCGGCCAGGGCCTCCTCTGGCGAGGACGCCGTCTCCACGGCCAGCTTGTAGCGGTGCCCGGTAAACCGGCCGCCTCTGTTGTTTTCCTCAACACCCATGATGGCGCCGGCAGTGCCGATATCCTTCGGCTCGATATCGAGCCGGGACGCGGGCCTCGGGTGGTCGACCGTCTCGCGGATATAGCCGATCGGCAACGCCATGAGCTCTGGCGACTGGGGAATTTCGAACTCGATGCCGCCCGCTGGGCGCGATTTCTTGGCCCCCGAGCCATCCTCGGCGAATGCGGCCATCGGCGCAGCGCCAAGCATGACCAGGAGCGATGCCTTGACCAGGCCACGAGAAAGGAAAGATGCAAGCTTCATGACGAGTGAACCCGTGACGTGGCGCGTGGGGACAGCGATTGGAACCCAGAAGGCCTTTGCCGCGTCGGGTCAAAAGAGGGGCCAGCCGAGCTAAGAGGCCGATGGTATCGATAAAGAAATGGGGTTTGCAAGGTGGAAACCCAGTCAGGAGAGTTTGGTAGTGGTTTTTGCTCAGGCGGAGTCTTTGCTTGTCTCGGCGAGGATGCAGGGGCCGGGCATCAGGCTAAAAAAGGTTGTGCACTGCGGGTGGCTAGGAAAGCGGTCAATCGCGAGGTCTGGTAGACTGCGAAAATGGATTTCACAATCGGATCAGCGCTGCGCTTCGGATGGGAGACCTTCAAGAAGCGCCCATGGTTTTTCATTGGCGCCAGTATCGTCATCGCCTTCGCCTATTTGGTCGCTAGCTTGGTCAGCGGGATCATCGACACGCTGCTTGGCGGTTCGGCGGAAAATCCAACGCTGGTCGGCAGCTTGCTCGACTTCATCCTCGGCATCTTTATCAGCATGGGCATGACGGCGTTCTATCTCGCCGCGCACGACAATCCTGAAACCGTGGAACTGTCGCCGCTGTGGCACCCGCAGCCGTTTTGGAAGTTTCTCGGCGCGTCGATCTTGATGTATCTCGCGATCATCATCGGCCTCGCGCTGCTGATCGTGCCGGGGCTCATCGCCATCGTGCTTTTCATGTTCACGACCTTCATCGTCATCGACCGGGGGTTAGGCCCCATCGAGGCGATGAAAGAGAGCATGCGGATCGGGCGCAGTGACCGATGGACGCTTCTCGGCCTGTTCGCGCTGATGATGCTGATCTTCGTGGCAGGCATCATGGCGGCCTTTGTCGGGCTTCTCGTCGCCATGCCGGTCGCGACTCTGACCTTCGTGCACGCCTACCGGATCTTGTCGGCGAAGGCCAGCCTGGCCCCCGCCGCCATTGACGCTCGGCTCGACACCTAAAAACCAAATCAGAGACTTCGTGGCACCGAGGGCGCAACAGCTCTCAGCGAGCCCTCAACGCGGCGCCGCCTGCTATTCGGCGGGGAGGAGGGTTTCTTCCTTCGCCTTCAAGACCTCGGCGGCATTGCGCGGATTGCGGTAGATGAAGTTCGTCGGCGGCTTGGCGGCCTCTTCCTTGGCGAAGTTCACCATCTCGGCGTGATAGGGCGACAGCGCGCAGGCCGGGTCGGTGTTGCGCGGATCGCCGGTCATGGCCATGGCCTGGCAGCGGCACCCGCCAAAGTCGATGTCCTTGAAGGCGCAGGACCGGCACGGCTCCTTCATCCACCCGGTGCCGCGGAAGGCGTTAAACGCGCTCCCATCCATCCAGATTTTGCGGAGCTTGCGGGTCCGCACATTGTCGAACTCAAGCTCGGGAATGCTCTCGGCGGCGTGGCAGGGCAGCACCTTGCCGGCTGGCGTGATGTTCATGAAGCCCTTGGCCCAGCCGCCCATGCAGGGCTTCGGGCGCTTGGCGTAATAGTCGGGCACGACCATGTCGATGGTCAGGATGCCCTTGAGCCGTTCGCGCGCCTCTTCGATAAACTCGATCGAGGCCAGCGTGTCCTCATAGGTGGGGATCAGCGCGGCGCGGTTCAGATAGGCCCAGCCGTAATATTGGGCGTGGGCGATTTCGAGACGCTGGGCGCCAAGCTTGATGGCGAGGTCCACATAGGCTGGCACGCTTTGGATATTCTTGCGATGGATCGGCGCGTTGACGGTGAGGGGCACGCCCATCTCGCTCACCCAGCCGGCGACATCGAGTTTCTTCTGGGTGGCGCCGGGATAGCCGCCAATGCGTTCGGCGTTCTCTGGGTCAACGTCCTGGAACGAAATCTGGACGTGATCGAGCCCGCGCTTGACCAGGTCTTCCAGCCGGTCGCGCTTCAGGGTCACGGCCGCCGTGATCAAATTGGTGTAAAGGTTCGCTTCCGACGCGGCGGAGACGATCTCCTCCAGGTCTTTGCGCGCGCATGGCTCGCCGCCAGACAGATGGATCTGCAAGATACCCATCTCGCCGGCCTGGCGCATCACGTCACACCACTCTTCGGTGGTGAGCTCGTTGGCCACGCGCTCAAGCTCGATGGGATTTGAGCAATAGCCGCATTGCAGGGGGCAACGATGGGTCAGCTCGGCAAGCAGGCCGATCGGCGAGAGAGCGCAAAGCTCGGCGGTGACGTCTACGGCCCCTTCCACACCCGTGGTGGGCTCGTCATCGACGCTGACGGTCTGCACATGCCTGTTCGCGTTGAGCTCCTCGGTCATCCTTTTACGTATCCCTTGTCAGCCAAGTCCTGGAGCAGCTCTTGAATGTCGGCGGCAATGACGTCCACTGGCGCCGAATACTCCTCCGCAAGCTTGGCGGCGATCTCCGTCACGGTTCGTTCTCCGTCGCAGAGTTGCAGCACCGCGACGGCAGTCTGATCCGGCGTCAAAACACGCTCCGGCGCCAGAAGAACCCACCGATCCCGCCCCGCGTCATGGCGGAGCTTGAGGTAGGGCGGCAGTTTCGGTTTCGTCTCCCGGTCGACCATCAGCCGCTGGGGAGTTGTGGTGTCGCCCATCATGCTTGATCCGGCACGAAGGCACCGGGGGGAATCATCCCCGGCTCGACATAAGCGACGTGAAGCGCATCGAGCTGCGCCCAAAGAACATCCGTCTTGAAGCGGAGCGCCTCAAGCACGCCCTGCTGCGCCTCGGGCGTGCGGGCATTCTGCTTCACATACTCAAGCGCGAAGTCGGCATCGCGCGGCGCCTGAGTCAGGCGCCGCCGGAAATAGTGCATCACGTCGTCGGTGATGAAGTCGTAATTCTCCAGCATACCGGCGATGCGCTGTTTGTGAATACTCGGCGCGAACAGCTCGGTCAGCGAAGAGGCCACGGCCTCGACGAGCGGCGTCTCGCGCACGAAGTTGACATAGGCCTCGACGGCGAATTTGGTTCCGGGCAGAGCGCCTTTGCGCGAAATGACGTAATCGCGATCAAGGCCGAGGCCGTCAGTCAAGACGAGCCAGCGCTCAATGCCGCCTTCCTCTTTCTCGTAGCCGTCATGGTCCAAGATGCGATGCACCCATTCGCGGCGAAGATCGCGGTCGTGACAGCGGCTCATAAAGGCTGCGTCTTTGCGCGGCACGGCGGACTGGTAGCAGTACCGGTTCAGCGCCCAAGCCTGGACCTGACCCTTGTTCAGCTTGCCGCCATGCAACATTGCATGGAAGGGATGCTTGTCGTGATACTGAGCGGCGCCGATGGCGCGCAGCTCCTGTTCGAGTTCTTCGGGGCTCATAATCTTGGTCACGGCTTGCACCTCAATCTCAACCATTGGTTTAAGAGGATAAACGTAGCTCAACGCCGCTGCCGCCTACTTGATGCGCGTCAATCCTCAAATATTGTCGACTAATGGCGCTTCTGAATCGGCGCCTTGGAAACGTTCTATACCACTGTAAAATATGGTGAGGTCGAATGAGAGTTTTATGACTCGTTCATGAACACTGCGTTGATACCGGATTAATAACGTCTGAATGGAAACCCCCGTTTGCTGGTGGCGCAGCGTAGCCGAAAGGCCGGTGGGGTGCCATTGAAGCAAGCCTTGCTGTTGGCATGTGAATCCGGGCCGTGATAATTTCTGATCGTATTTCCTCACAGAAAGCATAAGCGTTCCTTATCGCCATGGTCTCGCTCAGGCAGTTGCGCTATCTCGAATCTCTCGCCGAGGCCCGGCATTTCGGTCACGCGGCGGAGGCGTGCGCCGTCAGCCAGCCGGCGCTGAGCATGCAGATCAAGGAGCTCGAGGACGAGCTCAAGCTGAGCTTGGTTGAGCGGCGCAAGTCTGGTGCGGAGCTCACCGAGAAAGGTGAGGAGGTCGCCAGGCGGGCGCGGGCGATCCTCGCTTCGGTCCGTGATCTCGTTGACTTCGCCAAGCGGGAAGAGGGCGTGCTTGCCGGCGTGCTCAAGCTTGGCGCAATCCCGTCCATCGCGCCTTATCTCTTGCCCGCCGCCTTGCCGGAATTGCAGCGGCGCTTTCCAGCACTGGCCTTGCAGCTTCGCGAAACTCTCACCGAGACTCTCGTGCGCGAGCTTGTGACCGGCGATCTCGACATTATTCTGATCGCCTTGCCGATCGAGGATCCCGAGGTGGAGACCCTGTATCTATTTGACGATCGCTTCGTTTTGGCGACCAAGGCGACGCCGGCCAATGCGCGGACGCGCGGCGCCATGGCGGACATGCTGGCGGACGAGCGGTTGCTGCTTCTGGAGGAGGGCCACTGCCTGCGCGATCAGGCGCTGTCCTATTGTCATCTGATGACGCGTGAGGCGCGGGAGAGCTTCGGCGCGTCGAGCCTTGCCACCATCGTGCAGATGGTTGCGAATGGCTATGGCGTCACGCTGTTGCCGGAAATGGCCATCGACGCGGAGATCCATCGCGGGGGTGACATTCGGCTGTTGCATTTCCCCAAACCGGAACCTAAGCGCGAGATCGGGCTCGCCTGGCGTAAGACCTCGCCGCGCAAGGCTGAATTCGCACAGTTCGGCAAGCTTCTGTGCGATGTGGTGCCCAAGCCACGCAAGAAAGGAGGCCGCCGACGCTGAGCACCCAAATATCGATCCTCATGATGGCGCTCCTGTTCGGAAGGGCGGGGCTCGTGCGGCTCGTGCGGCCGGTCTCCGACTTCTATGTCGCGGGACGGCTGATGCCTGCGCTGTTCAACGGCATGGCGATCGCGGCGTCGTTCATGGCGGTCTTGGTCTTTGTCGGGCTGGCGGGCGGCTTCGGTCCCCATTGGGAGGGCGCGAGTTCTCTGCTCATTGGCGGAGGCGTTGGGCTCATCCTCGCCGCTTTGGTGTTCGCGCCATATTTGCGCCAGTTCGGCGGCTACACGCTGCCCGACTTTCTCGCCGAGCGTTTCAGCGGGGACAAGATACGGCCGTTAGCGGTCTTCGCTCTCATCCTCTGCTCGTTTCCGGCGCTCGCCACCGTTCTGCTCGGCCTCGGCCTGCTGTGTGCGTCCCTGTTCGCCTTGCCGGTCGCGGTTGGCGTCGGCGCGGGCGTGGCGTTGATCTTCGTCGCTACGCTGCTCGGCGGTATGCGCTCGCTGAGCCTGTCGCAGATTGCCTATTTTGCCGTGCTGCTTTTGGCCTCGCTGACGGCGATCCTCGTCGTGTTGTGGGAGACCGGCACGATGGCCTCCGCTAAAACTCTCATTCTCGGTGAGGCCATCCCGAATTTCGGGCTCGACGTCTTTACGCAAACCGACGCCATCAGCCGCTTCGCTCTGATCTTCTGTCTCGCGGCCGGCACCGCGTCGGCGCCCTATCTCTTGATGCGCAGCTTCACCACGCCCTCTGCTGACGGCGCGCGGGGTTCGTTTTTCGCAAGCGTCGTCTTTGCCGGGTTGCTGTGTTTGGCGGCGCCCGCGTTCGTGGCTTTGTTCGAGGTGGCAAGCGTTCGGGCTGGCGATGTCTTGTCGATGTTCGCCGAGGCGCTGCTAAGTGTGGGCGCCATTGCCGGCCTGCTGGCCGTGGGCAGCGCGCTGGCGCTGTCGACCGCCAACGCTCTCTCCTACGACCTCTATTTCAAGACCCTGCATCCGACTGCCCCCACGATGCGGCGGATTTTTGTGGCGCGTCTGTCGGTCGTTCTGGTGACTGGGCTTGCCGCACTGGCTGCGGTGGGCGCACCCGAAGAGATTTTGGTGGCGACGGCTGCGGCGCTGTCGCTGGCGGCGAGTGCTTTTCTACCGGCGCTCGTGCTTGGGGTGTGGTGGAAGCGTGCCAATGGCGACGCCGCTTTGGCAGGCATGGTCGCTGGGCTGGTGGTATGCCTCTATTACATGATCGCGCCGCACGTCATCCCGTTCGCCTTCTACGAGTCGTCGAGCTTCCTCTCCAATGCGAGCGAGGCCCAAGTCGCCGCCTATGATGCCCTGCGGCACAGCTATTATCTCGCCGATGCGGCGGCGCATGACGCGGTGCTGGTGAACTGGGAGAAGGCGGCGCTGCTTGTCGCCAATTGGTGGGGATTGCGTGGGGTCTTCGCGGGCCTCTTCGCGGTGCCCGTCGGTTTCCTCGTCATCATCGCGGTCAGCCTGTTCACGCGGGCGCCCTCGGAGGATGAGCAGCGTTTCGTGAAAGGCTTGCGCGCCGCTTAAAGCCCGCCGGGCTTAGTCAGCCGAGGCGGTGCTTTGGGGCGGTGCCGATCCGCCGAGCAGCCGGAAACTATCGCGGAAGCGCTTGGCGTCCTTGCTTTTGGCGTGACCTCTCGGGCCGGCTGACACCAGCATGTAGATGCGGTCGCCATTGGCCACGATATCGATGAGGTGATCGAGTTTGCCACGGCCAGTCTCGGCCATGGCCTCATAGCCGGGGCGCCGGTCGATGATCCGCGGCGCCTTTTTGCGGACCCGCGTTTTGCTGCCTTTCGCGTAGGCCTTGATGACCTTGGTGTAGTAGCTGGGCCTGGCCGGGTTCGGTGCGCGGCCTTCCGGGTATTCGAGCACCACCACGCTAAACACCATGTCGTCGCCGAGGCTCACTTGATAGTCATGCTGGAGCAGTGGGTTTTGCCCGGACACCGGCGTGCTCGCGGCCCTTGGCTTCGTCGTGATGCCAGGAAAGGAGACCACGAAGCCCCGCTCGGAGAAGTGGAACTCCTCCCATTGGGGCGGCTCCGGCGCTTCCGGCTTATCCTTGCTCTTGGCCGCACTCGGGCCGGCAAGCGCCAAAAGCAACGTCGAGAGCAGTGCCGCGGCTAGTGCGAAGCTTCGCAATGGCATCGCCGATCCCTCTATCTCGTGTGCTTTTCCCGTTCGTCGAGAATCAGAAGTCTAGCCGATTGCGCCCTTGAGTTCACCCGGAGCCGCGCGCGGGCCGGGTCATCTTCCTGGCGATAACGGCTTCAGCGCCCGGCGATACATGGCTTCCACATCTTGCGTCAGCGCGCGCCTTGAATCGGGGCGCAAATAAAGCATGTGGCCGCCGGCATAGTCCTCGATGGTGATGGGTGCCGCGCCCGAGAGCGGCGGGAGCTGCTTCACCAGATAAGCCGGCACGAGATAGGGCGTGATGAGGTCGGTGTAGCCCGTGGCGATGAGCACTTCGAGTTTGCGGTTGGCGGCGCGGGCCTGCTGGATGTCGTCGAGCGCGCCGGCATAGCCTTGGTTCGTCGGACTGGTGCCGAAATCCCACTTGCCGCGCAAAGCGATCTCGCCTTCAAAACCGACGAGACCTACCGGCTGCT
>PVMS01105908.1_pt1 | contig 14270 bp, 15 predicted proteins | sample 1853461 | NCBI WGS metagenome assembly PVMS01 (sample SAMN08582032, study PRJNA380276) | Marine sediment metagenome, whole genome shotgun sequencing project. | isolation source: ocean sediment barecode stripped | collected 2017 | reverse complement strand
AACCATAAAATTCAACTCCAATTCGGCACAAACACAATGAAAGTAAATAGTTTATGAGCAGTAAAATCCTTATCGATGCCATAGATACCGAGGATTGCAGGATTGCAAAAGTAATCGACACCAAGCTTGAAGAATTTCATGTCGAAAGCTCGGGAAGAGAAAGTATCCATGGAAATATTTATAAAGCTGTCATCGCCCATATCGAACCCAGCCTCCAGGCCGCATTTGTGGACTATGGATCGGAACGACACGGTTTTTTGCAAAAGCATGAAATCCACAGCGATTATTTCCAGGACAATCTTTCAAAGGGTCGATCCATACTAAAAATGGTCAAGCGGGGTCAAGAACTTCTAGTACAGGTTACCAAAGACCCCCACATGAAAAAAGGTGCCATGCTCACAACATACATCTCGCTTCCGGGCCGGCACCTTGTGCTGATGCCCGGCATCGATAAGCGTGGGATCTCCCGCAAAATAGAAGATGAAGACGAACGCAAGCGCCTCAAAAGTATTGTCGGTAATCTTAAGATTCCGGAAGGTTTCGGCATAATTGTCCGCACTGCGGGGATACACAGTAATAAAACACAGCTATCCAAAGATTTACGCTATCTTCTCCGGCTTTGGAAAAACATCAAAAAAAATATAATGAAAGTACAGGCCCCCGCACCCCTGTACAAAGAGCAGAATCTTGTTTTAAGGTCCATCCGTGACTATTTCACACTCGATGTTACGGAAGTTCTCATCAATGATGCTGCGGTATACCGTGAAGTTAAAGATTTTGTTAAAATCATATCACCCAAACACACCAAAATCGTCAAACACTATAAAGAAGACCGGCCCATATTCACCAAATATCAGCTCGAAGACCAGATCTCATCGATTTATAAAAGCCGTGTCAAACTTAAATCCGGCGGCTCTATTGTCATTGCCCAGACTGAAGCACTTGTCTCTATCGATGTGAATTCCGGGAAGGCGACCCAAAAAAAAACCATCGAACAGACAGCCCTCCAAACCAACATTGAAGCCGCCGAAGAAACTGCCCGCCAATTGCGACTGAGAGACTTGGGCGGCCTTGTGGTGATCGATTTCATCGACATGAGAGATTCCAAGAACAAAACTGAAATTGAAAGGGCTGTCAAACGCAATTTAAAATCCGACAAGGCCAAAACAAAAATCAGCAAAATTTCACAGTTCGGCCTTATGGAAATGTCGAGACAGCGGCTCAGACCTTCCATTGAATCCAGCAGTTATCAACCCTGCAGTCATTGCAAAGGGAAAGGGATGATTCCGTCGGTTGAAATGCTGGCCCTCGATTTTCTCCGCCAACTTCGACTCGAAACGCTAAAAAATAAAATTTCCAACGTCAAAGGTTTCGTCCCCTCCGGCGTCGCAGATTATCTTTTGAATAAAAAACGAAAGGAGATCCTGGACCTGGAAGAAAAGCGCGGCCTTTCCATCACCATCGAAGGAGATGACACAATTATTCCGGGCATGAGCAAGGTTGTTCGGGAAAAATGAACCGCCCCGCCGCTCCGCATACGGGACCTTTCCTTTGCTTCACCTGATGCCGGGGTATCAAAAAACCGACGGTCTCCAAAAAAATCGGAAAAACGATCTTTTTATCCGGAAAATTTGCATAAGGAAACCATGCCGAAAAAATCTACCAAACGCCCCAACAGCTTCAGGGGAATTATCGTCCTGTGTGTCGTGATTTTTATCACTGCCGCAGGTTTGATGGTTTTGCTGAAACAAGATCCTGAACCAAGTAAAAAAACCGCTCCTGAAAACGTTCAAATCCAAACCAAAGCAGAGACGGTTATCGACTTCAACACCATCCAAGAAGATCAGGAACTAAAAGCGCTGATGCAACAGCGCAAGGCCCGATACGGCGTTGGAAAAGGGGTCGATATCATTGCAAAATCCAATGAATCATTTAAAATCGGTGATATCACGGTTTCCATGAAGGAAATCTTGGACAAGATTCGGCTAAAAAGTGGCGATATCATTGAAAAGGACCTTAAATCAAAAGATGCGAACGAAGAGAATGAACTGGAAACTTTCGGAATATACATTGTTCAGCCCGGGGACAATATCTGGAATATTCATTTTAACTTTATGAAAGATTATTTTTCCCATAAAGGCGTAGCCCTTTCTCCCCTTGCCGATGAACCGGTTAACGGAAGGCGCAGTTCAGGTGTCGCCAAGCTTCTTAAGTTTTCTGAGAACACGGTTAACATTTACAATTTAAAAGAACATAAACTGGATACCGACCTCAACCTGATCTTTCCCTTGACCAAACTGGTTGTTTATAATATGGATCAGATCTTTGCACTTCTGGATCTCATCGAATACCAACATGTAAACAACATTCAGTTCGATGGCGAAACACTCTGGGTATCTGCAAAGTAAAGAAATGTTTGACCTGAAATATAATATATTGTATATCAGCGCCGTTTTCAATGATGTTGACGTATAAAAGGTATCATGTGGATTGTGATAATCATGCAGGAGATCTTTTACTCGAAATATCGAATCCGCCTCCGGCGGAGAAAAAATCGTAAAATATTGACGAATCATTTAATAAAGGAGGTTTTATCTTGACAAGTATTGCCTATGCAATGGGCCAGGGCGGAGGAGCGACAGGGGGAGCCGGTGGCTTTACATCTCTTATCCCAATCATCCTGATGTTTGTAATATTCTATTTTCTGCTCATCCGGCCCCAGCAAAAAAAATCTAAAGAACAGCGTGAAATGATCAACCAACTTAAAAAAGGCGACCGCATTGTAACTACTGGCGGTCTCCATGGTCGAATTACCGCAACGGGTGAACAAACAATGACGGTTGAAATCGCCGACAAAGTACGTGTGAAGATTGCCCGGGGAAATGTGTCCCAGGTAATCCAGTCTTCATCACAGCCTCAAGCAAAAAAGAAAAAGTAAGGCTGATTCACAATAAAAAATGAATGCTCTACCTTAACCTTTTTCTCTGCAGCGGATTAAAACAATCCCGGCGAAAACACGACGAACGTTTTGGTATTTATGGAAACAGGGAAGCGCTTTGAAAACGGATCCTCTGAACCACTGTTGCGGAGTATCAACCTTATTCTGGTAATACCATTATTTGATTTATTGAAAGGATAGGATCATTGAACAATCTCTCATGGCGAACCCTGGCAGTTTTTTCGGTCATTATTATTGCCATTATATACGTTCTTCCGACCATAAAACCAACATGGTGGCCCCATAAAAAGATCAATCTGGGCCTCGATCTTCAGGGCGGCATGCATCTGGTTTTGGAAGTCGACACGGATAAGGCTCTGGAAGGTACCATAGAACGTATAAGCCAGGAAATTCGAGATTTTTGCAGAAAAAAGCATGTTCGATACATCGCCTTAAATCGTGTGGAGGGGAACCGTATCTCCATCAAACTGCAAGGACAAGGCAACATCGACGGATTTGATAAACTTCTCGACAAGGAGTTCCAGGGCCTGCGTATACTTTCGAGATCAACCGATGACGATGTCCTTACCCTAACCATGGATCTTCCGAACAAGGAAGCCGATCAAATCAAAGAAATGGCCACCGATCAGGCCCTTGAAACCATTCGAAACCGGATCGACCAGTTTGGGGTCAGCGAGCCCGATATTCGCCGCCAGGGTGAAAAACGGATACTTGTCCAGCTTCCGGGGATAAAGGATACAAAAAGAGCCAAGGATCTCATCGGCAGGACCGCACTTTTGGAATTCAAACTGCTGGATGAAACCCATGATCTAAATACCGCCCTGAGAGGAGATATTCCTCCCGGAAGCGAGGTTCTTTACGGAATTAAAGAAGATCCCGCAACACAGCGCATTATAAAAACCCCTTATCTGATAAAAAAAAGAACCCTATTGACGGGAGCCCATCTTACAGATGCAAAGGTTCAGATAGATTCCCAGTACAACGAACCCTATGTTTCCATCGATTTTGACAAGAAAGGGGCCAGGGATTTTGCACGAATAACTGAAGCAAATGTTAAAAAACGTCTCGCAATCGTACTGGACAACAAGGTCTATTCAGCACCGGTTATCCAGGAAAAAATCTCCGGCGGCAAGGCCCGCATCACCGGAAACTTTTCCACGGAAGAAGCACGGGATCTCGCCATTGCCCTCCGTGCAGGCGCCCTCCCGGCACCGGTACTGATTCTCGAGGAAAGAACCGTAGGCCCCTCTCTGGGATCAGATTCCATCAGAAAAGGGCTCATATCCATGTGTGTCGGCGGCATCCTTGTCATTTTGTTCATGATCATCTATTACCGGGGTTCGGGACTTATTGCAGACTTTGCACTGATTCTTAACATTATCCTGATTGCCGGAGGACTGGCCGCTTTTCAGGCAACGCTGACCCTCCCCGGAATCGCAGGCATCATTCTCACCATCGGTATGGCGGTGGACGCCAATGTTCTCATATTCGAACGTATCAGAGAGGAGATAAGAATCGGCAAGACGCCGCGTGCTGCCGTGGATGCGGGTTATGACAGGGCGACCCTTACGATTCTCGATGCCAATGTTACCACGCTTATTGCCGCTCTTGTCCTTTTCCAGTTCGGTACCGGCCCGGTAAAAGGATTTGCCGTAACCCTCAGTCTGGGAGTTATCGCCAGTCTCTTTACAGCCCTTATCGTCTCCCGTATGATATTCGACTACTATTTAATAAAACGAAAGGTTAGAACTCTAAGTATTTAGTTAGAGGATTTTATTGATGCAATTTATAAAACCTGATATCAATATCGATTTTGTCGGTAAAAGAAAGATCGCTTTCATGCTGTCCTTGGCGATGATCCTTATCAGCATCGTTTCTCTCGTGGTCCACAATGGCCCCAAATACGGTATCGATTTTGCCGGTGGCACTTTGGTACAGGTCAAATTCGACACCCCCGTAAAACTGACGGATATCAAATCGGGACTCGCCACCATAAACCTTGACAAATCATCGGTTCAAGGGTTCGGCGAACACACCGAAAATGAATATCTTATCCGGACCGACCGGTCTGTCATGACCGAGCAGGGATTTTCTCTTGAGGTGCAAAAGGCTTTGGCGTCGTCAACAGGGCAGGGGGTGACCATCCGACGGGTTGAAATGGTTGGGCCCCAGGTGGGCAGCGATTTGCGGGAAAAAGCCCTGTTCGCTATGTTTTACGCTCTGCTTTTTATTTCCATATATATATCCGGCCGTTTTGAACTCAAGTGGGTCTTAAGCGGCGTTATGGCCGGAGCGCTGATGGGTGCTGTTTATCTGCTTTCTATTTTCCATGTCAGCGTCCCTTTTCTGATTGCAGCGGCATTAATTGTAACCCTTTTTCTTTTCTGGTTTCTTGAGCTAAAATATGCCATGGGAGCCATTGTGGCACTTATCCATGATGTTACCATTACTGTGGGCATATTCTCTCTTTTCGGCAAGGAGTTTACACTTCCCATCATCGCGGCACTTCTCACAATCATCGGATATTCACTCAATGATACCATTATTGTGTTCGACAGAATTCGGGAAAATTTGAGGAAGCATCACAAAAATCCTCTGGAAGTAATCATTAACAGAAGCGTAAATGAAACCCTTAGCCGAACCATACTGACGTCTATGACAACCCTTGCCGTGGTTTTCACCCTGTTTGTCATGGGGGGTGGGATTATCCATGATTTCGCATTTGCAATGATGATCGGTGTCATTATCGGGACCTACTCTTCCGTTTACGTGGCAAGCCCCATACTCCTGGCATGGAAGGTTCGTGGGAAAAAATAATACGTGGATCATATTCTGCCATGGTTTATTCTGAGAAGTGTTCCCGGAATAGGAAACCTCCTTTTCAAACGGCTGATAGATCGTTTCAATTCCCCGGAATTTATTCTTGGAGCCACCCGGGACGAACTTCTTGGGGTTGAAGGCATAACACCTCGCCTGGTTGCCGCTATAAAGCAACGCAAAATTCCTGATCCGGTCAAAAAAGATTTCGATCTCGTCCTGGAAAAGGGTTATAAAATCGTCACCATGGCAGATTCCGATTATCCGCCCCTCTTGCTTCAAATACCGGATCCGCCGCCATTTTTGTATGTTTTCGGCCGTCTTGACGGTTCCATAAAAAACGTCGCGGTTGTCGGCTCCAGAAACGCCACAAGTTATGGGCGCTCCATAACCCGGCGGCTGTGCAGAGATTTGGCCCGGCTCAAGATAACCATTGTCAGCGGTATGGCACTGGGAATCGATTCGGCAGCCCACGAAGGCGCACTCCTGGGCAAAGGCTCTACTATCGCCGTACTTGGAAGCGGTCTTGAGAACATTTACCCGACGGAAAACCGTAAGCTTTTTCATCAAATTGCCGACACCGGTGCCGTTGTTTCAGAATTTTCTCTGACGGCCGAGCCCGATGCCCATAATTTCCCGATACGAAACAGAATCATCAGTGGGATTTCCCTTGGAACCCTGGTTGTGGAAGCCACCCGACGAAGCGGATCTCTGATCACGGCACGTCTTGCAGCAGAACAGAACCGGGAGGTATTTGCTGTTCCGGGCAGCATCCAGTCATTTAAAAGCACCGGAACGCACACACTCATAAAACAGGGCGCCAAACTAGTTGAACATGCCCGGGACATCATGGAAGAGCTTTCGCATATTATCGAGGCTCCGTTTGAAACAGATAACACCACGGAGGAAACTCCGAAGAAAATACCCCGGTTGTCCCTGGAGGAATCCAGGGTATTTGAAGGGCTGGATCCGTATCCTGTCCACATCGACGAATTGGCACGGAAGCTGCCCATGGAATCCGGCAGACTTTTAAGTGTTCTGCTGCAACTGGAGCTCAAAAATATTGTACTGCAATCGCCGGGGAAATTCTTTTCCTTGGGGAAAGAGCGTGAGCAGAATTTATAACCTGATTGATCGCCATGCAACATCCTGACAGGTAACGGAATATTAAACGATAATTACCCGCCGACCAACAATAAAATTTAACGTCAAGCTGACTCAAAAACAGTAGATTTCCGATAGGGTTAAGGCCCGGGATACCTGCTAGAATATGAACCTTTTGAGACGGCTTATTTTTTGAAACGAGGAAATACTGTGACAAAACCCCTTGTTGTCGTGGAATCACCGACAAAAGTAAGAACCATTAAAAAATATCTCGGCGGCCGGTACAATGTCGCTGCCACCGTTGGCCATATAAAAGACCTTCCGGCAAAAGAGATGGGTATTGATATCGAAAAAGGCTTCAAACCCAAATACACGAACATCCCCGGGAAGCAGAAGGTCATCAAATCGTTAAGACAGGCTGCAGGGGATTCAAAAGATATTTACCTGGCACCCGACCCGGACAGAGAGGGCGAAGCCATTGCATGGCACACTGCGGAAATTCTGAAAAAAAAGGACAGAAAATTTCACAGAGTACTGTTCCATGAACTTACAAAAAAGGCCGTCAACGAAGCCCTGGCATCCCCTGAAGATCTCAACCCAAACAAGTATGAAGCACAGCAGGCACGCAGAATGCTCGACAGACTCGTGGGATACCAGATATCTCCGTTGTTATGGCGCAAGGTAAAAGGCGGGCTCAGCGCAGGACGTGTACAGTCGGTTACCGTGAGAATAATTTGTGAAAGAGAGCGGGCTATCCAGGCCTTTGAGGCGGAAGAATACTGGTCGATAACCGCGCATCTTGAGAACAACGATCCCCCTCCCTTCAAGGCAAAGCTGGTAAAAAAGAAGGGGGGAAAAATTAAAATCCCCGATGAAAAAACATCCGACAGTATTATAGCGGAATTGTCCGAGGAAAAATTCCGTGTTGAAAAAATTACGAAAAAAATTACGAAAAGAAACCCCTCGCCTCCGTTTATCACAAGTAAACTCCAGCAGGAAGCCATCCGAAAGCTTAGATTCTCCGCAAAAAAAACAATGATGGTGGCACAGCAGCTCTATGAAGGTATCGATCTTGGCCCCGGGGAACCCGAAGGGCTTATTACTTACATGCGCACAGATTCCTTGCGCATTTCAAAAGAAGCTGCAACAGAAGCCCTTCAATTCGTACGAAAAAAATTCGGCCAAGAATATGCCAATCCCAAACCGAGGTTTTTTAAAAATCGAAGAAAGGCTCAAGATGCCCATGAAGCCATACGGCCCACATCGGTCTTTAATACCCCTGAGAAAATAAAATCTTTCCTGTCCCAGGATCAGATGGCGTTATATGAACTTATCTGGAAGCGCTTTGTTTCATCACAGATGAAACAGGCCCTCATCAATCAGAATTCCATATCGATCCGTGCCGGGTCGTATCTCTTTACCGCAAGCGGATCATCGGTTGCGTTTCCCGGTTTTATGGCGCTCTATATGTCCATGGACGAGCAGATCGAAAGTGAAACCCAAAAGAAAAAAGACGATCTTCCCGAACTGAGTGAAGGGATGATTTTAAAACTCAATCGATTGGAACCCAAACAACATTTTACCGTGCCTCCGCCGAGATTTTCAGAGGCATCTTTGGTCAAGGAGCTCGAAGAAAACGGCATCGGGCGCCCCAGCACCTATGCCGCCATTCTGTCGACAATCCGGGAAAAAGGTTATGTGGATCTGATCAAAAGATATTTCAGACCCAACGAACTGGGTTTTATCGTCAACGATCTGCTGGTGGAGAGCTTTCCCGATGTATTCGACGTGGAGTTTACCGCCAAAATGGAAGACGACCTTGACCGCATAGAACTCACAGAGGCGGACGCTTTAGAAATCTTAACCCGCTTCTACGACGCGTTTAAAAAGGAACTCGATGCAGCTTCAACCGGCATGCTTAGTATAAAAGGTGTGGGCTTCCCCACGGACCTCACCTGTCCCAAATGTAACGCCCGGCTTCATATCCGGATCGGTAAGACCGGACATTTTCTGAGCTGCTCCGGTTACCCGGAATGTACCCATTCCAGCAACTACACCCGGGATGAAAAAGGGGTTATTCATCCCGTCGAGCTGCCTCCGGATGAACCTTCGGACAAAATTTGTGAAAAATGCGGAAAACCGATGCTTATAAAGCATGGGAGATACGGCACATTCTACGCTTGTAGCGGGTATCCGGCATGCAAAAACACCCTATCCGCAAGTTCAAACAACGGCGGAGAAAAAATCGGGGTCGACTGCCCGGAAACGGATTGCGGCGGGGACCTTGTTCAACGAACATCCAGGCGGGGTAAAATTTTTTACGGTTGCAACCGCTTTCCGGATTGCACCTTTGCCATCTGGGACAAACCCGTAGATAAACAGTGTCCCGATTGCGGAGCCCGGTTCCTGGTGAAAAAATCGACCAAAAAACAGGGAGACTTTCTGGCCTGTAACACCAAGGAATGCGGATTTAAGCTAAAAACAGGCTGATGCGACCCCATCGGCAATTGAGGGCTTAAGGTCCTAACCGTACTTGTTCACGGGGTGGGCTTCCTCGTGTAACGATATTGGCGGAGTGGCTTCGTCATTTCAACAACTTAGCAGTGGGGGAGACCGCGGCTCCCGCATGGTTTTCGCGGGAGAACGCGGAGGGGGCAGGAATGCCACCGCTGCTAAGTTGTTGAAATGACCAGACACGTAGACGTCAGAGTGAAGCGGGGAAGCCCTCCCCGTGAACACGCACCTTAATATAGTATTTGGCGGCCACCTCAAAACCTTCCTGAAGGTTCAAACTTGGGGATGGGCGGTGCTGAGATGGTTTCTAAAGTCCGCAGACGACAGGCTTTGCCACAATGTTTCTTCCTCATGGGGCTCCAATGTGATGGTGGGCTTCAACCCTTTTTTACGCATCAGCTGAAAAAGACCCTCAAAATCCACGTTCCCCGCCCCGATTGCCCAATGGGTGTCTTCTTCTCCGTCATTATCGTGGAAGTGAACTTCCATTATTTTCTCATTGAAAGTGTCTATCCATTTTTTAAGGGGCCCATTGGCGAAAACATTATGGTGCCCCAAATCCAAACAAAACCCGAAAAAATCGGATGGAATCGCCTCGAAAAGGGCGGAATGCACTTGGGGACTTTTCTCGTAAACATTTTCAAGCAACAGTTTAAATCCAAAACGTTCCGCTTGCGCCACATAGGGCTTCCATGTGGCAACACTCGATGACAGCCAGTCTGTCCAAAGCTCCCGATAATAACACGGATCGTAACCGGTATGGCAGACCACATTCACCGGCTCAAAAATAGGAATTATCTCAAAAAATCGCGTCAATCTTTTTCGTGTTGCCGTCAACAGCATCGGATCGATCCCACCGGGGACCAGATCCATAAAAGGACCGTGCAAGGTTATTTTACGATTATTTGCTTTGAGAATATCAGCCACCTGCTTAAACTCCTTGGCAGATGTCGTGTCCAGGGCATGGGCATCTATTCCAATCTCAGGGTTCATTCCGTACTCCAAAAACAAGGGAAGGTATCTATTTTTGAGATCCAAAAATGGCGCATTAACCTGTATTTTTTTCAACAATTTTAAATCCGCTTTTCGTTTTTCCATAACCTCTTTTCGATGTTTAACGGCGTGCTGTTACAAAAAGATTCCCATAAAGGGTAGAGATGATCGCAACGGTAAGGTCAACCTATTTTCTCTGCACATTCAACGCATAGATCCGTTTCAGGCAGAATCATCAATCGTGCGAATGGAATGGGTTCTTCACACTCCCTGCATAATCCAAGATCCGGGGCATCGATATTTCTCAAAGCACGTTCCAGTTTTAACAAGGTATATTCGGTTTTGCGCAATGCCGCTTCATTGATGCTCTTGCTGCTAATTGCTTCCATGCGGGTCAGTCTGCCGATGGCATTGTCCGGTGGAATCGGCGCGGTCAGCTCTTTAAAAGAAATAATATCTTTTTTTAAGATCTCGATCTTCTCCCGGATATGATTTTCGAATTTTTCTCTTTTGACTTTTTCCATTGCATTAATATGGATGCTTTGTCCAAACCAAACTTTAACGCTATTTTTCCTTCATCGATTCAGATATCTCCCCTACCCTTTTTGAGATATCCCGGACCGTCATTTTCCGGTGGTCTATCCACCATTTTGCCTCTGTTTTTTCCTGCCATTCCTTAAAAAACATGTCAAAAGCTTTATCTGACAGTTCCCGTTGATCATCATTTTCAAACTTGAGGCTTTTTCTCAGATAATCGACTTTGTTGTTCAGCTCTCCCCGGATCTTCTCCGCCCATGACACCATCTTCCGGGTGCCCTTAAGTTCAGGAAATCCGATGGCCTGATGTGCTTTGACAAGTTTTGCCGTCTGCTCGGCGAAATATCCTTTTTTGCATTTTTCACAATACCAATCTTTTTTATCCACCAGAAACAGGTTTTTCTCATGGCTCTCGAAAAGCTGCACCTTGAACTTTGTGCGGCATGTACGGCATTTTACCTCATATGTATAGATATCTTCAGTCATTTTTTATCCATAGTTCGGACGTCTGTTCACGTCCTTGTCCTGAATTTACTTGGATTTGGTGCAATGAATATACCGATCCGTTCGGTTATATACAATCGATTTCCTGATATATAAATACCTCTCCGAAAGTCTCGATTTTCTCCTTAAGGGCGGAAAGAACCAACGTCATTTCCGCCTCTGTGATTTTTCCTCCCAAGCGATAGGCAACGGCCTTCTTTTCGGTCATAGACCAGACACGAATTTTTTCGCCAGTTGATGTTGTCTTCCTGGGGAAAATCTTTCCGATTAAAACTCCCGCGGCTTTCCTCTCATAATTTTAAGCCGCCCTCTTTTGCTTTTGCGGTCGAGGCGTTTTTTTCTAGAGCTGCGGGTCGGTTTGGTTGGCCGGCGTTTTTTAGGAGATATCGCCACGCTTTTAATGAGTTCCTGAAGCCGTCTTAAGACCTCCTCCCTGTTCTTTTCCTGGCTTCGGTACTCCTGGGCCTTAATGACGATGACACCCTCTTTGGTAATACGCTGGTCGGCCAGCTTCAAAAGTCGCTTTTTATAATAGTCAGGTATCGATGAAGCGTTAATGTCGAACCGCAAGTGTACGGCAGTGGAGACCTTGTTGACGTTCTGACCGCCGGCCCCTTGGGCGCGAATCGGGGCAATCCTGATATCACCGGCAGGAATAGTGACTTGATTCGATATTTGTAACATATGTATCAGTTTATTAGTGAGACGTAATGGGGGGAAACATAAGCGCTTATTACCCGATCCTCGTTCACCATGGACATCTCCTCTTCAGACTTTTTACGGAACTATCATTCTTTACTGCATCACTGAAAGCAGAATCCACAAGACTTCGCCAACCAACATGATCATCAAAAGCCGGAATATCCATACCCGCGACCCTTCGGTAACGGCGAATCTTGCTGCGAGCCATGAACCGACCATATTGCCCCCTGCAAGGGTAATTCCAAGCTCCCATTGTATCTGGTGTTCAAACCCCATGGTAATGACGGACACCAAACTGGTAACCAGCGTAAGAACCGCCTTCAGCGCATTTGCTTTCACGGTTTCGATACCGACCAGGACCACAAGCGCCCAAAGGGCCATTCCCCCGGACTCGACTGCAAGAAATCCGGCCCAGATTCCGATGAGAAAGAAAATACTTAGCTTGCTGATTCTTAAGTCAGGGTGCGCCCGTTGTTTTACCTCTAGAAATCGTTTCCGTCCAAGTCCAACCAGACCCAGCATCAGGAGCACTGCGGCCAGGATCACCCAACGCATTGAACTTTCTGGGATTTGATGCTCGATCAGGGCACCGGCAAGAGCCCCGAGAGCCATGGGTGCCACCAATTTCCATGTATCTACCCAGTCAATTTTGCCGGCACGGTGGAAAACGGTGACTCTGGTGATTCCGGACACCAAGAGTCCTATCCGATTGCTGGCGTTGGCGTTATGCCCCGGAATTCCGAGGGCCATCAAAATGGGTAGCGTCAGGGCGGTACCACCGGAAGCCAATGTATTGATTCCCCCAGCGGCGAATCCAACCAAGAAGATAATGAAAAGATACATTATGGACATAACGCAGGTAAAAATATAACCTAAGGGCTCGCGGATAAAACATTTCCAAGACGATCAAGGAAATTATTCCTGTCCTTGTTATTCCTGAATATCTTGCGACGTTCGATACCCCAAAAAATGCTGTGATACAACGCTCCGGAAGCGTCTATCCGGACTTTTCGTGGCATACGCCTTCTTATCACAAAAGATAAATCTTAGAAACTTATATTTTTATAGGATGTCCCCTATGTCCACACTCACAATTAAATCGGCAGGGCAGGCCCTTGAGAAACAAACCAGACAACTTTTTACAAATTGGAAGCCCATACGAAAAGAGGTGGTTTATAGTGCTTGACATCCGCATCTTTGATTTGTACAGCATTATTATACCCTAATATTGAGCGAAAGTCGAGGATGGCTCATGTCCAGGGGATTACAGAATCGACTTTATTCAAGCACGTTGTCATGATCGACGTTCCGTTTTAATCGAAGGAGGGATTGTGAGAGTATTGTGGACGGCGTTGCTGACAATACCAATGACGCTTTTTCTCGGATCTTGTTCGGTAATTTCTCAACAGATCAGAACGGAATCCATACCGCCGATTCAGTTCAAAACCCTTCTTTTGGAAAAAGATAAATACATGGGAAGTACCGTGATCCTGGGCGGATACATCCTGGAAATCCAGAATTTGGCGGACAAATCGTTGATTAAAGTCTTACAAGCTCCCCTGGGATTCGGAGAAAAACCCAAATCAAAAGACCTTTCAGAGGGGAGATTCATTATCTCACAAAAGGGTTTCTTGGATCCGGAAATTTACAATAAAGACCGTAGAATTACTGTGGCCGGCACCATCGTCGGCGCCGTGGTGGAAAAAATTGACGACTACCCACAGCCCTATCTCAAAATCGAAAGTCGTGAAATATACCTTTGGCCCGAGGAGGCCTACTATTACCCCGCACCTTATTATGATCCATGGTTTTATCCATATCCCTACTATCCGTACCGGCATCGCCATTACCCCTATTACTGGTAAAAGGAGAAGGGCTTGAACCGATACAAATTTGATGAACTCGTAAAAATTCTCTCAAAAAAAACAGAAGCTACCCAAAATACTACAAATTCTTAAAATTGATGAACTCGTAAAAAGTCTGATTTTGCTCGCTCCGCAAGCAATTTTGGGATTCATGATTCGCCTGGCTAAATTGCAAGAACTCGGGCTAACGCCCTCAAACAGCTTGCAATTTTTAACGCCAGACTCATCATGAATCTTTCTCCAAAATTACTCGATGTCGCTCACAAAAGACTTTT
>PVMS01102842.1_pt1 | contig 14270 bp, 12 predicted proteins | sample 1853461 | NCBI WGS metagenome assembly PVMS01 (sample SAMN08582032, study PRJNA380276) | Marine sediment metagenome, whole genome shotgun sequencing project. | isolation source: ocean sediment barecode stripped | collected 2017 | reverse complement strand
TCTGAGGGTCGGAGCTCGCGGCTGTATCGGGCCCTGGTGTACGAGCAGCGCGTCGCGGCCGATGTGAGCGCGTTCGTGTGGCCGGCGGAGAGCGTAGGAATGCTGTGGGTCGTCGCCACCGGCCGCCCCGGAGTCGAGGCTGTTGAGCTCGAAGCGGCTGTTACAGAGGTGCTCGCCGAGCTGCGATCGTCGGGCCCGACCGACAGAGAGCTCGAGGGAGCGCGCAACCGAGCCCGGCGGCAGCTCGTCCGCCAGTTCGACTCCGTGACGCGCAGAGCGGACCTGCTTGCCCACGCCGCGGTGTTGCGCGGAGATCCCGACTACATCAACCAGGTGTTCGAGCGGTACGAGCAGATGTCGCTGGACGAGGTGGAAGGGTCGGCCCGGACACTGCTCGATCCGGCACGACGCTCAGTGGTGCACATCGTTCCTGACGGATCGCGCGGCGGGTCGCAAGAGACCGCGGCCGCGCGCCCCGGATCGGAGAGCTGACGTGAGTACCCTGGATCGCACCCGTCCGCCTCCGTCCCTGCCGACTCCGCCGCCGTCGACCCCGGAGTTCCACGAGACGGTACTGCCCGGGGGGTTCCGGGTCCGGGTAGCCCCGATTTCAAACCTTCCGGAGGTCGCGATCCGGCTCATGATAGACGGCGGCGCGGCAGTGGAACCCGCGATGGAGGCCGGCGTCGCGGCCCTTACCGCCAAAGTGCTTCCGGCGGGCGCGGCCGGTCGCACGGCGATGCAGATGGCCGAGTGGCTGGATCACCTGGGAGCATCCATCGGCAGCGGAGTCGGGCACGATTCCGCCCGGTTCTCACTGCATACTCTGTCGGATACATGTGAAGAAGCACTCGACTACCTGGCGTCGGTCGTGCTCGCTCCTTCGTTCCTGCCCGATGAGGTCGACAGGGTCCGCGCGGAGCGGCTGGACGAGGTACGCAGGATCGGCGACGAACCGGGAGAGCTGGCCTCGGAGGCTCTGTCAGAGGCGATCTTCGGAGATCATCCGTACGGAAGACCGGTGCGCGGCCGGGTGGAGACGCTCGAGGGGCTGGACAGCGGCAAGCTCCGGAAGTTCTGGGAGCGCAGCTACGGAGCGGGCTCCTCCTTTCTGGTCGCGGCGGGTGACGTGGATCCCGAGGCCTTCGCAGCCGTTGTCGAGCGAAGCTTCGGGGCGTGGGCTGCTGGTGGCGTCAGGAGCTCAGCGGTGAGCCTGCCGGGCCCGGTAAGCTCACCGGGGACCGTGACGCTCGTCGACCGTCCCGGCAGCCGGCAGTCGGAGATCCGCATCGGTGCCGTCGGTCTGGCGCGCGGAGACGACGACGAGATCCCCGTGCTCGTGATGAACGCGATTCTCGGCGGTCTGTTCAACTCCCGGCTCAACCTGAATCTGCGTGAGGACAAGGGGTGGACGTACGGTGCCCGGTCTGGATTTTCTGTGAGGCGAGCACCCGGGCCGTTCGTGGCGAGCGCAGCCGTCGATACTCCCGTCACGGCACGAGCGCTCGACGAAATGCTGTCCGAGATTCGCAGCATGACCGAGCGCCCTCCCTCCGAAGATGAACTGGCGCTCGCGCGAGACGCCCTGATCCTGTCGCTCCCGCGGCAATTCGAGACGACCAGCCAGGTCGCATCGAAGGAGGCGGAACGCGTCGCCTACGACCTTCCGCTAGACTGGTGGGAGCGGTTTCCCGCCCGTGTCGGTCAGGTCGGTCGAGACGAGGTCGTACGGGTGGCCGAGCGGTATCTGGACCCCGATGGACTTGTTCTGATCGCGGTCGGAGAAGCAGATGCGCTGCGTGCGGACCTGTCATCCTTCGGTACGGTCGAGGAGCGTCAGGCACCTTGATCTTCGGGGATCTTTCGGTTACTTTTTTCCCACGAATTCTGTCATACAATTGAACGCGGAAACACGGCCCGTGCGCGACGAATCGGGAACGATCGAGACTCGTCCCGTGTTCCGGGGGCGCGTCCTCGACTTGAATGTCGAGCACGTGCGCTACCCCGATGGCAGCGAGGGCCGGCTCGAGATCGTGCGGCACAGGGGAGCTGCGGCGGCTCTTCCCCTGTACCGGCCGGGAGAGTGGTCAGGCGGGCCGGATGCGGCTGTGATCCTGATCCGGCAGTACCGGCACGCGACGGGCGGATATCTGTGGGAGCTTCCCGCGGGCAAGCTGGACGACGGTGAGTCGCCTGAGTCCTGTGCCTCGAGGGAGTTGGAGGAGGAGACCGGAGTCCGGGCCGAAGAACTTCGTCACCTGACGACGATCTGGACGACCCCGGGATTCACGGACGAGCGGATTCATCTGTTCCTGGCGACGGGACTGAAACCGGGACGGGTGGCGCTCGAAGCACACGAGTTTATCGAGCGGCACGAAATGCCGCTGCAGGAAGCTGTAGAGCGGGTCCGGAGCGGCGAGATCGCCGATGCGAAGACGATGATCGCGCTGTTGCTGGCAGATCGGCTCCGGACGAACGCGACAGGAGTTGCAGGCAACGATTCGCCCTGATCAGGTGTCTCAAGTACAGGGGAAAGGATCGAGTTCCGTACATAGATCGCGCGCCCGGATGGGGTACGTGATTATTCAGATACGATGCCGATCGTCGGGATTCGACGACCACGCATCGGTAGCTGCCGGGCCACCCGAGGCCCGGTGAACAAGGAGCGGAAATGACGGGAATCCGGCTGGAAAAGGCCACCAGGCAGTCCAGCGCCGGAGATGCGCGTATCGATCTCAAGACGCTGGACGATGCCGCTCTCGTCGCCGAGTATCTCGGCGGCTACCGACGAGCGTTTCACGAACTCGCGGATCGGTACCACCTGCGGCTGCTGAACTTCATTTATCGGACGATCGGCGACAGAGACCGTGCCGAGGACCTCGTCCAGGAGACGTTCGTTCGAGTCTACAGGCACCTTCACCGGTTCGACCCGACGAAAAAGTTCTCGACCTGGATCTATACGATCGCCAGCAACCTGGCGAAGAACGAGTTGAGGAACCGCTCCCGGAATCCGATGGTGCTGTTCCAGGCGATCAAAAAGAACTGGGAGGCGGACCACCGGCCGCTCCAGTGGGAGGACAACTCCTATGCGCCCGACGATCTGTACCGGAAGCGGCATCTTCGCGAACAGGTTGAGAAAGCGGTCGCCGAGCTTCCCGAGCATCACCGCGTCGTATTCGTGCTTCGCGAGATGGAAGGGAAGACGTACGAGGAGATCTCCGACATCACCGGAGTCACGCTCGGGACGGTGAAGTCCCGCCTGAACCGGGCCCGGAACAAGTTCGCCCAGATCATCGGTCCGATGCTCGACTGACGAATCGGTGGCAGGTGGTTTGAATCAGAGTCGAAGGCGGCCTCCGGGCCGCCTTCGTTCATCCGGGAACCCCCATTCCTCAGCCGCGTATCACCGCCTCGATGGGAGAGCGAACATGCGCCCCGGTCGGGACGTGTTCGAGAGGTTACCAGAAAAGCCGGCTTATGCCGCGATCGAACGGAACGATGCTCTGCGACTGCGATCGCTTCTTACAGGAATACTCGGACTATCGTGACGGCGCCCTGAGCGCCGAACAGGAAGCCGAATTTCGCGAACACGTCGTCGCCTGCCCCTGTTGCGCCCACTACGATCGGGTGCTGCGAGCGGGTAGCGAGCTGCTTGCCGCTCTCCCGTCGGAGCAGCCCGCAGACGATTTCATGCCCCGCCTCCAGCACCGTCTATACAACGTCGATGAAGGACTTTCCGATCTGCCGGCGCACCGGTTCGCGGGAGGCGCGGCGCTCGTCGGTATGGCGGCGGTCGGTCTGCTCGCCCTGTTCTGGCTCCCATTCGCTGCGACTGTGCCAGTCGAAATGCAGCTGGACCCGGTCGCGGCCTACGTACCGCCGGCCGTCGATGGAGATGTCCCGAACCTGTTCCGGCAGGGGCCTTTCGTCGATGCGTCGATTCGCAATGGAATTGAAATCCTCGAGGCCGGCGCACCGTTCTGGAAGCCGCGATCGCGTGTCCACACGACAGTGATCCTGGAATCCGACGTCTGGGCCCAGGCGTCGGTGTCGCTCGGCCACTGAACCGACCGGTGGACCCGGCGTGAGTCTCGCCGCCGAGCAGCGGTTCGAACGAATTGTCGCCGCTGAGTCCCTCAGCGGCGCTTTCTTCTTTCACGGGGATGCCGGCAGGCTTCGCGATGAAGCTGCACGGCGGCTCGCCGACGCGGCTCTCGAGCCGGCGACGCGCGACTTCAACTTCGATTCCTACCGCGGGGCGGATGTGTCGCCCGAGACTCTCGCGGCTGCCCTGGCGATGGCCCCGATGATGGCTCCGCGCAGGGTCGTGGTCCTGTACGAGGCGGAACGTCTCACGCCCACGGGATGCAAGGTCGTGGAGGACGTGCTGGCGAAACTCCCGGATGACCTCACCCTGATCATCACGGCTACGATTCCGGATCGCTCGAAGAAGGCGTTTTACCGGCGCCTGAAGGAGGGAGCCCTCAGTCTGGAATGGTCCGCTCCCCGGGAGGCGGAGGTGCCTGGCTGGCTGATCGAGCGAGCTGACCGGCGCTACGGCGTGCGACTTGCCTCCGCCGCGGCGGAGGCGCTCGGGTCTGCGGTCGGGACGGACCTTGGCCTGCTGGACGCCGAGCTCGCGAAGCTGGCCGCGGCCGCGCCCGACGGCGAAGTGGATCTGGAGCAGGTCCGGGAGTTAGTTCCGAACGTCCGGGACGTGAATCGCTGGGCATGGTTCGACCTCGTCGGTAGCCGCGATTACATGGTGGCGCTCGGTCTGCTGCCCCGGTTGCTTTCCGCACCGAGCGAGAGCGCGGTCGGACTGCTGAACGGCCTGGTCGAGCAGCACCTGTTTCTCGGTATCGCAACCGAGGGTGGGGCTGGCCGGGTTACCGAAATACTCGGACGGGTCGGCAAGCCGTACCTCAAGTGGAAGGCCAGGGCGTGGGTCGGACAGGCCCGGAGCTGGACGCCCGAGGAAATCGATCAGGCCCTCGAGTTCCTTCTCGAGGCGGATCGACAGGCGAAGACCGGACACGGTGACCAGGCCGTGCTCGAGGGTCTTCTGCTGCGGCTTGAGACGCTCAAGCGGGGCATCCAGTGACGCGCCAGGGAATCCCCATTCTGCTCGCCGTCGTGTTACCCCTGTTCACGCCGGCAATCGTCCGTTCGCAGGTCGACGATCGTCTCGAAGCGGCGGAGCTGGCTGCCGATGCCGGTGACGTGGAACGGGCGAGGGAGTATCTGCGGAGCTGGCTGGATTCGGAGTCGGCGGCCAGGCTCGACGCGGAGGTGGGCCGGGCGTTGTTTCTGCGGGCCCGGCTTGCCGAGAACGTCGATTCTGCCGAGGTGGACTACCTGGAAGCAGCTGTGCGCGGTGGCGAGAGTTACGCAGCCCTGGCGCGCCTCCGGCTCGCGCAGCTCCGGCTGACCAGCGGCCGGCCCGCCATCGCCGCGGCGGATCTCGAGTTGCTGCGAGCCGATTTTCCGGGCAGCCCGCTGGTGCCGGAATCGTGGCTGTGGAGCGGCTTTGCGCTGGAAGGTCTCGGTGATCCCGCAGCTGCGTGTGCCGCGTGGACGAGGGCCGCAGACGGTTCGCCGTCGGATCCGGTCGTGTCGCAGGCGAGAGCCGGACTTTCGGCCTGCGCCGCGAGGCAGACCGTCGAACACGCGACGGCCAGCTATACGGTTCAGCTCGGAGCCTTCGGGCGGAGAGAAGCGGCGGAGGACACCCAGTCGCGCGCTGCTGCCACGGGAGTCGAGGTGCGCGTGCACGATCCGGATTCATCGACTCCGCTCTACCGGGTGCGCGTCGGGCAATTCACCCGCAAGGACGTCGCGGCGCGGCTCGCAGTGCGGCTGCGCTCGGACGGGTTCGAGGCGATCGTCGTGTCGGAGGACCCGTGACCCGCACCGCGGCGCATACGCCGCTGATCCAGCAGTATCTCGACATCAAGTCGCGGCACACCGATGCGATCCTGTTCTTCCGGGTCGGTGACTTCTACGAGATGTTCTTCGATGACGCGGAGGAAGGAAGCCGATTGCTCGGCATCACGCTTACTTCGCGCAACAACGGCGCGTCGGATGTGCCACTGGCTGGAGTGCCGGTGAAGGCACTGCCCGAGTACCTCCCCAGGCTGGTCCGCCTGGGAAGGAAGGTGGCGATCTGCGAGCAGGTCGAGGATGCCTCGCAGGCCGAAGGACTCGTACGGCGGGAAGTCGTGGAGATCGTCACGCCGGGAGCCGTGATCGACGATTCGCTCCTCGATCTGGGGCGGAACACGTTCGTCGTCGCGATCGCCGGTGAGGACCCGATTGGACTGGCCACGGCGGATCTGTCCACCGGCGAGGTGGAAGTCTGGGAGTGCGACGCGAGTGCCCTGGCTGACGAGCTGTACCGTATAGAGCCGGCCGAACTGCTGGTGAAATCGTCGTCTGCGGACTTGCCCGAGGGGCCGTGGCTGGTGACCCGCCGCGAACCATGGCGGTTCGAGGCGGACGTCGGTGAGGAAGCCCTGCGGAGAGTATATCGCACGGCTGGAATCGACGGATTCGGATTCGAGCTTCCCTCCGACCGCCATCTCGTGGCAGCCGCAGGCGCCGTTGTCGCGTACCTGGAGGAAATCCGACCTGGTGGAGTGCATCACCTCCGGGTTCCCCGAATCCAGCGACGCGGCAGATTCCTGCACCTCGATGAGATGACGAGACGGAATCTCGAGATCGTCGAGCCTCTGCGAATGGGCGAGGGCGGAACGCTGATCGAAGTGCTGGACCGGACGCAGACGCCGATGGGGCGGCGAATGCTACGTCGGCGGATTCTACGGCCGCTCCTGGATCGGGAGGAGATCGACGCGAGACTCGACGCGGTAGCGGAGCTCCTGGATGAACGCGACCGCAGGCGCGAACTGCGTTCGGCGCTCGGCGAAGTGCGGGATCTTGAGCGACTGGCGGCCCGGGTAGCGCTGGGACGCGTCGCCCCGAGGGAGCTGCTGAGCCTCGGTCGCTCCCTCGAGCCGCTTCCGGCGGTCGGGGAGACGATCGCGCCGTCGATCGCGACGAGACTGAGAACCATCGCTTCCGGCTTCGATCCCCTGGCCGACGTTCGGCAGCAGATCGATGCCGCGATCGATCCCGACACGCCCGTTGCCCTGTCGGCCGGAGGGGTGATCCGGACCGGGTACGATCGCGGGCTGGACGAGCTGCGGGAAGTGCGCGACGGGGCCATTGACTGGATCGCCAGACTGCAGGTCGAAGAGCGGGAGAGCACCGGTATCGACAGCCTGAAGGTCGGGTTCAACAAGGTGTTCGGTTACTACATCGAAGTCACCCGATCGAACTTCGCCCGCGTTCCCGAACGATACGAGCGCAAACAGACCCTCGCGAACGCGGAGCGGTTCATCACTCCTGAGCTCAAGGAGTGGGAAGCGAAGGTGTTCGATGCCGAGGCCCGCATCGCCGAGGTCGAGGCGGAGCTGTTCCGCGAACTGCGCGAAAGCGTCGCCGAGCAGGTGCCACGGATCCAGGACGCAGCGGAGCGGCTGGCGGAACTGGACGTCCACGCGTCGCTGGCCGAGAGCGCCGAGCGGGACCGGTATGTCCGCCCCGAAGTGACCGACCGATTCGGTCTCGAGATCGAGGCCGGCCGTCACCCCGTGGTCGAGCAGCGGATCGCCCGTGAGGACTTCATCCCGAACGACATCGTGCTGGATCGTGACGGGTTCGTCATGATCCTTACCGGGCCGAACATGGCCGGGAAGTCGACGATGCTTCGCCAGGTCGGTCTGATCGCGATCATGGCCCAGGTCGGCTCGTTCGTGCCGGCCGATCGGGCGAGGATCGGGCTGTGCGATCGTGTGTTCACCCGGGTCGGCGCGTCAGACAGCCTCGCGCGCGGTCAGAGCACGTTCATGGTCGAGATGACGGAAACGGCCACGATCCTCAACGGGGCGACGGACCGGAGTCTCATTCTGCTCGACGAGATCGGTCGCGGGACGTCGACATACGACGGCGTGGCGATCGCGTGGGCGGTGACGGAGTACATTCACGAACGGGTCGGAGCGAGGACCGTTTTCGCGACCCACTACCATGAGCTCGTCGAACTGGCGGACTCGCTCCCCGGGGTTGACGCATGGAACGTTGCCGTGCGGGAAACCGGCGAGGACATCGTGTTTCTGCGACGACTCGAGCCGGGAGGATGTGATCGATCCTACGGAGTGCATGTGGCCCGTCTGGCCGGCGTTCCACGCCCCGTGATCGATCGCGCATTCGAGGTGTTGCACGAACTCGAAGAAGGTCCGGACGGTGGGACGCGGCTGGCACACCTGGTGGACCGCGCCCGGGACCAGCTGTCGTTATTCGGCGGTCGCGACCCTGCACTGGCCGAGAAGATCGCGGCGGTGGATGTGGACCGACTCACCCCGGTGGATGCGCTCGTGCTCGTGAACGAGATGAAGCGAATGGTCGAGGAAGACCAGTGAGCAGGCCCGCGTGGAACGGAGCGCTCGTCATCGCGACGTGTGTTGTCCTGGTCGGTTGCGTGGACACCGTGAACCCGAGCCGGGGCGGGCTTCGCCTCGGACTCGAGGATGGGCCGTTGCGGCCCCCGGTGGCGGTAGAAGGTGACGTGTTCGAATTCCCCCGCAGCGCGTGGGAGGACGGAATCGGCGGGACCACAGTACTGAAGATCATGATTGACGCTGACGGCACGGTCGACTCGGCCATTGTTCTGCAGTCGAGCGGCTCCAGGCTGCTCGATTCGGCGGCTGTCGCGAACGCGTCAAAGCTGTTGTATCGTCCCGCCGAGCAGGGCGGTGAGCCGGTTTCGATCTGGGGCCGTCTGCCTGTCATCTATCCCCTTCCCGGAGAGGCAGCCGCCGATGACCGGACCCTCCCCTGACCGTCCGGGCGTTGGTCCCAGGGACAGCGTACTCGACACGATCGGGTGGACTCCGCTCATTCGGCTGAATCGGGTCTCGAAGGGTATCCGCACGCCCGTGTTCATCAAGGCCGAGTCGTTCAATCCGGGTGGTTCGGTGAAGGACAGGATCGGCCTCGCGATGATCGACGCGGCGGAGCGCGAGGGCCTCCTCGGTCCGGGCGGTACCATCGTGGAAGGAACGTCGGGGAATACCGGGGTCGGACTGGCACTGGTGGCCGCCGTGCGGGGATACAGGTGCATATTTACGATTCCCGACAAAATGAGTGCCGAGAAGATCGGGCTTCTGCGTGCATTCGGGGCCGAAGTCGTCGTTACACCCTCTGATGTTCCGCCCGACCACCCGGACTACTATGTCAACGCGGCGAAGAGGATCGCGCAGGAAACGCCCGGGGCGTTCATGGCGAACCAGCATTACAACCAGGAGAATCCCGAGGCGCACTACCAGACGACCGGTCCGGAGATCTGGGAGCAGACGGCGGGAGCGGTGACTCACTTCGTCACCTCCCCGGGAACGGGAGGCACGATCAGCGGAACCGCGCGCTACCTGAAGGAGAGAAACAGTGCGATCCGGATCGTGGCGGGTGACCCTGTCGGCTCGATCTATGCCGAGTATTCACGCACCGGAGTGAAGGGGGAAGACGGGCCATACCTCGTCGAGGGTATCGGAAACGACAAAATCTCTTCGACCCTGCACTTCGAGTGGATCGATGAATTCCGCACCGTGACCGATTTCGAGGCGTTCTCGATGGCGCGACGGCTCGCCCGCGAAGAGGGACTGCTGGCGGGGGCCTCGACCGGGCTGATCGTCCAGGTGGCGCTCGACGTGGCCCGTGAGCTGGATGATCCCGGATCGTGTATCGTGACCCTGCTGTGCGACACGGGCGAACGCTACCTGTCGAAGGTGTTCGACGAAGACTGGCTGCGGGACAATGGGCTGTCGGACGTGCTCGAGGCCGAAGCCGCGAGGAGAGGGTGAACGCGATGCGAGTAGCCGTTTTGCTCGGCGGAACGAGTGAAGAGCGCAGGGTGTCGCTCGCGTCCGGCCGGGCCGTGGTGGAGGCGTTACGCAGCCGCGGCCATTCCGTCGTGGCGGTCGATCCGGCGTTTGGCGCAATCCCCGGTGACGAGGAGGACCATTATCTCGGGGGCGCGGTCGGTCCGGCCCCACCCGAGATCGAAGACCTCCGCGAGATGGGACTGGTGGCGCTGGGTACCGCGCTGGCGGAACTGCCCGCCGTACGGGACGCGGACGTTGCGTTCATCGCCCTCCACGGCGGCGACGGTGAGAACGGCCGCGTGCAGGCGTTGCTCGACGTGGGAGGAGTGCCGTACACCGGTAGCGGATTCATCGGTTCTGCGATCGCGTTCGACAAGCGGCTGTCGAAGGAGCTGCTGGTGCAGGCTGGAGTTCCGACGCCGGCCTGGGCACCGCGAAGCCAGGCGCCGGGCTCGACCCTCGCGAGCCTGGGGCTGCCGCTGGTAGTCAAACCTTCGTGTGGAGGATCCACGGTCGGCCTGACGATCGTGCGCCAGGCGGAAGACTTCAGCGCCGCGATCGGGCTCGCGGGACGCTACGACACGGACGTGTTGTGCGAAGCGTTCATCCCGGGCAGGGAGCTTACGGTGACGGTGCTGGACGGCGAACCGCTGCCGGCAGTGGAGATCTTTCCCGGGAATGAGATCTACGACTACGAATCGAAGTACACGCCGGGGATGTCGCACTACGAAACGCCGGCGGCACTCGACGGCGACGAATCGGACCGGCTGGCGGAATTCGCGGTTCGCGCTTATCAGGCCCTTCGCCAGGACTCGTTCAGCCGCATTGACTTCCGGAGGGATGAAACCGGGGCGTTCTGGTGTCTGGAAGCGAATTCGGTTCCGGGCCTCACGGCCACCAGCCTTGTCCCGAAGGCCGCCGCCGCCGCGGGAATCGAGTTTCCCGAACTGTGTGAACGGATCGCCGTCGCGGCCGTCACAGCAGGTTCCGAACCCGAAAAGGGGAGTTGACCGGCATGGGTCTGTGGGACCGGTCGTATACAGGAGGGCCGCAGAGGACCACCGGGGGCGGCTTCGGCATCGGGGCCGGGGGAGGCCCGTCCGGTGCCGGACGCCGGGACCCGTTCGCGTCGCTCACACCGTGGGTGAAGAGGCTCCTGGTGATCAACTTCGGGATCTGGGCCGTGATGGCGATCGGCCTGATCCCGTGGAGCACCGCCAGCGACCTGCTGGCCTTTTCCGCCGACCGGATTCTGACCCGGCCGTGGACGATCGTCACCTACATGTTCGTCCACGCCGGAATCGGGCACGTGTTCTTCAACATGCTCGCCCTGTTCTTCTTCGGCCCCCCGCTGGAGCGGGCGTGGGGAAGCCGGGAGTTCATTACTTACTACCTGGTGTGCGGAATCGGTGGGGCCCTCGCGGCGCTTCTGCTCGTCAACATCGTCGGAGTCGCACCGATGGTGGGAGCGTCGGCCGCCGTGTTCGGGATTTTGCTGGCGTTCGCGATGACCTGGCCGGACGCTCCGATCTATCTGTGGTTCCTGCTCCCGATCAAGGCGAAGTACTTCGTCGGGTTTCTCGCCCTGCTCACCTTCTACTCGACGTTTTCCTCGGGTCGGGCGGCGGGCGGCACGGCGCATTGGGCACACCTCGGCGGACTGGTCGCGGGTTGGCTCTGGCTCCGATACGGAAATCGAATCGAGCGCTCGGCGGACCGCGCGCTGGTTAAAGTGAAGAGTTCGCGCCGTGGCCTGAAGACCGTGGAGCGGGAAACGCCCGACGGTGGAAAGAAACAGAAGACGAGACGCAAGCCCCGGAAGGGGCGCTCCGGCGACACGCTGGATGAGGTGAACCGGATTCTGGACAAGATCGGTGAGAGCGGTATGGAATCGCTCTCCCCGGATGAGTTGAAGTTCCTCAACGAAATGAGTCAGAGGAGGACCAATCCAGACCGAACGCACTGAGACCCGCCGGCCGACCTTTCGGGTCGCCGACGGCGCGGATAGAATGGCAGGTCTGTCCCTCTTCGTAAGACTCCCCAGCCTGGAGGCAAAGACGCGATGGCTGTCGAATACACTTCCCCTAACATCAGAAACATCGTTCTCATCGGTCACGGTGGATGCGGCAAGACGACTCTGACGGATGCGCTGTGCTATATCGCCGGTTCCACGAAGCGGAGGGGCCAGGTCGAGAACGGGACGTCCCACACGGACTTCACCCAGGAAGAGATCGACCACGGCCTCTCCATCAATCTCGCTGTCGCCCGGGCCGAGTGGATGGACACGAAGCTCAACCTGATCGACACCCCGGGATACCTCGACTTCTTCGGTGAAGTGGAAGCGGGCGTCCGGGTCGCGGACGGCGCTCTCGCGGTCGTCGGAGCCACCACGGGCGTCGAAGTAGGCACCGAGCGCTGCTGGCGCGCCGCCGAGCGACACGGCATACCGCGGATGGTGTTCATCAGCATGATGGACAGAGAGAACGCGAGCTTCGACAAGGTGTTTCAGCAGGTCCGCGATACGTTCGGAAAGGGCGCGATTCCGGTCGAGGTGCCGATCGGAAGTGGCGATCAGTTCAGCGGAATCGTGAATCTGTTCTCCGGGCATGCGCACCACTACCGGCCCGCCTCGGACAAGGGCGAGTACGACCACGTGGAGATTCCGGACGAGGTGTCCGCCACAGTGGAGAAGTACCGTGAACAGCTGATCGAGTCGATCGCGGCGACCGACGACGACCTGTTGGAGGCGTATCTCGAGGGAGAAGAGCTGGATCGCGACCGTGTCCTCGCCGGGATGAAGGCTGGGATGATGCGGGGCGAGCTGTTCCCCGTGTTCTGTGGATCCGGGGCGAGCGGAAAGGGAGTGCGGGCCGTGCTCAAGAAGCTGGTCGAGCTGATGCCCGCGCCGTCGGAAATCGGTCTCGTTGAGGCCGAGGACTCCCGGGGAAACGTGGTCGAGCTCGAGCCAGTCGACGGTTCTGCAATGACGGCCCTCGTATTCAAGACGACCCAGGAGCCCCGGGTGGGGGAGTTGAGCTTCTTCCGCGTGTTCACCGGAACAGCGGAGAGCGGGGCGACGGTGGACAACGCCGCGCGCGGTTCCAGCGAGCGGATCGCGCACCTCGCGATTCCCGATGCTACGACGCGTAGCGAAGTGGGACGGCTGCACGCCGGGGACATCGGCGTGGTTTCCAAGCTGAAGAACACGCACTCCGGCGACACGCTGAGCGCACAGGGCAAGGGACTCACGTTGCCTGGAATCAACTGGCCGAAAGCGGACATCTCGATCGCGATCAGGCCTGCATCGCGTGGGGAGGAAGACAAGCTGTCAACTGGCCTGACAAAGCTGCACGAGGAGGACCCGACGTTTTCCGCGAGCTTCGATTCCGAGCTCGGCCAGACGATCGCCCGCGGACTGGGCGAGCTGCACCTGAACATCGCGATGGAGCGGTTGTCTAGAAAGTACGGGGTCAAAGTCGAGACGGAGCCGCCCCGAATCCCGTATCGCGAGACGATCACGCGGTCCGCCGAGGGGCAGGGACGGTACAAGAAGCAGACAGGCGGACGAGGGCAGTTCGGAGACTGCTGGCTGCGGATCCGGCCCCGGGCTCGCGGAGAAGGCTACGAATTCATCAAGAAGATCGTCGGGGGCTCGATTCCCGGAAAGTTCGTTCCCGCCGTCGACAAGGGCGTCAAGGAGGCAGCGGGGAGGGGAGTCATCGCCGGGTATCCGGTCGTCGATTTCGAGGTGGAATGCTACGACGGCTCCTATCACTCGGTCGACAGCTCCGAGATGGCGTTCAAGATCGCCGGCTCGCTCGCTTTCCGGAAAGTGGTGAAGGACGCGAGGCCGATTCTGCTGGAACCGATCATGACCGTCACGGTCCGGGTGCCGGAGGACTACATGGGCGACGTAATCGGTGACCTGAACCAGCGCCGTGGACGGATCCTGGGTATGGATGCCGACGGACACTGGCAGGAAGTGAAGGCGCAGGTTCCGCTGGCAGAACTCTACAAGTACTCGACTTCGCTGCGTTCGCTGACCCAGGGGAAGGGTCTGCACTCGCGCGAGCTTCACGGATACGAGCCCGTTCCGAGCGACGTCACGCAGCGGATCGTCGCGGAGGCCGAGGCCCGGAAAGAGGAAGCAGGGCACTGATCCACCGTCGCTCCACCGTGGGTCCCGGGGGACTCCACGGCTGGAGGAGCGACGGCGGATCAGTGCCCTGCTTCCTCTTTCCGGGCCTCGGCCTCCGCGACGATCCGCTGCGTGACGTCGCTCGGAACGGACTCGTATCCGTGGAGCTCGCGCGAGTGCAGACCCTTCCCCTGGGT
>PVMS01055605.1_pt1 | contig 14272 bp, 13 predicted proteins | sample 1853461 | NCBI WGS metagenome assembly PVMS01 (sample SAMN08582032, study PRJNA380276) | Marine sediment metagenome, whole genome shotgun sequencing project. | isolation source: ocean sediment barecode stripped | collected 2017 | reverse complement strand
TAGAACTGTACCCGAAAAAGGGATGTAAGTTAAAATGACTTGGGTATTCACAATTTGAAAAGTTTATATATTCTAACGAAAGAAAATTATGAATGAAAATATAATATTAGAAGCTAGAAATATCTGTAAGAGTTTTCCTGGTGTGGTTGCACTTGATTCTGTTGATTTTAGTCTACAAAGAGGTGAAATACATGCTTTATGTGGAGAAAATGGTGCAGGAAAATCAACGCTTATAAAGATTCTGAGCGGAGTCTATAAAAAGGATAAAGGTGACATTTTTAAAGATGGTAAACAGATCATTATTAATGATGTTAAGGACGCAAAAAGAAATGGTATTTCCTTTACTCCACAGGAAATTGAGCTTATGGATAATATGAGTGTAGCTGAAAATATTTATGTTGGTGAATACCCAAGTCGATTTGGTTTTATAAAATGGAGAGATCTAAATAAAAAGACCAATAATATAAAGAAACTTTTTGGAGGTGTTATCTCCGGTCTTAAAAATGAAGCACTAGCTGGAGAATTATCAATCGCAAATAAACAAATCATAGAGATTTTAAAAGTGCTAGCTATGGATATGGATATACTATGTCTTGATGAACCAACCTCTTCTCTGACAAAAGATGAATCAGATAGGCTTTTTGATATTTTAAAAAAACTTAAGAAAAAAGGAATCTCAATAATATATGTCAGCCACAGAATTGAAGAATTTATTCAAATAGCAGACAGGGTAACGGTTCTCAAAGATGGTAAACATATTATTACTAAGAAGATCAAAGACACTTCTAAAAATGAGATCATTAATTCAATGGTTGGCAGGGATCTGAGTTTTTTAAAAAAGATTGATAGGTCAGAAAATATTTACGATGATAATGCATTAGAAGTCAAAGGTTTAAAAAATGCAGATAATGGTAATCCAATTGACTTTGTCCTTAAAAAAGGAGAGATCCTGGGATGGTTTGGTTTGATTGGGTCAGGTAGAACAGAACTTGTCAGGATGCTTTTTGGGGTAGATAAGGCAACAGGCGGAGATATAAAAGTGTTTGGTAATAAGATAGATATGAGTTCTACCAGTAGAGCAATAAAGAGTAAAATAGGCCTGACACCTGAAGATAGGCACGAACAGGGATTAATACTTTCGATGGACGTGATGAATAATATAAACTCTTCGGCCTATAATTCAATTTCAAGGTTTGGTTTTATAGATAGAAGTATTGAAAAAAAGAATGCTATTAAATTTGTAAAGGATCTAAGCATAAAGACTCCAACAATATATACCAATATTGGTTCCTTAAGTGGTGGAAATAAGCAAAAAGTATCCATTGCTAAATGGCTCAATGCTAATTCTGATATTCTGATATTTGATGAACCTACAAAAGGAATAGATGTGGGTTCCAAGAATGAGATATATAAACTAATAAGGGATCTGGCTGATTCAGGTAAGAGCATAATCTTTATATCGTCTGAACTTCCTGAGGTCATAAATCTAAGTGATAGAATATTGGTTTTTAGAGAAGGTAAAATAAATAAAGAGATAAAAAATGACTTCAGTATAAGAGAACATGATATTTTTAAATATGCCATAAGTTAGACCAAATAAAGTGTAGGTAGAAAATGAATGTTAGAAACACAGAAGAAATAGTAGTTTCTTCAGGGAAAAAAGATACAATTAAAAAGTTTGTGAACAGCATTCTTCTTTTCGTAATACTAGTATTTACAATCATATTTTTTTCTTTAAGAAGTGAAAATTTCTTGACACTAAATAATATAATTACAATAGCCATATCGATTTCCTCGATAGGAATTGTTTGTGTTGGGCAATCATTATTATTGGTATCAGGTTCATTTGATATATCTGTAGGTTCAATTGTAGGATTTACAGGAGTAGTGCTAGCTAAACTCCTGGAAGTCTTCGGTATTATGGACTCAGGGAGATCGATTTTAATAATATTTATGGCCCTGATTGCTGGAGGTCTAATTGGTCTGATCAATGGTGTACTGGTTACAAAAATTGGAATAAATGCCTTGATTACTACCATTGCTATGTTATCGATTGTCGTGGGGTTATCTATGGCTATCACAAAAGGCCAGTATATAAGTATAAAAAATCCATTTTTTATAGCATTAGGCTCAAGTAAAATCGGGGGTTATGTCCCAATCTCAATAATAATTCTAATAGTTCTTTATTTATCATTCTATATAATTCTTAAAACAACTGTTTTCGGTAGATATATCTATGCGATTGGAAATAATGAAAAAGCAGCAAGATATGCAGGTATAAATGTTGATCTTGTACGAATAATTCTATTTACTATATCAGGTGCCAGCTCTGCAATTGCAGGTATTATACTTGCATCAAAGCTTACATCAGCACAGGCTATATTTGGAGCTAATTACCCTCTTATTACCATTGCAGCATGTGTGCTTGGAGGATGTGCAATATCTGGTGGTAAGGGTGGTGTGCTGGGTCCTCTTCTTGGTATCAGCTTTCTTCTAATATTAAGAAATGGATTGATATTAAATGGTCTTCCAACACATATACAGGACCTGTTTACAGGAATAATATTAATAATAGCTTTATTCCTTAGCGAGTTCTGGAAAAAAAGTAAGGATTAACAGAAAGTAATTATGGAAAAGAAAATTAGAATTGGATTTATTCCATCTCATAGATCCCCATTTAATAAACAATGGGCAATAGATATGAAAAAGAGGACAATTAAGACTATTGAAGAAAATGTTGAGAATATAGAATTAATATATCCGGATGAAAACCTTACAGATGATGGTCTTGTCACTTTTATAGAAGATTCTAAAAAAGTAATAAAACTTTTTAGAGAAAAAGAAATAGACGGAATATTAATCGGAATGATGACTTTTGGTGAAGAAATTCCAAACTTACATATTCTAGAAGCTTTTGAAAATAAGCCTATTCAATTATTTGGAACTAAAGAAGGGCCATTTACAAATGATGGAAATAGAAAGTCTGACTCATTTTGTGGGACTATTTCAACCGCATCCGGACTAGTCAGAAGAAAGATCAAATTCGATTTTTCAGGGCTTTTTTTTCCAGAAGAAAAAGGTTTTTTAGAAAAGTTCAATCGTTTTATAAAAGTAGTTAATGCTTATAATAATTTTTATGGAATGAAAATTGGGACGCTTGGACCCAGACCTGCTCCATTTGAGACCTGTGCTATAAATGAAGTCAATTTAACGGAGAAGTTTAAGATAAAAGTTGTTCCCTATACATTATTGAAATTAAAGGCTGATATTGACAATATCAAAGAAAAGGAAATAAAAGATATAAAAAGTGAAATAAATGAATCTTACAATTGTTCACTTATGGGGGAGAATCAACTTAATAATTCTGCAAAACTTGAACATGTTCTTAAAAAATATGCTGAAGAAGAAGGATTGGATGGTTTTGGAATTCAATGCTGGACCGCAATGCAGGAAGAAATTGGGATATCTCCCTGCATGACAATGGGCAGGCTCACAGATAGTGGAATAATGAGTGCATGCGAAGTTGATGTACACGGGGCTATTACTATGGTTATACAGTTTTTGTTAACTTTAAAAATAAATAAGCCCCATTTCATAGATTGGACAATACAAAATCAGGAGGATGATAATACTTTTCTTGCCTGGCATTGCGGTAATGCACCTACAAGTTTAAAATGTGAAAACTGTACCCCCCAGTTAAATACCCACTCAATATTAGGAGAGCAGATTGGGTTTGATAAAAGCTTTGGAACTGCTGAATTTCAATTGAAAGATGGTCCTGTAAATATTAACCGGCTTGTTGAGATAGACAATAGATTTAAAATGCTTTCAGTTGCCGGAAATGCAGAAACAGATAATCGAACTTTGAGAGGATCATGGAAGTGGATTAAGGTTGAAAATCTGGAGAAATTATACCGGACAATAATCGAAGAAGGTTTTACCCATCATGCAAGTATGATATTCGAAGATTTGAGAGAAGAGATGAAAATGTTTTGCAAATTTACTGGTATGGATATTATAGAGGAATAATATCAGTACGTATTATTCAACTTTATCAAATTATTAATGGATTTAATAATCACTTTTTTATAAAAACATGTCAATAAATCATAGTATTTCCTTAAAGGAAATCAATAAAAAAAATATCTTAAAGATCATATTCGAGAAAGGTCCTATATCAAGAGTAGATATTTCCAGGATGCTGAAAATAAGCAGGCCCACAACCACCGCTTATGTAAATGAACTGCTGGAAGAAAGGATAGTTGTAGAAACAGGAAAAGGCCAGTCTTCATCATCCGGCGGGAAACGGGCAATATTGATCAGTTTTAATGAGAAAAGCGGTTTTATACTAGGAGTTATGATAGGTGTGAAATCAATAAGATTTGCTTTAAGTGATTTTCGCCTAAATCTTTTAAATAATTACAAGATAGACACAGAAGAGGGAAAGGGATCAAGATCAGTAATTAGAAAGATAATTAATAATTTAAAAAAGATCATAAAAGAAAATGATATAAAGGACAAGTTAATAGGTATTGGAATCGGTGTTACAGGGCTTGTAGATTCTACAAAAGGCGAAGTAATCTTTTCCCCTAATTTAAAGGGCTGGCGAAATATAAAGCTAAAGAAATTGATAGAAGACGAAGTAGGATTACCGATTTTTATTGAGAATGAATGCAGGGTACAGGCAATTGCTGAAAAAAAATTCGGATTGGCCAGGGAATATGAAAATTTTGTATGTATTGAAACCGGAATCGGTGTTGGTGCAGGAGTTTTTATTGACAATAAAGTGCTTATTGGAAATATGGGTATGGCCGGTGAAGTTGGTCACATAATAACAAATATGGCCGGGGACAGAGTCTGCCATTGTGGGAATATTGGTTGTCTAGAGACCTTATGTTCAACTAAATACCTTTTAGAAGATATCATTGAAGATATAAAAAACAATAATCTTGAGGATGACTACAATTTAAATGAATTTTCCGAAAATATGATCTATGAACTCTATGAAAAAAATGATGAGATCGTAAAAAGAAATGTTGAAAAAAATGCAGAATTTCTCGGTATTGGCATATCTGATACCATAAAGATGTTTAGTCCTGAAATAATAATCATCCATGGCGAATCCATAAAATTTGGAGAATCTTACCTTGAAAAAGTGATAAAGTCTGTTTCAGAAAATACATTCCCCAAAGTCATAAAAGATTTTAATATACAGTTTTCTAAGCTGGGAGATAATGTAGGATTGATGGGTGCCGCATCTGTAGTATTTGATAATATCTTTGATCTGGGAAATACAGATCTGGGTTCCCGGTACATCATTAAAAAGGTATTGAATTAAATATAAATACTAACCTGTTTAAAGCTTACAAAAGTTAATTAAAAATAATTGAAAGATTATTTATTCTTTCTTTCGGCTAAAATCTGTTCTACTATATTATTTGTAATTTTTTCAGTATTGATATTATTATTATTTCGAATTCCATTATTAAAGTCTTTTAACTGTATATTATCCTTTACCGGTATTTCATCGAATACAAGACCACAAACTTTTTCAAGATTACCCTTAACATCACCAAACTGGAAAAATTTTCTACCTACAACCGTACCGGCAGCTCCTGCGGATACAGCATTTCTTATCATTTCCAATGTATCTTCAAAATTTCCAGATTTAGGTCCGCCAGCAATCATAATGGGAGCTGCACAACTATCAACTACATCTGAGAATGACTCGACATCACCAGTATAGTGGGATTTAACTATGTCAGCGCCGATTTCAGCAGCAATCCTGGCATTTATTTTCAATCGCTCACAATCATAAAAAATGGATTTATCTTTAAATTTTGCTTCAGCAGGTTCTATTATTAGTGGAATTCCAAACTTCTCACATTCTTTTACAAGTATCCCATTTTTCTTTATCTCCTCTGCTTCCATACCCGGATCTTCAAACCCAAAGGTTAAATAGCTCATAATTGCATCGACGCCATAGTTTACTGCTTGCTCGACTGAGGAATAAAGCACAGTCCTTATTTCATCATATGGATTTACTCCTCTATATGTTTTGATCATATTTGTCCAGTCAACTACAATTATCAAGGAAGGGACACATTTCCCAATGAGATAATCAATGCTATATTTCAAATAACCGGGACTAAGAATTATACCAGTTGCTCTAGAATTTCTAAAAATATCAAGATATTTATTTATTTCATTAATATTCTCAAGACCAGGTATGGGACCCTGTAAAAGTCCATGGGCATATGGTATTATAACTCCTCTCCCATAATGCGGGTCAATTAATCTGCTCATCCTAATTTTTTTACCGTACATTTTTTCTCCAGGATTTCAATTTATATTAATATGAAATATTATTTTATGAATTTATTGATATTGAGATTTACTTCTTTAATAGTTTTATACATTTCAGAATAGATATTATCATAAATATTACTATAAATTATATTATTCATTTCATCGGGAGTAAATATCTGAACAGATTTATTTGTTTTATTCATACCATCCTCAAGATCAGTATAGAAGCCACTTCCAATACCCGCTAAGATAGCTAATCCGAGCGAGGTAGCTTCTGGTATTTTTGGGACCTCTATTTTCATATTTAAAATATCAGCTTTATTCTGCATCCAGAATTCATTATAGGTAATCCCCCCTATTACCCTTATGGATTTCATTTCTTTTTTTGTAGATTTAAGTAGTAAATTCAAGAGATCTTTACTCAAGAAATTTAATCCTTCTATCAATGATCTTGTAAGCATTGTTTTATCAGTATCTGCTTTTAATCCAAATATAGTTCCTGAAACACTTTCATCTTTTGGAAAATAACTACCTGTAAGATAAGGAATAAATAAAAGACCATTTGAACCAGGTTTGGTTGTATTAACATTTTTTAGGAAATCATCCCAGAATTCTTGATTATCACGATCTCCCACAATAGATCTTATCCACTCTGTACAACCTGAGTAATATTGGAAACCATAGATGGCGTACATGTCTTTTACTGCACTGGCTTCTGATATCAAGTTAGAATTAAAAAATTCTTCAGATAAAACAGGTTGTTTTGAGTGTAAAATGATTGATTCAAAAGTACCTCCGATATCAACTAAGATATCTTCATGATGTCCGCCAGCTGCAAGGCTGCCACAAATATTATCATGACCGCCAATAATTACTTGTGTTCCTTCGAGAAGACCGGTATCAAGTGAAGCTTCTCTTGTAACTCTACCCAGAAAACTTCCACTTTGTTTTAATGTGGGTAATATTTCTCTATTAATACCGGCAGCCTCGATTATCCTCTTAGACCATTGCCTTTTTTTTTGATCAAGTAAAAGAGTTGTCGAACTTATTGTATAATCCGATGCATCTGTCTTGCATAATTTAAAATTAATATAATCCTGTATTAAAAGCCATCTGTGGATTTTTTTATATATATCAGGCCTGTTTTTTTTAATCCACATTATCCTGAACACTGAGCTAGCATACCAGGGTACCTGACCATTGATGGAAAAGACTTCTCTGCTGTCAATATTTTCAAGAAGATCTTCCAATTCAACTGATGTACCTGAATATTGCCAGCTGATGAAAGGATATATGGCATTTCCATCTTTATCAATAGGTCCTCCATCATTTCCAAATGCACTTACGGCTACTGCTTCAATGGTTGCATTATTATCAATATTATTTATTGATTGCTTTATTGATAGTGCAACATTTTTCCAGATCTTATCAGGCATCCAGCATGCTACATCTTTATCTTTTTCTTTTACAGTCTCAGGATCACCGGTTTCAACACGACCTATTGATTTAATATTCCCGGTACCATCATAAATCACAGTTTTTATTGTAGTAGAGCCGATATCTATTCCCATTAAAAAAGGCTTTTTGTCGATCATTTTAATTCCTACTTATAATCAATTCTAATTTCCATTCATCATAGTTCTTTGCTTTAACAGTCTCAAATGACCCTCTCTGAATTGAATCTTCCAATCTGTCACTAATACAACTGCAGGGTTCGATTGCCAATACCTTATAGGGATCAGTATCAAAAGGCCAACCATTCTTATCGATCCATATGCCACAATACTTAAGTATATTTTCATCAAATCTGAAGGTAATAGACTCATTTTGATCCAGATATTCTAAAACTATTTCTCCGTCAATCATATTTTGAAGGTATAGTTTTTCAGCATCTCCATTTTCGATATCAGTAATTAAGGAAAAATCTATTTCTTTTCCATCCTCAGTTTTAAGAACTGGCCATTTATATTTCTTTGTCTTAAGTTTGAAAGAATTATTCTTTGTGAAATCTACATAAACGTCGGGATTTCCTTTTATAGATATTTTTGTATTTTCATATAGATCAAAATGCGGATGAATGGACCAGATATAATTTAAGTCAAAAGAACTAAGATTTTCTACTCTATAATTTAGGATTACCCTGTTTTCTTCCAGATTTATTGTCCTATTAAAACAGTAGGGAAATCTAACACCATGTATTTTTTGGATTATAGTATTATCCTTTAATTCTGTATCGACTTCCTGACACCATACTTCACCATGATCCGGAATCTTTATTCCCTTCCATGGCTGTTCTTCATATTGACTCAAAGCAATGGTAGGGAAACATTCATCTATTCCGGAAGCACTTGATTCTGCATAGTCACTGTCATACTCACAGATATGATTATCAATATGGCTGTTCTTAAAAGCAAAATCAAACCCACTTCTTTTATTATATAGTGATACTATCTTTCCCCCTAGAGAGGGGATGACAGTCAAAGATAGAAATGGGTTCGAAAGATTTAAAGCCCTGAAACCATCATATTCGATCTCAACAACTTTTGGCATTATACTCTCCCTAATAAATCATAATAGGTTAGACTGTCACTGTTTTAATATCTACAAATTTACAGAAATCGATTATTGAATCCATACTTTGATCATAAGTCATACAGTAATGGTGGATGAAACCTTCCAGGGCCATGGTCTCATATAAACTATCGAGATCTTCAACTCTTACCCATCCCCAGGAACCCCTCAAAGCATCTTCACTTTCTATTACCTCACCTTTAGTTAAGAGCATTTTATATTCACCATTATTCTCAACAATCCTACTGATAATTACTTTCCCTGGTTTTAATTGAAACTCCCCGGTCCCCATACAATTCTCTTTACCCCATAAATTGCCAAATATTCCATGTTCCCTGACTGATATTTCTGTTCCAGGTTTTGAGAGAGTTTTTGGTGCATTACCACAATGGTATGTTAAAAATAGATCCTTATCTTCATTATTATTGGTCACTATATCCATTATATGAGGAGCACTGCTATCAAGGCTGGCAGAGTAAAGTACTAGCATCGTTAATGCACCAAATATATCGACTTCACAAGCAGCAGGTTTACCTAGATCTGTTAAACGTCCCATTGTTAAACATGGTGAAATTTTTATGACCTCCTGTATTGCGGACCAGCATTGGATTGCCAGGCAGGACAATCCTTCCTGCGCTATAAAGTCTTTTAAGACTAATTCCAATCTTGCAATCTTTTCTAATGAAACCTCATTAACCATGCTGCAATTGTATTCGCTCCTGATTTCTTCAATTAATTCCTGTTTATCCTTATCCTTAACAGGATCATTAATTAACTTAAAGAGATCCAATAATGACATTGGAATAACTTTCTGTCCGTATTTTTGGATCATCGTTGATTCATTTACAGAAACTGTCTCAAAACCTTTTGGACGGGTTCCTACTGCACCAATTCTGGCACCAATAAATGATTTATGGGCATTACATGTTTTTGAGAAATCATTGATATCTTTTAGGAATTTTTCTTCTTCAGGTAAGCATAAGCCTGAAAATTTGAAGGGTATATTCCTTTTATAAAGTCCAGAGGTGATACCCAGGGTACCACACATGGAATATGAAGGAAAATGTCCGTCAGGCTGTAATGGTCCTTCTTTTGTTGCATAAACCATAACAGGAAGATTATTAAAAGCTTCGATAACATTTAATATTGGGACCTCCTCACCAAAATTCATTGTTCCGATGATTATCCCGCTTATATTATTCTTCTTTAAAAAATCAATTGTTTTTATTGAATCTGCATAATCAGTTAAAATGCCATCGTCTATTAAATCCTCTCCAGGATACACAAGTTCTATGTTTTCATTACCTGTTAGTGCAGCAATAGATCTTTTTCTCATATTTTTTGCCCATTTGATATCAAGGCCCGGCCTTTGAGTAGGAATAAAACCCAGTTTTACTTTCATCTCTGATAATCCTTTCAAGTCAATCAAATTTAATAAAATATTAGGATGATTAATAATAAAGATCCCATGAATCTCTTTTACTGGTAGTTATAGCCAGTGCTCCATTTTCCAAAAGTACTTTTATTTCCTTTTTACTGGATATCAGGCCGGAACAAATAATATTATATTTGACAATCGATTCAAACACTTTTTTAAATTTTAGTAATGAGAATCCAGGTCTAATATCTATAAAGTCAGGTTTTATATCATTTCTTAACTTGATTGCCTTTTCAATAGATTTACTATCGAAAGTGAAAATTGTCTGTATGGTTATCAGTCCATTTTTTTTGCAGAAGAAAGAACTCTGGGGGAAGAGCTTTCAACAGCTCTTATGTCCAGTAGTTCTTTTAAGAACTTTATACCTTCATAGTCAGTTGCTATTCCAGACATTGTCTCTAAGCTTAATAGTAAATTTATTATTCTTTTTTACAGAAGCGCTGAATTTATTAATATCAAAAATACTAAAATCATAAAGAAGTATGACTTTTGAGTTAGCCAGGCTTTTATCAGAATAATCATCTATATTACTGGTACAGGGGATTATTGGATTCTTTTTGAGCGTGTTTAAGAGTTTTTCCAGTTCCATATGACAATTTTAAAATCAAGATAAATAATCAAAATATTCCTTTACCAAAATATCGGTACCATATTTCTTAAAATAATAATAACAAACGGGTGAAACTGTAACAATAATATCATCTCGCCTTGGTTTGATTATATCGATTATATCATCTATGTGGTTTTTAATATCATTCTCAGTGAAAAGATTTAAACATCCTCCACAATTAGAATAATAACTTTGATTTTTTGAAAAATCCAAATTATCCTTATTAATGTTCAAATTTTCCTCTATTACTTCAATTATTTCAGAGTTCCTATAAAGTTCCCCGGGTTTGATTAGAATTGTCCTGGAGTTTTCCTTGTTTTTAGCTGAGTCATCTTTATCTCTATCTTTCACTATAGAATCTAATATTTCAGTATAAAAAACTATTTCAGCTTTTAGCTTTATATCTAATTTTCCAAAAATATCTTTTAAAAATTTATATCCTGTTGGACACAAGATTATAAGTTTACTGATATTATCTTCATCTAATTTTTTCTTTAAATTGATTACAGATTCTTTTGCTGAATCAAAGTCACCAGCATAATAAGAAGGAGCTCCACAGCAGACCTCATCATCAAACAGCTTATATTCATATCCATTTTCATTCATAAATTTGCTCATATTTTCAAAGAACTCTGGTACTTTATAATTTATGAAACAACCTGTAAAAATTAGGTTTTCTGAAGTATTATTATAATATTTATTTTCTGTAACAAGTTTCTTTTTCAATTCGCCGAATATATTCTGCTGGGTATTTACATTACGCAAAGTCTCCAAAATTTTTTTAGGTAAAAGTTTAGGGTGTTCCGAAAATAACTCATTTCTAATCTTCAATATATTATTTATGAAATCCTTATCATCATATACACAGTTTATTTCACATTGCGAACATATAATGCAACTGTATAAGATCTCCAAGAAGTCTTCTGAAATTTTTAATCTTTTATTTTTATATAAATTATATAAATAGCTTATATTCCTTGGTAGAAAGCACTCATTTTTAGATATATTAAAAGATGGACATTTCGATTTACAAAAACTATGACAGTAAATACAATCATTTAAAGATGAGCTATTTAACTTGATCTTAATTTTATCTGTATCCTGATTCAATCTACTAATTTTCCTTTGTTTAGTATTTTATTTGGGTCCAAACAGTTTTTTATTCCTAAAAGAATATCATAACCTTCTCCAAGTTCTTCTTTCAGCAATTCTTTTTTTACAATTCCGATACCATGATGGTGGCTTATTGAAGCATTATTTTTCAATATTATCATCAGTACTTCATTCCAAGTTTGAAAAAATAGTTTTTCTGCTTTAGATTCATCATCACTTTTTACATAGTATATAAAATATATTGAAGCTCCAGTTGGGTATATGTGAGATAGATGGGCAGCAAATTTAATACTATTTTTCTTAAAATACTGGATGACTTCCTGGTATAATTTCTTTATACCATTCCAATTTACAGAGATCTCAATAGCATCTGATATTCCACCAGTTTTCTGGTTATATTCCATTATACCCTTAGTGTCGAAACGGTGTTTATACCACATTTTTCCAATTTTATCTCCAGTATATGTGAGACCATGTCTTTGACATATTTTATTTGTTTCCTTAATCTCAGAGTCCACAATATTTTTCAATCCTTCATGGCATAATATCAAAAGTGAACCTTTTTTATTTAATCCAATTTTTCTAAACTTAAGTTCAGATTCTTCCTGATTGTACAGGCGTATGACGGGAGGTTTTAAACCTGATTGGAGCAACTCTTTTATAGCATCAATTCCTTTAAAGAAATCTTGGCAGAGGTAGCTACTAAATATCATCTTTTCAGGAATTTTTAATACTTTTAATGTTGCAGTCAGGATAATACCGAATGTTCCTTCAGAACCAATAAAGATATTTTTTATATCAGGACCAGTAGAAGTTCTCGGTACTCTTGTAGTTTTTACTATCTTTCCATTGGGCAATAATACATCCAGACCCACCAGGATATCTTCAATCCCCCCATATTTTGTAGAAAACTGGCCTACAGATTTTGTAGCAATTAATCCTCCTATAGATGCTGATTTCATTGATTGAGGAAAATGTCTGATTGTATATCCTTCATAATTTAGACTTTCTTCCAGATTATCAAGGATTAAACCGGATTCCACTGAAATGAGTTCAGATTCTCTATCGAACTCAATAATATTATTAAGTTTACCCATATCAATAGTAATACCACCGTTTAGTGGAAAAACACCACCAACTGTTCCAGAACCCCCACCATAAACAGTAATAGGTATTTTTTGATCATTGCATAATATTACAATTTTTTTTGATCTGGTCACTTGTTTCTGGGTGAATAACACAATCACTCAAATAGGGTGGGGTTTTATACGTGTGCATCCATTTGTAACTTATAGGGGTTATATCTTTTGAATAACACAATCTTTCTTCGATATTGAAAGAAATATTTGTGTTTCCTACAATCTTGATGAGTTGTTGTTTTATTTTATAATCCATAAAAAAAAGAAAAGAAACCAGTTTATTAAAGTCAGTTCTTTTCTCTTCCAACTATTTGATAATAAATTATTCTACACTAATATTATTAAAAAACAATACCTATAGAAAATCTTCATAGTTTGAGTATAGTTTTTACTCCTGTTTTTTGTCTGCAAATAATACACATTTTACAAAAAATATGTATTTATTAAAAATCACTATTTTCATAAACCTAAAATCTCAAAATACTAATAGAATAATATTTAGATTACTTAATATTACAAATGTAATGTAATAAGACTGAAGATGTAAACTTTCCAGAGAGATCCAAAAATAGAATTTTAATATGTTTTACCAGTGATCCAAATCAACCCATTAAGGAAATATTCGAATTTAAGGAGTCTTATATATAAGTAAGCATATCTGATATAGATTTTCAATTTAACCCAGTGTATACAGCGGTATACATAGCTTAAATCAAAGAAAATTTCTTATTATTAGTTTTAACTTTGAATGGAATATAAGTATCAAAAAGATGCATAATTGATTAAATGTACACTTAATACTACAAATATGATAAACGTTACAGCTACAATTCCTGTAAAAGATGAACGAATTCTAATTGCAAAGAAAAAATCTTCAGATATTTTATCAAATAAATAAGAGTTTCCAGGTGGAATAATAGAGACAGGTGAATCACCTGAGGATTCATATTTATTGTGAATTCTGATGAGGAAAATTGATAAATTTATTAATTATTTAAGTTTTTTAATAATATTAGTGTAGAATAATTTATTATCAAATAGTTGGAAGAGAAAAGAACTGACTTTAATAAACTGGTTTCTTTTCTTTTTTTT
>PVMS01145620.1_pt1 | contig 14275 bp, 13 predicted proteins | sample 1853461 | NCBI WGS metagenome assembly PVMS01 (sample SAMN08582032, study PRJNA380276) | Marine sediment metagenome, whole genome shotgun sequencing project. | isolation source: ocean sediment barecode stripped | collected 2017 | reverse complement strand
GTAATCATCAAGATCAAGCTTTAACACTTTTTTCAGGTATTGTTTTGGCGTGTAAGATTTTTTGTTAATTATAAATGTCGCCGGTGGCTCACCGAGGTGAAAATTTAAAATGGATTTTACTGTGCTAACTACCTCATTCTCGTTCCAATTATTGGTATTTTTAATATGTTCCAGGTAGGTACGCATTTCTTTCCACAGAGCACTGTGGTCATGGTGTATTTGCTCCGGTTTCAATCCAGTATATACGTCCTGTGGAACTGCACCATATTTCTGCCATTCCCGGACGGTGGCGTTAAAAAGCGAACCCTGGCTGAATTCAGAATTACCGCGTTCCTTGACAAACCTGCGTGCTTTTTCTACAGTTTCCCAGTAAACGGTGTGCATGACCGATAAGCGGTATTTTTTCCCTGTTTGACGATAAATTTCAGATTCAAAATATGATGTCGATGAAAAACTCCAGCAAGTCCCTGTTCTTCCCTGATTCACTGGTTCATTGTGCCAAAATTGAGAAAAAGTTGTTAAGTCGCTGGGTAAATCCCAATTTGAAACATCAACTTTAAAATATTTATTATTGTTGCCAGAATTTTTCGAATAGGTATCAATTTCTTCTTCAACCTGCTTCCAAAATGCACTTTTATATTCTACGAAAGAGCCAATATCTTGACGGCTATCTTGAGCGGAGATCAATCCACAAAAAACATTAATAATGAAAACGATCTTGATTATCATTCGAAGCATTTTATGCTCTCCTTGTTCCTTAAAATTACACTTCCGGAATAACACTTATCCACTGAAAGAACTATTACATTTTTCTCTATGATAAAATAAATTTTTAACATTCGGACATATTATTATTTACTTAACTTCGCAGGCTTCAAATAGGAGAAATAATGAAAGAAAAACGTATGAAAGATCGATTTTATAACGATCCCGAATTCCTAAACAGTCCTGATGCAAGATCAATTAGAATTTTAGCAGAATATTTGGGGCCAAAGAGTAATTTCAATTTAAACCGTATCGAGGATACTATTGTATTTTTTGGATTGGCCAGAATCAAATCAAGGCAGGAAGTGATTTCAGCCCTTAATGAAGCTGGGGCAGATATTACTAAAAGTCAGAAATCAAAATTTGACCACGATCTCAAGTTAAGCGTCTTTTATCAGGATGCCAAAGACCTTGCCAAGCGACTAACAACTTGGAGTAAAAAACTAAAGAACCAAAAGCATCGATATATAATTACATCTGGTGGCGGACCCGGAATTATGGAGGCTGCGAACCGTGGTGCTTCAGAAGCAAAGGGTTTAGCGATAGGGTTAAATATAACCTTACCATTTGAACAATCCGGTAATCAATGGACCACACCCGAACTTAATATGCAATTTCACTACTTTTTCATGCGCAAATACTGGATGGCATATTTAGCAAAAGCACTCGTCGTATTCCCAGGTGGATTTGGTACACTGGATGAACTAATGGAATTATTAACGCTAATGCAGACAAACAAGATCAAAAAACGACTTCCGATAGTTTTATATGGAAAGGATTTCTGGACTAAGGTAGTGGACTGGGATTTCTTAGTTAAATTTGGAACCATTAAAAAAGAAGACTTGAAATTATTCAGGATTATTAACACAGTTGATAGTGCATTTAAATACATCACGGAAGAAATCACCAAATTGAACTTTAAAGGACCGAATTTTTAATTAATTAGGAGTTTTGTTATGGTTAAAACTTGTGGCTGGCCAGGGTCTGACGAACTAATGATTGAGTATCATGATACTGAGTGGGGTATACCAAATCATGATGATCTAAAATGGTTTGAATTAATCACATTAGATGCTTTTCAGGCAGGATTGAGCTGGTCAATTGTTTTGAAAAAGAGAGCGGGATTTCGCAAGGCATTTGATCAATTTAATCCTGAAATCATTGTTGATTATAATGAGAAAAAGGTTCAGGAATTAATTTCAAATAGTGAAATTATAAGGAATCAGCTTAAAATCAGGAAAACGATTTCCAATGCTCAGGCATTTTTAACAGTCCAAAGCGAATTCGGGTCATTTGATAAATATATTTGGCAATTTGTTGATGGCAAACCAGTAGTAAATAAGTGGACAGATCTCAGTCAATTACCCGCTAAAACTGGACTATCAGATAAGATTAGTGCAAGTCTGATAAAACGAGGATTTAAATTTGTCGGATCAACAATCTGCTATGCATTCATGCAATCGGGCGGAATTGTGAACGACCATCTAAGACATTGTTTTCGATACAACGAGGTCCAATCGTAAATCACTCATTTATAAGTGAAAAATCAGCAACAAAATCTAGCGTCAGTTCACTATCATCGGCTGTGACCGAAATTAAATCAGCGTCAAAGTAATTATTTTCATTTGTACCGCTATGCCCGCCAAGTGGTATTTGATTAGTTGTGTTATCACCATCAGCAGGATTTTTCCATGATACAATAATTAAAGCATAATCACCAAATACAACATCCGTGAAATCGTAGTCATATGACCCATTAACAAGATCAGCTTGCGTGATACTGGAAAAGGCATAGGGCGCACCGGTCGGAAACCAGTTTACATTTAATGATACCGCAACTTGTCCTGCGGCCGGCCAATCGCCTAAAAAGGTTATGGTGCCCATAATCCTTCCCGATTCAGGTTTATTTTCCTCGGCTTTTTTGTCCTCACAACCGAAGGCAAAAATGATTGTCAATAAAACCATTACTAAGATATTTGAAATTTTCATTCGCATAAAACTCATCCTAATTACTATTGATTATTGAAGTGAACGATATGAGCCAGGTTCTACCGGACATTGGATAATCCTGGATAACCTGATATTCCTTGTCAAATAAATTTTGAATTTTCAGTGTTATTTTGATGGAACCAATTGACTGTTTTAGAATAGCATCTACAATGAATATTTCCGGTAACCATTTTAACGGGAACTGGACATAACTGCCGGATGCCTCCCATTTTCCAAGGAAATCTTCATACCGTTGCCGGCTGGTATATCTTCCGCTGAATCCAATACTTTGGTTTTCGCCTTTTAATTCCAGATTCATTTTAATTTTATGTTCGGGCCGATATAACACTGGTTCGGATTCATCAAAATCCTTCATTTGTAAATATGCATAATTTCCTGAAAACGCCAAACCCCAATGCGATTCAAGATGCCACTGAAATTCGGTTCCATAACCATAAACGCCATCCCGGTTGATTGCTTTTACAGGAATGGCGTAGACAAAATCAATCATGTCGCGATATTGATTATAAAATAAATTCAATCCCCAAAAAGCATGTTTAGAATGGGGATGTTCATAACCTATTTCAACCGCCCAAACTTCTTCCGGTTTTAAGGTTGGTGTTCCCTGGAAAAAGAGACCATAATTGGATTCATACAATAAGTACAGTTCTGAAATTGAAGGTGCCCTAAATCCTTTATTGACGGAAAGGTGAAATGTTCTTTGCCCTTCGCGGTTATATACAAGATTAAATTTAGGAGAAAAATCGAAGAAATCTCTTTTTGCATATCCGCTTCCTGGATCTACCGACCGATAATCTAATCGCAATCCATTGCCGATGCTCCAGCCAGAGCCCAGTGAATATTTTGTTTGAATAAAAGCTGCACTGGTTAACTGCTCTGGATTATCATAAATGGGATTTAAAACAGATACGCGTGATTTGTCGAAACTGAATTCAGCTCCCGATAGAATTAACCATTTAACAGATCTCGTGATTAACAATTCAGAACGCACCATTGCTGATATATCCTGATACTTTGTATCTGCTCCGAGTTTCTCATCGGGTGTATCATCACGGTCGAAATAATCAGTTGTGAAGTGATTAAGAGATCCAGATGTGGTTAGCGTAATTCCAGCTTTGATAGGCGTGTAAAAATGCGTTTGAAAATATCCTGAAATTCTTTTTGAACGTCTATATGATACTATTTCCGGATGATCACTTCTGATAAAACCCGGGTGCCCAGTAAGCGAATGGGTTCCAATCCCAATGAATGTGAATTCTTTGCCAGAATCACTTTTATAATTCATTTTAAAGAGACCACGCGTATTCTGATAATCAGAATTAAATCGAAATCCGTCAGAGCTAAGATAATTAAGAGATGATTGAACAGATAAATTACCCGCCGAAAAACCACTTTTCGCACCGGCCCGGTATGTACCATAATTGCCTATTGCAATATTGGTCTTGATATTTTTGAACTCACCCGGTTTTTCGGTGATGATGTTGATTACACCACCCATGGAATTATGTCCGTACAGCGAAGAGGCCGGACCATGTACAACATCAATTCGTTTGACACTTTCCATTGGAATAGCATTCCAATCCGGGGCACCGGAATTAGGAATTTGAATTGGAAAACCATCAATTAGCACAAGCACCCTATTATTGTAACCGCCTGGCTTGTAATCTGATGAACCACGAATTGAAACATTCACATTTCTACCAAACTGATGCGCCATCTGCACATCAATCCCGGGAATATCCAACAAAACTTCTGACAATGATTCCTTGTTTTCATCCTCAATTTTTTTACCATCATATGAGTCAACAGTTTCTGAAGCAAGGCGGGTTGACAGCATCCCTACAATATTTACTTCATCCAGCAATAAGATTTCTAATTCAAGGGGAAAAACCAGGTCATCCACGTTTTCCGAAAGCAGGGATACTGCAATTGTGTCCTTCTTATATCCAATTACCGAAACAGCGACTGTATACTCACCTGTTTCTAAATTAGCTATTACGAAATGCCCATTCCGGTTCGTTATGGTTCCAGTTTCCAATGGTAATAAAGTAACATTCGCGTTAGGTAAGGCCGCTTTATGAACACGTTCTACCACCCGGCCACTGATTGTATATGTTTGTCCGGCTACCAGACTAAAAATAATTATATTGAATAAAATTGATCTAAATATATGATTGAAATTCATGAGGTGTCTTAATTTATCAGGATTTTATTCAGTACTCATCGTACCTAAAAATTGGGTAAAGAATTTTTCGATTGCGGCATTAGTAATTGGTTCGTTTTGATTCCCTAAGAATAGTACTCCGTGGAATAATCCACCTAGGCCCTTCAACAGTAACTTTGGTTCAACATTCGGAAATTGATTTTCACTAATTCCGTCTTCAATCAGACCCTGCAATACACTATACATGCGATTTTGGTAGTTTTTCCAGGGTTGATTGGGATTAAGCATTTCAGGCATAGAATGGGGAGCGGAAAATAGAAATTCATATAAAACTCGATTTTCGTTCACTAACTTGGCAATTATAGTAAGTAACTTTAAAAATGTTTTTTTAGAATTATTATGATCATGAATGGCAGGCTCAATACGCTCCCAGATTTTAATCCAGCCAGCTTCAAGGATAGATGAAAATATTTCTTCTTTTGAGCTGTAATAATAATACAGAGTAGCTTTTCCAAAACCGGCTTCGCGAGCAATTTCATCCATGGTTGCTTTTTCTATACCCTGCTTTTGAAATACATTCAGAGCACCGTCTAAGATACGCGCTTTGCGTGATTCCCGTTCTTGAATTTGTCTCTCGCTAATCAACAGAATGTCTATTTTATATTTCGACCGTAGGGTCGAATTTATAAAACATAGAGTGTAGAATAAAAGAAATAAACACGCGTGGGTTTACGTTTCCGGCAAGGCCAAATAATCAAAATCTTCGTTATACATCAATCATATATTATCTTTTATAATGCTTTGTTTAGTATCTAATTTTTCTGGTTAGGTATCCAACATTCAGATTATTGGAGTAACAATGAGTCAAAAGAAAAATGAAGAATTTATTTCCAAAAGGATTCGACTAAATGAGAGAATTCTTGAAACCGGGAATACTGAAACCAAACGTTTTTTTGGATTAGACGCACGCGTCTTTGAAAATGGTGAGCTTAACAATGTCACCAAAGAGCTTATGGGACTGACAGCCAGCCTTGTGTTACGCTGCGATGATTGTGTCCATTACCACTTACTGCAATGTCATGATTTGGGTGTTACTAGAGCGGAGTTCACAGAAACCTTTAATGTTGCCCTGGTTGTAGGTGGTTCAATTGTTATTCCCTATGTCAGAACTGCTGTAGAAGTTCTAGATGAATTGATGGCTGATTCATAGTATTACACAACAATACTTTGTACCCCATTGACAGCGCTGAATAACAATAGTATTTATCCAATTATTTTCTAATCAAATTAAAATATTGTCTTGATTTTAGCCTAATTCACACATAATATAAACCGACCGGTCGGTTTATATTATGGAGAAATCTAAGCAAGATGAACGAAAAGAACAGATTTTAACGGCTGCTTTACAGGTCATAGTTGAAAAGGGTTACGATGGCAGCCGTATGGACGATATTGTTGTTGCTTCCAAACTCAGCAAAGGTGCCATCTACTGGTATTTCAAATCTAAAAAAGAAGTTTATCTATCACTTGTCAACTACTGGGTACATAATTACAGCGCCGTTTTAAATCATATTGTTGAGGACGGAGATCCAGCGACCAAGCAATTAATTGATCTATTTCAATATTTCGTTGATCAGTATGAAAGTGATTCTACTGTTTTCAAAGCGCTTGTTGAGTTCTGGTCACTTGCCAGTCGGGATGGTGATTTTAAAGAGAAGTTCCAAACAGTGTATAGCGACTTTACCGATCTTATAGAGAAAATAGTAATCCACGGAGTCGATGCTGGTGAGTTTAAGAACCTAAATACGCGCATTGCTGCCCTGTCTATTATGGTCAATATCGAAGCTACCAACTGGTTTACGCTGTTTGATACGCAGGGCGTTACCGTCAGAGAATATATGAGCACTTTATCAGATTTCATTTTAGCAGGATTAATTAAGAAATCTCATGGGGGATAAATCAACATGAGCGATCCAATTGAAAAAATCAAAACCGGGGGCAAATTTCTTACCGAAACAATCGGCGAAAATTTAATTTTTTCAAGAGAACAATTTTCGGAAGAGCATCGTGAAATCGAAAAATTAGTACGTGATTTCGGTAAAGACCGAATTAGGAGCAATAAGGAAGAAATTGAAAAATTTGATAAGGAGCTAAGTTTAGGTCTGCTCAGGGAAATGGGTGAACTGGGCTTGCTTGGTGTTGATGTTCCTGAAGAATATGGCGGGCTTGAATTAGATAAAATTACAACTGCTATTGTGGCTGAATCACTATCAAGTGGTATATGCCCTTCATTTACAGTCACCTATTCGGTTCAAACTGGTATTGGTTGCTTACCGATCGTATGGTTTGGTACCGAGTATCAAAAGAAGAAATATCTGCCAAAAATGGTTACCGGAGAATGGGTCGGTGCTTATGGCCTGACTGAACCATCAGCAGGTTCAGACGCCTTATCGGGTACTACCTCGGCTGTCCTGACTGAAGACGGGAAACATTATATCATAAATGGTGAGAAAATATTCATCACTAATGCCAGCTGGGCTGATATATTCATTGTGTTTGCCAAAGTAGATGGAGAAAAATTCAGTGCATTTATTATAGATAGAGATACACCTGGTTTCAGTATTGGCGTTGAAGAAAAAAAGATGGGGATGAAAGGTTCTTCAACCAGTTCGTTGAGTTTTGCTGACGCAAAAATCCCTGTTGAAAATCTTCTATATGATATTGGCAAAGGAGCCACGATCGCATTTAACGCTTTAAACCTTGGGAGATTTAAACTGGCAGCCTCCGACCTGGGTGGCTGTAAAGAAGTTATAACTGAAGCAGTTAAATATGGTTTAGAACGACGCCAATTTGGTCAGCCGATTGTACAATTCGATGCAATCAAAGGTAAAATTGCTGATATGGTTATCAGGACATTTTCAGCAGACAGCATGATTTACCGTACTATCGGATTGATCAACGATGCGATCCAATCCATTAAGAAGAATACCGATGATTACTATATACAACTCGGTGAAGCAATGGAACGCTATGCTATTGAAGCATCTATGGTGAAAGTTTTCGGCAGTGAAAGTCTGGCGTTAGTAGCAGACAATGGCGTACAGATATTAGGTGGATACGGATTCATTGAGGAATATCCCATGGCCGGCGTTTACCGTGATGCGCGCATAGACAGAATTTGGGAAGGTACAAACGAGATTAATCGACAAATTATTACCGGATACATGATGAAAAAAGCGCTGCTGGAATCGCTTCCAATCCGTGAACAAATATTGAAGATTGACCAATTTCTCACTGAATCTGAATCATATAACTCCTTTAATATGCTGAAAGATGAAGCTCAGATAATTGAAACCGGCAAAAGACTCGTTCTCACTTTATTCAATGATGCCCTGTGCGAATACGGTCAGGATTTAAGACATGAACAGCAATTAACCGAAATCTTAGCTAATGCTTTTATGTTACTTTATGCAGCCGAAAGTACAATTTTGCGAGTCCATCAAATGGACCAAACCGATAATGATAAAAAGATTCCAATCGCAATTTCTAAGGTAAATGCCGCTGAAATATCAATTCAGCTGATGAACCTTTCGCTGACAGGTATGAATGGAATTTATAAGGGTCACTTACCTGATTCGGTGATTAATCGTCTACGCGAATTTCAAAAACGGATGCTGCCTAAAAATGATATAATTAGGCTGAAGCGCAAAATCGCCGATTACATCTACAGTAAAAAATCTTATCCATTCTAGGAGTTATAATATGTCAATAAAATCAGTAATTATCGATGCAGTAAGATCTCCAATTGGGATAAAGAATGGTGAAATGATAGGGATACGCGCCGATGATCTGGCTGCACAAGTTGTAAAAGGCTTATTAAAAAGAAATCAGAAAGTCGATCCAAAAACGATTGAAGATGTCATATTAGGATGTGCCTTCCCGGAGGGTCCTCAGGGTATGATAATGGGTCGCTCGGTTGCGATTCTCGCCGGACTTCCAATGGAAGTCGGTGGCAAGGTTGTAAATAGATTTTGCGGTTCATCCATGGATGCAGTTCATCAGTTAAGTACTGCAATTGAAGTTGGTGATATCGAAGCTGGGATAGCAGTAGGTATTGAAGATATGTTTTCGGTACCAATGGGCGGTTTTGCTCCAGATTTTCATCCAGAATTAGCTGAGCAGGAATATTATATCGGCATGGGCGAGACGGCCGAAATTTTAGCTTCAGAAGGTTCAATCACGCGTGAAGCACAGGAAGAATTTTCAATAAATTCCCATAAAAAAGCCCTGGCAAGTTATGCGAATGGAAATTTTAAGAATGAATTAATTAAGATAAATGTTGATGCTGAAACAACCGTTGAGCGTGATGAAGGACCGCGCCAACCGGATGCTGAAAAAATAAAATCACTTAATCCGGCTTTCTTAGAAGATGGAACAGTAACCGCTGCTACCAGCAGCCCAGTTTCAATTGGAGCTGCAGCAATCCTGGTTACCAGTGCTGAATATGCTAAAAAATATAACTTAACCGTACGGGCTGAAATTGTAAGCCGTGCGATTGCTGGAGTAGACTGGAGAAAAATGGGAATTGGTCCCCTGCCCGCTACGGAAAAAGCTCTGGCAAAAGCTAATCTATCTATGGATGATATTGATACCATTGAACTAAACGAGGCCTTCGCGGCACAATCCTTATATGTTATCCAGGAAGGCGGTTGGGACAGTTCAAAAATTAATTTAAATGGCGGGGCAATTGCCCTTGGTCATCCGCTGGGATGCTCAGGAGCAAGAATCCTGACGACCTTAATCAATGTGATGGAGCAACAAAATACCAATACTGGATTGGCAACTATGTGCATTGGCAGTGGTCAAGGTATCGCGACTATTATTAAACGTCCAGATAAATAAATATGTGAGCTAATTATGTCGCAGAAAATTGAAAAAGTTGCAGTTTTAGGTGCAGGCGTCATGGGTGCTCAATTAGCAGGGCACTTGGCAAATGCAGGAATTCCGTCCTTTTTATTCGATATATCTCAGGACCTCGCTGAAAAGGGAATTGAATCATTAACCAAATTGAAACCAGCACCGTTATACAAACCAAAAAATGTAAAATTAATTACACCATGTAATTACGAAGAACATTTAGAATTCATAAATGAAGTCGATTGGGTTATGGAGGCGGTGGCAGAACGACTTGAAATAAAGCATAAGGTATATCAAAGTGTGTTGCCTTATCTTAAAGCATCAGCCATCATTACCTCCAACACTTCCGGTATACCGCTTTCTGATCTGACCACCGTCTTCCCTGACCCTGTAAAAAAACGCTTCATGATAACGCACTTTTTCAATCCACCACGATATATGCGATTATTAGAATTAATTCGCAGTGATTTCACAGATGATAAAGTTTATGCAACCATGGCTGAATTTGGAGAAAATGTGCTTGGCAAGGGCATTGTTCATGCCAAGGATACACCCAATTTTATTGGAAATAGAATTGGTGTTTACGGCATGATGGTGACTGTTAAAAGCGCTATGGACATGGGTTTAACCGTCGAAGAGGTTGACAAACTGAGTGGCACTATTGTTGGACGCCCAAAAAGCGCAACATTTAGAACAGCTGATATAGTGGGATTGGATACTTTAGCGCACGTCGCCCAAGGAAGCTATGACCGTGGTGAAAATGATGAAGAGCGCGACATGTTCAAATTGCCGGAAATCTTGGAACTGCTTATCAAAGACGGGCGTCTGGGTCAAAAAACCAAAGCTGGTTTCTATAAAAAAGACGGTAAGACAATATTATCGGTTGATCTAAAATCAGGAAATTATGGTCCTCAGAAAAAAGTACGTTTCGACGGTTTCAGGTTGGCAAAAGACCACAAAAGTCTGGTGAAAAGATTGCCGTATTGGCTTTCAGTGAGGACAAGGCTGGTAAATTTTTCTGGAAAATACTAACACAAACCTTAAATTATGCAGCTAATAGAATACCAGAAATAAGTGACGATATTGTCAATATTGATAATGCCATGAAATGGGGGTTTGGTTGGGAATTGGGACCATTTGAAACCTGGGATGCAATCGGAGTGGAACGTTCAATTGACCGATTAAAAGATGAAGGTAAAGTGATTCCAACCTGGGTGCAGGAAATGGTTGATTCTGGATTTCATAATTTTTATCAGATTGAAAATGGTGATCGCCAATACTATGATCCAAAATCCAAATCTTATGTAACGATAATTCAAAATAGTAAATCCATAAATCTGAATCTTGAAAAATCTCGCGGGAAACTCATTAAGCGCGACTGGAGTGCCAGTTTAATTGATATTGGTGATGGTATCCTCGATGTTGAATACCATTCAATTCTTCAACCAAGTCTAAACCCAATTGATGGTTCCATCTTGCAAATGATAACAGAAGGATTGGACCTGCTTGATTCCGGGAAATTCAAGGCCATGGTGCTGGGCCATCAGGGACAGCATTTTTGTGCCGGGGCAAATCTAGCAGGCATCCTTCAATTCTGTGAAAATGGCGACTGGGATGGACTGGAAAAAGCAGTTAAGCTATTTCAAGATTTAACACAACGAATCAGATTTTCAAAAGCCCCAATTGTAGCAGCCCCATTTCAGCTGACATTAGGTGGAGGATTTGAATTTATTGCTCCCGCAGCACACCGTGTTGCATCAGCTGAATTATATATCGGTGCGGTTGAGGTTGGTGTAGGATTAATACCTGGAGCGGGGGGCAACCTGCGCCTCATCCTCAATTTAATGGAAAATTCAGGCAGTAAAGGACGGCTCAACACCTTTCAGATAGTTCAAAAAGCCTTTGAAACAATAGGATTCGCTAAAATTGCCACATCCGCCGATGAGGCAAAACTCACCGGCTACCTGCTTAATTCTGACACAATCGTCATTAATGACGATCAGCGCATTTGGACCGCAAAGCAAAAAGCACTGGAACTATCTGAAAATTACTCACCGCCGGAATACAGAAATAATCTTAAACTGCCTGGCCTGGGTGGTCGCACTGCAATGATCTCAGCCCTTAAAGGATTTAAGCTGCAGGGTAAAGTTTCTGATCATGATGAAAAAATTGGACAGAAATTAGCGTACGTATTGACTGGTGGTAAAAAAGGCGGACTAACTAAAACGGTTGATGAACAATACCTGCTTGATATTGAACGCGAAGCTTTTATTTCATTGGCAACCGAGCAGTTGACACAAGACCGGATTAGCTATATGCTGAAAAAAGGGAAACCTTTGAGAAACTAGTTTTCTATTACTCTCCTCATTAATACCTGCATAATTGTTTATGATTGTGCGGGCATTAATTTTTCAAATTGTTTTTAATGCAATATAGGATGAACGTTGTTTCATAAATCTGATTACCCGTAAATTCGGACTAACTTATCTTATTTATTGGACAAATTAAGCACACAAACTCTTCTATCAATTCATTTCTCCATAAAGATTTAACACATAAAACTAACTCAAAATAAACTAAGGAATAAAACTATGACACATGGGGGTACAATAAAACATCGCGGATTTGTAGTCTTTGGGGCTATCCTGATTCAATTATGCTTAGGTGCAATTTATGCCTGGAGCGTTTTCACCAAACCGCTATTTGATGCCGGCTGGTCAAGGACAGAAACACAGGCTGTATTTGCAGCAGGGCTGGCACTCTTTGCAATTGTAATGGTACTGGCTGGTCGACTCATGCCCAAAATAGGTCCCAAAAAACTGGCAATGTCGGGTGGTTTGGTCTTAGGACTTGGGTACCTACTTGCAGGATTATTCGGTGGAACTAATTTCTGGGCAATATTCATTTTTATCGGCATTATTGGCGGTTCAGGAATTGGACTGGCTTATGTTGTTCCAATTGCAGTGGGAATGCGTTGGTTTCCAGATAAAAAAGGATTGATTACTGGATTAGCAGTGGCAGGTTTCGGATTTGGCGCAATGTTATGGGTTAAATTGGCCGGTTCATGGGGTAATTTGCTTGATCCTGATATTCTTGGCTTAAGTGGAACATTGATTGTCTATGGTATCATCTTCATGTTAGCCGTTGTCCTAGGTGGCGTCTGGATGGTCTTCCCGCCTGAGGGCTGGAAACCAGAGGGATGGGAACCCCCGCAGCAGGCAGAAAAAGCAGGGCCAGCAGCTGGTTCTGTAGATTTTCAGAGTGGCCAGATGTTAAGAACACCGCAATTTTATATGATTCTGGTGACATTTGCGTTTGGTGCCAGCGCTGGTTTAATGTCAATTGGATTAATGAAACTCTTTCCAATTCATGCTTTGACCGCAGCTAATGTCGCTAACGCTAGTGCCATTGCCGGAACTGCCATGGCAGTTTTCTTTTCTCTGGCAAATGGATTTGGTAGAATTGCCTGGGGAGCCATGAGTGATAAGCTGGGTCGTAAAACGTCCATAATAATCATGATGGCTTCACAAGGTATTATTGTTATCCTGTTTCAATGGATGGCCGGTACCCCGGCGCTACTTTATTTAGGTGCAACCTTGATCGGTTTCAACTTTGGTGGAAATTTTGCACTATTCCCAACTATCACCGCTGATACTTTTGGAAGTAAATATATTGGTCAAAATTATGGTTGGGTGTTTTTAGCGTATGGCATTGGCGGAATATTCGGACCCATATTGGGCGGTCGATTAGGTGATGCTGGGAATTTCCCATTAGCATTTACTGTTTGTGGTATTTTGTGCTTGATCTCCGCAGGAATTATTTCAATGGTGCAAACCCCAAAGGCCATAAATTTAGTAGATTAAGAAGATTTAAATAAAAAGAGCGCTACAAGTATTGTTGCGCTCTTTTTATTGAGTTTCAATTTATTCCTTAATCATTATCAAGAGCATTTTAAAATCTGTTACTGCCTTTACGGCATGCGGAATATTGGCTGGCAGTTTAATTATCTGCTTGGCATTGACAGAATTTTTCGTGCCTCCAATAGTAATTTCAGCCTGACCAGCTATTAAATAGATTAAAGCTTCAAATGGAGATGTGTGTTCACTGAGTTCTTGTCTAGCGCTGAATGCAAAAAGTGTTACAGATCCTGATTTCTTTTTGGTCAGGACTTTGCTAACGATAGAATCCGTTTGGTGCTCAATCAAATCACCAAGAATTTGTGGTTCAGTTATTTCAGTAGCATTTGACATATCCTATACTCTACCTCGCTTAAAATGAATATGTTAATTTCACATAAACATTGTCATTATTATCAAATTGTCCAAATATGCTTTCCGGCACGCCCCATATAATATCAACACCGGTCTCAACCTTAACATTATCGGCAATTCCGTAATCAAACATAAACCTTGAAAGTCC
>PVMS01100889.1_pt1 | contig 14275 bp, 21 predicted proteins | sample 1853461 | NCBI WGS metagenome assembly PVMS01 (sample SAMN08582032, study PRJNA380276) | Marine sediment metagenome, whole genome shotgun sequencing project. | isolation source: ocean sediment barecode stripped | collected 2017 | reverse complement strand
CGTCTTTCCGGAATCGAGCAGGCACTCCAGGAGTGCTTCTACGCGCTTTTCTTCGAGCGTCACCCGGAGGTGCGCGAGCTCTTCGGCGAGCACAGCCTTTCGGAGCAGGAGGAGATGATCCGCGAGACCCTCGCCTCGGTGGTGGCCCAACTGCACGACGAGCCCTGGCTCGACGGCAACCTCGAGGCCATGGGCAAGAGCCACTGGGAGTACGGCGTCGAGGACCGGATGTACGACGCGTTCGTGACCTGCATGCTCGATGCCCTGGAGCACACCTGCGGAGCAGGCTGGGAGCCGGCCTGGCGCGACAGCTGGCAGCGGGCCCTGGCACGGCTGACCGACGTGATGCGCCGGGCCGGCCAGAGCGCCGCAGCCGCCGCGGGCTGAGCCTTTCGATGCGGCACGGCCCGCGCGTGCGGCTCACACCCGTGCGAGCGCACGGCTGCGAACGGCGCCGGTCGCTTCAGCGAATCCAGGGACTGCCCCGCGCGTCGAGTGCGCGCCGCAACGACGCCAGGTTGTTGCGGGCCGGCCGGTAATCCGGAACTTCCCGCAGCAGCTCCTCGAAGGTGGCAACCGCTCGCTCGGGATGTCCCGCCTGGGCCTGGGCGATGGCCAGCCGGTTGCGAAATGCCGGGGTCGAGACCGCCGGCCCTGCGAGCGCCAGGGCCTGCCTCGCCCGCTGATCGTCTCCCCTGCGCACCCACAGCAGCGCCAGGTCGGCGCGGGGCTGGAGCTCGTTCGGCGCCAGCCCGGCCGCGCTCTCGAAGGCCTGCTGTGCCCGGTCCAGCTGACCCAGCGAAGCCCAGACCGATCCGATCCATTGCTGGATCTCCCAGCCACCAGCGCCGAGCTCGGTCGCGCGCCTCTCGTGCGCCAGCGCCTGGCTCAGGCGGCCGTCCCTTGCCGCCAGCCACAACAGGCCCACCTGGAGCTCTGCGACGTTCTCGTCCCTCATGCGAGCTCGCTCGAAGGCGGCGCCGGCGGCGTCGGTTGCACCCAGCTGCAGCTCGATCATGCCCTGCATCGCGAGATAATGAGCGCGGGCCGGGACCAGCGCCGTGGCGCGGCGCGCGTGGATGCGCGCCCTCTCGAGCTCGCCCTCCAGCGACAGCACCCGGGAGAGCATCGAATGGGCGTCCGCACTGGCGGGCGAGCCCTCGATCACCTCCTCCAGCAGCCTCTGCGCGTCATCGTGGCGCTGTTCCGAGAAGGCCTGAAGCGCCTCGGTGTAGCGCGCCAGGTAGATCATCCCGTCCTTGGGATCGATCCCGCTCTCCGCGATCGGCGCTTCCGAGATCGCGTAGCCCAGCGCCTCCAGCGCCTTGCGGGTCGCCGCGTCGATCTCATGGCGCCGGCTCTCGACCCCCCTCGCGAGGACCTCGTCGATCGCCTGCTCGTGCTCCGCGCGCACCTGGATCACCGCCGGTGACGCATTCCCGTGCGCGGCCGACAGAAGGTTCTCGGGCGCGGCCGAGGAGTCGTCGCTGGCATAGAGCTCGGGACGTGGCGCGCGCACGTAGCGCCACCTCTCGGAGCGAGAGCTGTAGAGCGGCGCCCATCCGTGGTCGAGCTTCGTCGCCAGGGTCTCCGAGTAGATCCGTCGCGCCCCCGGCGCCGCAGCCTCCGGAACCTCCGCCCAGTTCGCCGAGAGATCGCGCCCATCCGCACCGGGGAGTGGCTGCAAGCCGACCAGCGAGAGGATCGTAGGAGTGACGTCGACGACGCCCACGACCTCATGGACGCGCCGCTCCGCCGGCACTCCGGCACCGGATACGATCAGGGGGACCCGCAGCACGCCGGCGTGGAGTGGATAGCCGTGGGTGCTCTCGCCGTGTGCGCCCCGGCTCTCGCCGTGGTCGGCGGTGACGAGGACGAGCGCCGATTCCCCACCGAACCGGCGCCGGAACGCCTCGACCAGCCTCCCGAGCTGCTGGTCCACGTAGGCGATCTCGGCGTCGTAGGGGCGCTCGGGGAAGCGCTCCGCGAAGGGTGCGGGCGCGCGGTGCTCGAGGTGCGGATCGTAGTAGTGGACCCATGCGAAGGTCGGGCCGTCGGTCTCCCCGAACCATCGCAGCGCAGCGCTGGTGACCTCCTCGGCGCTCCGCTCCAGGAAGACCCCCTTGGAGAAGGCCTGACGCGACATGGTGTCATCGTAGCGATCGAAACCCTGGGAGAGGCCGGTCCCGGCCGCAAGGACGAAGGAGCCGACGAAGGCGCCGGTCCGGTAGCCGGCGTCCGCCAGCCGCTCCGCCAGGGTCTCAGCCTCGCCGAGGCGATAGATCCCGTTGTGCCGCACGCCGTGGCGCGGGGGCTCGAGCCCGGTCAGCAGGGTGGCGTGGGAAGGAAGCGTCAGCGGGACGGGGGCGAACGCCTGCTCGAAGAGCACGCCGGACTGCGCCAGCGCATCCAGCTGCGGCGTCTCCGCATGGGTCGCGCCATAGGCGCCCACGTGGTCGGCGCGCAGCGTGTCGATCGACACGAGAAGTACGCTCGGCCGCGACGTCGCGCGCTGTACGCGCACCAGACCGACCACCAGCACGCCCCCGGCGAGCACGAGGAGCGCGAGAGCGAGCGCTCGCCAACCGCGCCAGCCCCCTGCCTGCTCCCAGCGAGCGATCTTCGCGCGAACCTCCACACTCCCCCATCCGGCGCCACCGGCGCGCAGCTTCCGTGCTTATCGGTGCGAAGCTGCGGCACTGGAGACCCAGGCGAGCCGGAGATCATCCTCTCCCTTCGCGCTCCCGTGAGGGCGGAACGTTTCGCTGGCGGCGGAGCCCGGGACGGATCGTCTGGGCGCGCCTGCGGGCGACCCGACCCCCCGATTGTGGAGGCGTTGGAGGAGTATGCTGCGACGAGGAGGAGGACCGAGGTTGAAGCAGCGACTCGAAGGCAAGGTGGCCCTCATCACGGGCGCGGCGCGTGGACTGGGAGAGGCCGAAGCACGGCTCTTCGTCGAGGAGGGCGCGCGGGTGTACCTGGGAGACGTTCTCGATGACGAAGGAGAGGCCGTGGCGGCCTCGCTGGGGAGCGCTGCGATCTACCGACACCACGACGTGAGCCGCGCGGAGAGCTGGTCGGCGTTCGTGACGGCAGCGAACGAGGCATTTGGCCACATCGAAGTGCTGATCAACAACGCGGGCATCGCCCACGTGGCGCCCATTGCCGAGATCGCCCTGGAGGACTACGAGCGCGTGATCCAGGTGAACCAGGTCGGGTGCCTGCTCGGGATGCAGGCGGTGATCCCGGCCCTGGCCAAGGCCGGTGGGGGCTCGATCGTCAACGTGTCCTCGGTCTCGGGCATCGAGGGAACGCCGGGCATGGTCGCCTACGTGGCCAGCAAGTTCGCCATTCGCGGCATGACGAAGACCGCTGCTCTCGAGTTGGGCCGCCTCGGCATCCGCGTGAACTCGCTCCATCCCGGCGGCGTGGACACGCCCATGGCTCAGCGCAGCGAGGAGCAGATCGAGGGTGCGGGGGACCCGTACTACAGCCACCTGCCCCTGGGCCGGATCGGCCGCCCCGACGAGCTGGCGCAGCTCGCCCTCTTCCTGGCCTCGGATGAGTCGTCCTACTGCACCGGCTCGGAGTTCGTGGCCGACGGCGGGCTGCTCGCCGGCATGATCTTTCAGTAGCCGCGGGGATTCGGCGCGTTGCGGAGCAGCGCGTCGGCGGTCCAGTGGTCGAGGAACCCACCGAAGCGAGCGCCGGCAGCCTCTGGATCCGCGCCCTCCCCTTCGAGCAGGACGTCACCGAGCGCAGCGAGACCCGTGGGCGCGTCCGCCAGCGCAGAGAGACAGCGCGCCTCGTCGCTGGTCAGGGAGCGGTGAAAGACCGCGAAGTCGCGACGCCAGACACAGGCTGCGAGGATCGCCCCCGCTGCGGCCGCTTCGGAGCCGGGCTGCTCGGCATCCTCGTCGTCCTCGAGTCGTCGCCACAGCGGGAGCACTCCCGCCTCGAGGCGGACCAGACGGGCCGCGGGAACGAGCGCGAGCAAGCACCGCTCCGGGTCCGCGGCGGCGCGCTCGAGCAGCGCATCCCGGCTCAGCGGATCCGCGTCCGCTTCATCGAAGACGTCCACCCGGGCCCATTCCAGAATCGCCAGTCCGGGCGCCAGGGGGAAACGGTTCGCGAGCGGGTGGCCCACCAGAAAACCGGGCAAGGCCCGGCCGAGCTCGCGCAGCGAGTAGTGCCGAGACGGATGCGCCAGCAGGTAATCCGTCACCAGGTTGTGGAAGTGCTGGGGGCCGACCCACTTCGCCAGGTTCGGGTAGTCCTCGGCCAGGCAGTCCCGCAGGCGGTAGAAGTACATGTCGGCGTAGACATCGACGCGCTCGGTGGGCGAGAGCGAAGCGCTCGGACGCAACAGCGAACGGAGATCGCGCGTCGCGAGGACGCCTTCGCGCCTCAGTGCTTCCGCGCCGTGGGCCGCGCCCTCGGGCGCGGTGATCAGCCTCCAGAGGATCGTCTGCACTCCCTGGAGCTCGAGCCCGCCCTTCATGCCTCGAGCACCTCGCGCCGGATCGCCCGCGCCTGCTCGGACTCACTCACCAACACCTCCCACTCCGGTACGTTCTCGTCCCACTCGACCAGGCTCGAGACTGCGCCGATGCGACCGGTTGCGAACCGGTAGAGATCCCACACGGCCTCACAGACATGGGTGCCATGGGTATCGAGCAGGTGCGTACCGCGGTCGGTGTGGCCGGCGAGGTGCACCTGCCAAACGCGCTCCGGAGGGATCGCTTCCAGGTACTTGCGCGGGTCGAAGCCGTGGTTCACGGCGCTCACGTAGACGTTGTTCACGTCGAGCAGGATCCCGCAGTCGGCGCGCTGGGCCAGCTCCGCCAGGAACTCCCACTCGGGCATGTCCGAGCCCTCGAACTCGAGGTAGCTCGACGCGTTCTCGAGGGCAATGCGTCGGCCGATGCGTTCCTGAACCTCGCAGACGCGGCGACTGACGTGGTCGAGCACCTCCTCCGTGTACGGGAGCGGCAGCAGATCGTGGGCGTTGTGGCCGCCGACCCCGGTCCAGCACAGGTGATCCGAGACCCACGCGGGCTGCACCCGTTCGATCAACGCAGCGAGATCCTTCAGGTAGTCCGACCGAAGCGGATCCGCGCTGCCGATCGAAAGGCTCACACCATGAAGCACGACCGGATGATCGCGGCGGACGCGCTCGAGGACGTGGAGCGGTCGCCCCCCGCGAACCATGAAGTTCTCCGAGAGAACCTCGAACCAGTCGACGCCGGTGTCCCCTGCCAGCACGCGCGAGAAGTGCTCGCGGCGCAGACCCACACCGTGTCCGAGATCCGGCACCGCGCCCATGCTGAAGCTCCCCTTGCGAAGCGACGGCCGAGAGGCCGGGCCGGCGGCTTGCGCCGCGGGCTCGACCCCTCCGGCTCCGACGCGGCCCGCCTACTCCTGGACGGTTCCGCCCTTCGTCTCGCACTCCTCGGCCGAATCCGCGTGCACCCAGCCCTTGCCCTTGCAGCTGTTCTTGCCGCCGCACTCGTGGCTGCCGTCGGCCGCCGCGCACTCGCCCTTGCCGGAGCAGCCATTGACGCCGGCGCACTTCACCTTGCCCTCTTCTGCCGCGCTGGCGGTACCCGGCCCCGCGGCCAGCAGGCCGAGTGCAGCAGTCGCAATCAGGATTCCTCGCCCCTTCATCTTTCCTTCACCTCCCGTGGTTGCGGCGCCGAGTGTCCCCAAAGACCTTCCGAGGGGAGGCGGGCCGCAGCGAACCTGGGTCGCCGGGAGAATACGCCCCTCACTCGGATCTGGTTACACCCCTCCGCGGAAGGGATTCGGCGGCCATCTCGCCGCATGCGCTACACGCCTTCCCGAGTCTCCGCTCCCGGGTCGCCCTCGCGCCGTGCACTGGAAACGCACCGAAGCTGCCCACGGTCGCCTGTGGCATCATGAGGCGGTGGAGAGAGTGGCCAAGTCTTCTGGACCCATGAGAATCAGGCTCTCGGACGAGCGCCGCAAACGAATCGAGCGCCTGCTTCAAGCATTCTTCACCTCCGAGCTGGATCGAGAGATCAGCGAGTTCCAGGCTGGCGTCGTCCTCGATTTCTTCATTCGCGAACTGGGCGCGCCCGTCTACAACCAGGCGATCCAGGATGCTCGTGGCTTCTTTCAGGAGAAGCTCTCGGACCTCGAAGGCGAGTTCTACGAGCCCTCGTCGTAGGCCCGAGCTCGGCTGGCCTCCCCACCCGGCGGCGCAGGCCACGGCCGCGTGCGTCTTCGGTCGCCGGATCGTCGGGTCTGGTGACTGAGGGGCGCGGCCCGGGCTCTGCTCAGAGCGATCGGATATCCTGCAAACGTCACTGGAGTTTCAGCGTCGGCGGCGGATCGCCGCCCGCCGTTGAGCATTGACCCGCCAGACGGCGGGCAGGCAGGATCCACCCCATGCAGTCGCACGCAATCACCTTGGCTCTGATCTGCATGTTGGCAGCGCCGGCATTCGCCGAACCCGAAACGTCGTCAGAGGCGCCCAGCATCGCGCCCGCCGAGCTCGCCGCGCGCCGGGCGTCCGGTACCGCACCGGTCGTCATCGACGTCCGAACGTCCGAGGAGTTCGAAGCAGGCCACATTCCTGGCGCGGTCAACATCCCCTTCGATGAAGTCGCAACGCGCATCTCCGAACTCGATGCGCCCAACGGTGTCGCGCTCTATTGCATGGTGGGACCGCGCGCACGCAAGGGCGAGACCGCTCTCCTCCACGCGGGCTACGCGTCCGTTCTCCACCTCGAGGGCGGACTGGCGGCGTGGCAGGAAGCGGGGCTTCCGGTCGAGCGCAAGGAGTAGACCGTCAGCGGCCTGGCATCGATTCTCGAGCGCACGATTCGACGCGCCTCCCTCATCTCGATCGCCACCTCAGAAGGAGATTCGGAGTGCTCGAAATCGAGGCGGTAAACCACGTCGGCATCCGGGTCAGGGAAAAGTCCCGGTCGATCGCCTTCTACGAGTCCCTGGGCTTCGCGCTCTCAACCGACGCCGGATTCGAAGACGGACACCCCGTCATCATGCGCCATCCCAGTGGCGTCGTCTTGAACCTCCTGGGCCCCGCCACTTCCGCCGGAGAAACGAACGTCCTCATGGATGTCGCCGACAAGCATCCCGGGTACACCCACATTGCGCTGACCGTGTCTTCACTCGAGGCGGCACGGGACTTCGCCGCAGCAGAGGGGATCGAGATCACGGGGTCGTTCTCCTTCGGTGACATGTCCGCGATCTTCATTCGGGATCCGGATCGCAACGTCATCGAGCTCGACGCGTATGGATCCAACACCGTCGAAGACGGCGGAGGTTACGTGAACCACCCGCGGTAGGCGCCGCTTACCGGGCCGCCGAGAGGTCGGGCTGCAGGGGCGACTGCTGACGTACACTCCGGCGGATGCGCTACTTCGAAGACGTGGACGAAGGTGACGCTCGCGAGCTCGGTGAGCATCTCGTGTCTCGCGAGGAAATCGTCCGGTTCGCGAGCGAGTGGGATCCTCAGCCCTTCCACGTGGACGAGGAGCAGGCAGTCCGGTCCGTTTTCGGCGGCCTCACCGCCTCATCCTGCCACACCTTCGCGATCTCTTCGCTGATCTTCTCCAGGGATCCGAGTTCCTTGGCGGTCGCCGCCATGCTCGGACTGAACCTCCGCTTCCCGAACCCCGTGCGACCGGGCGACGTGCTGCACCTGCGCGACGAGTGCGTCGAGAAGCGCCTCTCGAGTTCGCGGCCGGGGCTCGGCCTGGTGAAGTCCCGGACGACGCTCCGCAACCAGGCCGACGACGAGGTCATGGTGATGGAGTCGAGCTACCTGGTGCGCTGCCGCGAGGTCCACCCGCAGGCCAGAGCGGACTAGGATTCGGATCGTGGTGCTCGAAGTCGCAGTCCTCCGTGTACGACCCGGCGAAGCCCATGCCTTCGAGGCCGCCTTTCTCGAAGCGCAGCAGATCATCGGCGCAAGCCCGGGCTACCAGCGGCACGAGCTCCGACGGTGCATCGAAGACGATCACCAGTATCTCCTGCTCGTCGGGTGGGATTCCCTGGAGAGCCACACGGAGGGGTTCCGGCAGTCGCCCGAGTACCAACGCTGGCGTGCGCTGCTCCACCACTTCTACGACCCCTTCCCCACGGTGGAGCACTACGTCGTCGTCCCAGGGGCTTCCGCCTGACGGGACGTCGCGGGCGACCGTCCTCATCGCCGAGATCGCGAGCTGAGCGGTCGCTGCGTTCGAGGCGACCGGACGGACGACGAATCTCTGCGCGCGACGCAGCTCCGGTCTCAAACGGTTTCTGATATCCTAAACACGGGTAACGACTTGATGCAGTCGAGCGATCTCCTCCTGAAGGCCTTCGGGGCCTCCGACGCAGAATGCGGCCATCATGGCCGCTGATGCCGCCGGGGTGGTGGCACAGTACTTCGCTCGCATGCGCGCTCGCGACCCGAGCGTTGCCGACCTCTTCCACGAGGATGCCTCGCTCATCGGCCTGGGCAGCGTGCGAACCGGGAAGGCAGCAATCCGCGAGTTCTATGAAGGATCGATCCGAGGCGCGAGCCCCTCACCGACACTCGTTGGAGAGATCCTGGCTTCCGGGTCTCGAGTCGCCGCGGAGATCCGGATCTCTTTTACGAACGGCGCGTCCATTCACGCGGTGGACATCTTCGTGGTCGAGGACGGCCTGATTCGATCTCTCACGTACTTCATCGCGGACCACTAGGCGAATGCGCAGCTCAGACGGTGGTCACCTGTCGGGCTCGCCCCGTTTCACCCGGTACGCCCGCGCCCGGCGCGCCGGTGACCTGCTGTTCCTGGCGGGATTGAGCTCCCGTCGGCCCGACAATTCGGTCCGGGGTGCGTCCCGCGCGGCGTCGGGAGCCCTCGAGCTCGACATCCGCTCCCAGACGGAGGGTTGCATCGAGAACCTCCGGACGGCGCTCTCCGCTGAAGGTCTCCAGCTCGCCGACCTGGTGGATGTCACGGTGTTTCTCGTGAGCATGACAGACTACGGCGGCTTCAACGACGCCTGGAACGGTTACTTCGACGACTCGGGTCCCACGCGAACCATGGTCGCCGTCCATCAGCTTCCCGATCCGCAGCTAGCGATCGAGCTCAAGGCCATCGCTGCGTTCACCCCGCGAACGGATCGGGAGTGACGCCTTGAACACGCCGGCTTGGGTCTGGGTCCCGCCTTTCGCGTACGCGGCGCACATCGCCGACGAGTTCTTCGCTGGGGACGGCTTCTGTGACGGGGTCGGCGAATTCACCGAGTTCAGCGCCCGGTCGCTCCTGGGTGTCAACCTCAGGCGGGGCGAGCCCAGCCGTGGCCTCGTCACTCGCCTTGCGATCCTGCTCCCGGCGACCCTCGTCGGCTTCCGGTGGTCCGTCCGATCCCTCTCGCGGAGGGCCATCGGTGCGGGAGTCGTCGCAGGGTGCGTCCTCTTCGCCAGTCAGGACCTGTGGCGAGTGCTCTTCAACCGGCTCATCGGGCCAGGCGCCTGATTCGGAGGCGAGGGTGGACAGGAAATCGATGCCGGTGATCGGGGCTGCCGCGGTACTGCTCGTCCTGGCGGGCCTTGCAGCATTCCAGTGTCATCGCAGCGTGGCGCGAAACGCGTTCGAAGCCGGAGCCCGGTTCGGGCGAGGCCGGCCGGCGGAAACGTGTCTCGAAGAGATCCGCCGTAGGTCCCTGGCGGGTGGACGCTCCCTTCTGGGCCTGGCAGACACGGCCTTCGCAGAGGGATGCTTCGGGGCGGCGGCAGGCAACCTCCTCCGCTGCGCCTCGATTCCCCGGGCCGAGAGCGAGGAAGGGTACGCTTGGCGTTCGCAGCTCTGCGGTGAGGTCGGTCCGGAGACCACAGGCTGCCACTTCCAGCTCGGTGCCGTGCAGGACTGGTGCGATCGCGAAAAACCCGCCGATTAGGATCGGCCGTGCGGCCCCGGGTATCCCCATCTCCTCATCGAGATCAGCCCTTGCGCACCGCCATTTCGCGGAACATCCGCGCCCTCTCCGTCATCTTCTCGGTGAAGGCGATCGCGTGCGGCGTGTACCAGGGCAAGCAGGTCTTCAGAAGCCTCGGCACGCCGAGTGCGGGAGAAGGCTCGGAAGCAGATCTGGTAGCGTTCGCGAGCCCCCCGGCACGATACGAGGAGGCCCGAAATGAACGGAGTGGTCGACGCCTGGATGCAGCATCCAACGCGTCGCTTCCTGGAGCAGCCGTTCTTCGCGTCGCTCCGCCGCTGGGCGCGCCAGGACTCCATCCCGGACGTTCCGCTCTCGCTGACGCTCGAGTCCATGGACGCGGCTGGAGTCGCCCTCGGGCTCGTTTCCGCGTGGTGGGGTCCGCAGGGCGCCTTGATCGACAACGACGAGGTCGCTTCGTACGTGGGGCAACACCCTGATCGCCTGGTTGGCGTGGCGTCGGTCGATCTTGCTCGCCCCATGGAGGCCGTTCGGGAGCTTCGTCGCTGCGTGCGCGAGCTCGGCTTCCGCGCGCTTCGCATCGTCCCATGGCTCTGGGGGCTGCCACCCGACGACCGGCGCTACTACCCGCTCTACGCGGAGTGCATCGAGCTCGACGTTCAGTTCTGCCTCCAGGTGGGACACACCGGCCCGCTCCTCACCTCGGAGACCGGGCGCCCGATTCCTTACCTCGAGAACGTCGCCCTCGAGTTTCCGGAGCTCCGCATCGTCGCCGGCCACATCGGCGCACCTTGGACGCAGGAGATCATCTCCCTGGCGACCAAGTTCCCCAACCTCTACATCGACACGTCCGCTTACAAGGCGACACGCTACCCGGCGGACTTCGTCGAGTTCATGCGGGGCCGCGGCGCCCGCAAGGTCCTGTTCGGAACCAACTATCCGATGCTGACGGCGTCGGACTGCCTCGAGGGCGTGGAGGCTCTGGGCCTCGGCGAGGAGGCCCGGGAGCTCTTCCTCTCCGGCAACGCCCGCAGCGTCTTCAGGCTCGAGGACCGCGTGTGATGTGAAGAGGACATGCTGGCTGGAGCCACCCGCCAGCAAGGAGGGTTGGTAGCGTGCAGATTGCCTACGTGAACGTGTTCGTCACCGATCTCGAACGGTCGATCGAGTTCTATCGAGACAAGCTCGGCCTCGACCTGGCGCACGCAGCTCCCGAACACGGCTACGCCTCCTTCCGGGCGGGCGCGGTGCAGCTCGGCCTGGCAGTCGCCGGTGCAGACCAGCAGGCGCTCGTCGGCCGACACACCGGGGTCGGCTTCGCGGTCGCCGACCTCGCGGCGGAGCACGCCCGCTTGTCGGCCTCCGGGGTTGCGTTCGCCCTGCCGCCGACGAAGCACCCGTGGGGGGGATTCCTGGCCCTGGCCGTGGATCCCGATGGCAACGTGTTCTATCTCGACGAGGTCGCCGCTGCGCACCCCTAGCAGAGTCGCCCGGGCGGATCGCCCGGCTGAATCCGTATCGTGTCTTCGCCGCCCGCTGGGGGCCCGGCTGGGTGCGGCGCGACTGGGACCGGGTTCTGCATCACGTGGAGCGGCTCCGCGAACCTCGCTCGTGATGGCCACGGGAATCCTTGCGCTGGATCCTGGCATCGAAGCAGGCATGGACCTGCCGCGCACGAATCCCGTCGGCCTCCCGCTGGTTCCCTCCGCGTTCTCCCAGTCGCCGAGGCGGTATCGCTGGCCGGCTCGCGCACTCGCGGGAGCGCTGCTCGCCGTCCTCCTCGAGCGGGATCATCTCACAATGGATCGGCGCCGGCGCAGAGCAGGATGGGACGGACGCGTGAAGGCTTGCCTGACGACGATCGCCGCCGCACTGCTGTGCCTGGCGTGCCCGGGCGCGAGCGGAGAGACGGAGCCGGCCTCGGCACGGCGCGCTGCGCAGGCCTGCGAGGATCCGCGCCCGGAGCTTTGCGCCCAGCTCTACGAGCCGGTCTGCGCAGACCGCGACAACGGCGTCCGGTGCGTCACCGCACCGTGCAACTCCACCGAGCGTCGCGAGTACCCCAACGGCTGCGAGGCGTGTCGCGATCCCCGGGTGCTCTCCTACGTGCTCGGCCCCTGCGCGGAATGATCTGCGGGGAAGCGCTCGCCGCTCTCCTCCAGCGCGACCCGGGCCCCGTTCGTGACGAACGAGATCGTGTGGTAGAAGCCCACGAGCACCAGCAGCTCGATGATCTGCTCCTCCTCGAAGACCTCGCAGAGCTCCGACCAGAGTGCGTCGCCGACCGCGGAGGAGTCGTGGAGCTCGTCCACCAGCCGCACGATCACGCGCTCCCGCGGCGACCAGCCCGCAGCATCGCCGCTCCACAGGACCGTTCCGGCGATCGTCTGCTCGGAGAATCCGTACCTCCGGGCGAAGACTGCCACGTGCACGCCCCACTCATACTCGGAGCGGCAACGCGCACAGGTCCGGAGGATCGCGAGCTCTCGGTCGACGCGATCGAGCGAGCCCCGATCGAGCAGGTTCCCGGCCCGGATCTTCCCCAGGATCCGAGGATTGCGGGCCAGGGTTCGAAACAGCCGGAGGGGCTCGACGCCCGGCGGCATCATCGATGCGAGCACCTCCGCGACTGCGGAATCCGGCGCAGGATCGAGGGGTTGGATGCGTTCCATGGAGCGTCTCCTCATGCTATTATTTCCATAGCAATGTATCGCTACGTTTTCCATAGCGCAAGCGGGACTCACCCATGAGCCCGCCCCGGCCGCGGCGACCGGTCCGCGGCTCGCAGACCGGCCGCCCGATCATGGCGGCCTTCGATCTCCTGGGAAGGCGCTGGGCGCTTCGCGTGCTCTGGGAGCTCCGCTCCACCCGCCACACCTTCCGCTCCTTGCAGGCGGCCTGCCAGGACATCTCGCCCGCCGTGCTGAACACACGGCTCCGGGAGCTCCGCGACGCGAAGCTCGTCGCCCGCTCCGACGAAGGTTATGCCCTCACCCGGCTCGGGTCCCAGCTGATCGAAGCCCTCGGCCCCCTCGATGCCTGGTCCCGGCGTTGGGACCGGTCGCTCAGCGGCCCGGCCGGCCCGGCGCGCTGAGACACGTGTCGGTCGCGATTCGAGCCGAGGCGCAGAGCGACGCCACAGCGATTCGGCGGGTGCTCGCGCAGGCTTTTCCTTCGGACGCAGAGGCCCGTCTCGTCGACGCCTTGAGGAAACGCGCGCAGCCTCAAATCTCCCTCGTGGCGGAGACACCGCACGACGGCGTCGTCGGACAGATCCTTCTCACCGCGGTGGAAATCCCATCGCTGGCGCGGACCGTCGGGCTCGCGCCGATGTCGGTCCTGCCGGAGCGGCAGCGCCGGGGCGTCGGATCCGCGCTCGTGAAGGCCGGACTCTCGGCATGCCGGGCCGCGGGTTTTCGCGCCGTGGTCGTGCTCGGCCACGTGGACTACTACCCGCGCTTCGGCTTCCGACCCGCCTGGGACTTCGGCCTCTACTACAAGACGCCGGGCGCCCTGCCCGCCTTCATGGCGCTGGAGCTCGAGCCGAACGCGCTGCAGGGCGCGGGCGGCGAGGTCCGCTACTACGCCGCATTCGACGAAGCCCTGGAATCCCCGTGATCGCGAGCGTCGCGCGGATCAGATCCAGGCCAGCGCCCCGGCGAGGATCGGCCCGGCGCCCTGCCGTACGCAAGCGCCGTGGGCGATCAGCAGCCGCTCGGGCTGCCAGCCGAGTACGTGGGTCCGCGCCGCCCGGGTCGGCCCCCGGCGCAGGAAGCTCGCGCGCCATTCGCGCGGCGTGCTGCCGTGCTCGCCGACCAGCCCGTCGAGACGCATGAGCAATCCCTTGAGTCCCTTCATCTGCGCGGGATCGTGGCGCTGCACCAGGTCGCAGACGAGGGCCGTGCGCGACGCGCGATGGAAGAAGACGACTTCCTCCAGCGCGAAAGACCCCCGGAAGACGACCTGGTCGATGTCGACGGCCCAGGCCGCATCCGGCTCGTCGCTCAGCTCCGCCGCGAAGTGGAGCTCGGGCTTGCGCCGGGCCAGGCCGGGCGGCGCGAACATCCGAGCCTCCGGCCAGCGCTCCGCCCATTCCTTCAGGAAGAGGTGGTGGATCTTGTTCGGCGAGACGATGTGGCGGACCGGGCCGAGTTCCTCGACGGCGCCCGCGAGCTCCGGCGTCAGCGCGACGGGCGACCACACCCAGACACTTCCATCCGCGAGCTTCGCCACCGCCATGCGGGTCGGATAGGGGAATCCGTAGAACGAAACCGTGGGGCCCTCGGCCACGTACAGCGAGGGGCCGAACTCCTCGAGCATGGAGGCAAGCTACTGGCGCCAGCGTGACGCGGCT
>PVMS01022422.1_pt1 | contig 14279 bp, 12 predicted proteins | sample 1853461 | NCBI WGS metagenome assembly PVMS01 (sample SAMN08582032, study PRJNA380276) | Marine sediment metagenome, whole genome shotgun sequencing project. | isolation source: ocean sediment barecode stripped | collected 2017 | reverse complement strand
TTAATGCCAATGTCAAAACAACGTTGCAGATTGGTTGCAACATTACCAAGGGGCTGGGTGCCGGAGCGAACCCGGAAGTTGGATATCAGGCAGCGATGGAAGATCGTGATCGTTTACAGGAGATGATCGAAGGTGCAGACATGGTCTTTATCACGGCCGGGCTTGGCGGTGGAACAGGAACGGGCGCGGCACCGGTGATCGCACAGGTTGCGAAAGACCTGGGCATTCTCACTGTGGCGGTGGTTACCAAGCCATTTGAAATGGAAGGTGCCAAACGTATGCACGTTGCTGAACAGGGAATGATCGAACTTGCACGCAATGTCGATTCTCTGATCACCATTCCAAACGAGAAACTGCTGTCAGTGTTAGGTGGTGAAACAACCCTGCTCGATGCATTCAAATCTGCTAACGAAGTGCTGCAAGGCGCTGTGCAGGGTATAGCCGAGCTAATCACGCGGCCGGGGCTTATCAACGTTGATTTCGCAGACGTGCGTACTGTGATGTCGGAGATGGGCATGGCCATGATGGGTACGGGTGTGGCGGCAGGTGAGGATCGGGCCCGAGAGGCTGCTGAGGCTGCTGTTTCGAGTCCCTTGCTTGAGGATATCAATCTGGCGGGCGCGAACGGTATCCTGGTCAATGTCACTGCGGGCATGGATCTGTCTATAGGTGAGTTCAACGAGATCGGCGACACCGTAAAGGAATTTGCATCCGATGATGCAACAGTAGTGATCGGTACGGTTATTGATCCCGATATGAATAACTCAATTCGGGTTACCGTGGTAGCAACCGGTCTGGGTAAGGGACTGACACTGGTCAAACCAGAGCCCGAACGGGTGCAGGTGTCGCCTGCTGAGCCTAAAGCCGCAGCCTCGGTTGGAGATGCACCCAATTATGGTGACTACGAGATGCCGCCTGCCAAGCGAGCGCAGCGCGCGGTCGGTCACGATATAGCGGAACCGCAGGAAGATCTTGATTTACTTGATATTCCAGCATTTTTGCGGCGTCAGGCGGACTAATAGAACGGAGTGCTTGCCTTGCTAAGCAACGGGGTGCGTGGTACTTTGCGCGCGATCAGATACCCTTAAGTTGTGCGCAAGGGCCGGTGAAATTCCGGTTGAGGGTTTATGAGGTTGCTTCGGAAGCGGGGTTATATTCGTATGGTGCGAGGGTGCCAGGAACGTCAGGTTTTGGCCAAATACCGCGAAGTATTCTACTAAATTTTGGATGACGTCCCTAAGCTGGGCGGAAAAACTTATGCTCAAACAGCGAACGTTGAAAAATTCGATACGTGCCACCGGTGTGGGGTTGCACACCGGTCGTAAGGTATTCATGACTTTGCGCCCGGCTGCCGATAACACCGGTATCGTATTCCGCCGCGTGGATTTGGATCCTCCTGTCGATGTGCCCGCCGATGCTCATTTGGTGGGCGAGACGATGTTGGGTACCAGTCTCATCAAGGGTGGTACTCGGGTCGCAACGGTTGAGCATCTTATGTCGGCATTTGCCGGACTGGGTATAGACAATGCGTATGTTGATCTCAGTGCTCCTGAAGTACCCATCATGGATGGTAGTGCTGCGCCTTTTGTTTTTCTGCTGCAGTCCGCAGGCATCACTGAGCAGACTGCACTAAAAAGATTCATTCGCATCGTTAAGAAAGTACGAGTGGAGCAGGATGACAAGTGGGCAGAGTTCACTCCGTACGAAGGTTTCAAGGTAAATTTCAATATCGACTTTGATCACCCGGTATTCAAGACGCACCTGCAGTCTGCGTCTATCGATTTTTCCACGACGTCTTTCCTGCGGGAAGTCAGCCGTGCGCGTACCTTTGGGTTTCTCAAGGATATCGAAGCACTACGAAGCAATCGACTGGCGCTGGGCGGCAGCATCGATAATGCTATTGTGTTGGATGATTTTCGGGTGTTGAATGAAGACGGCCTGAGGTACGAAGATGAGTTTGTCCGCCACAAGATTCTTGATGCTATCGGCGATCTGTATCTGATCGGTCATAGTTTGCTGGGTGAATTTACCGGGTATAAATCAGGCCACGATTTGAACAACAAACTGGTGCGCGAACTCTACGCGACACCGGGAGCATGGGAAGAGGTGGTATTTGAAGACGGTATTGATGCGCCGATTTCCTACAGGAGTGCCACCAGCGCAGCCTGAGAATTGTGAGGGGACACTGTCCCCTAATCACCTCAAAATGTACCCACTCGCACCTTGACGGCAGTGATTTTTGTACCTTGTTCCGCACACAGGCGGATGAACTGATCAGCCTCAAAACGTAGTCTCGATGCCCATTCCGGGCTGACGGCTATGACGATGAGCGTGGTTTCATCCTTCAGGTTGCAATGCAAAAAACCGTCGACTAAGGACGCTGACAGATGCTTGCGCAGATGGTCACTCAGCTGCTCCCGGCGGTGGGCCTCAAACGCCAGGTCCCGCAGAGGGCTATCCTTATCCCCTATCAATTCTGACAATGACTTAGCTTTACTTTTTAACATAATATCTAGGTTACGACGGCAATTATGTGACCAGTTCCTTGTTGCAACGCCTGTTTCTACCTATCCTACACCTGTTGATATACGGGCAAACCCGCTAAAAGGCGGGGACGCAAAGCCACCGATCTTAGGGTGAATTCCTATGATAGCGGGGTTTTCGACACACAATACAAGCGAATTTTCGCAGCTTCTGCAGGGATATAAAGGGCGTTTTAACCGCCTGCCTGAGTGGATTATGCGGATTCGCAGCGGATGGACGGCTTCTAAGCCGATTAAAGGAAGTAAGGCGCACATGAAGCTCATTATCTTGAATCGTGGTACACGAGCGGCGCACAGTCTGGATTTGTCGGGTGCCAGATTTTGGCTGGCCGGGACTGTGCTTGCAGGCTTGTTTGGCACCGCGGTTATGGCGGGATATTCCCTTGCTGTAAACCAGGGCGGCATCATCGCATCAGGCGATGTTGTTGCGCTGCAAACTGATCTGGCCAAGCAGCGTGAGTCGTTGCTAGATCTACGTGCTGCGGCGGATGAACAGATTGATGCGCTTGCGCTGCGTATGGGGGAGCTAAATGCGAGTGTTATACGCCTGAATGCACTTGGCAGCCGACTGACCCGCATTGCCGATCTGGAAAAGGGTGAGTTTGATTTTAGGAATCCTCCGGCTGTTGGTGGTCCTTTAGACCTTGCTGATTACCCAGCGACAGAACTGGGCCAGTTGCCAGAACTGTTGGCCGATTTTGCTGTGCTTGAGTCCACACTGGATGGACAGGAACAGCAACTTACAGCTCTGGAAAGTTTGATGATGGATCAGAAGCTGCGTGACAGAGTCAACCCGAAGGGACGTCCAGTGAAATCTGGTTGGATTTCATCCTTTTTCGGCAGACGTACCGATCCCATGACGGGTAAATCTTCCTGGCACCGTGGTATCGATTTCGCTGGCAAGTACGGTAATGAAGTAATTGCAGTGAGCGATGGTGTGGTTAGCTGGTCAGGTGAACGCTATGGTTTCGGCAATCTTGTCGAAATCAAGCACGGTAACGGATACGTCACCCGTTACGCACATAACCAGGCGCTTCTGGTGGCGGTGGGTGACCAGGTTGGGCAGGGTCAGACTATTGCGCTGATGGGTTCGACCGGCCGCTCCACTGGCCCGCACGTGCATTTCGAAGTATGGCATAACGGCCAGGCTGTGGATCCGGCCCGATACGTCCGTAATCAGTAGCTACCCTTTAAAACTGCCGGATTTCAGGTATTCCTTACGAAGTTTGCTCTCGCAGACGTTTCCGCTGCGTCCGTATATCAGTAAAATAGCGCGCTTTCGTGCGGGCGTCTTCGGTGGGTGCCGGGGCTGACGAGTTAACGTCGATAACATTATGCTTAACAGTTAGCTGCTGACGGGCATGCATATACAGGGCTGGGAATTCAGGAATGGCAAACTTCCTTACAAGATTATTCGGAAGTCGCAATCAACGATTGTTGCGCGACTACGGTAAAGCCGTAGCGGCGGCTAATATTTTTGCCGAACATTACGAGCAACTATCGGATTCGGAGATCAAGGCTAAAACGCCTGAGTTCCGTCAGCGCCTCAAAGATGGTGAAGAACTGGATCTAATTTTGCCCGAGGCTTTCGCCGCGGTTCGTGAGAGCGCACAACGTACCTTGGGGCTGCGGCATTTCGATGAGCAGTTCCTGGGCGGTTTGACACTCCATGAAGGCAAGATCGCCGAGATGCGTACGGGTGAAGGCAAGACTCTGGTGGCGACCCTATCGGCGTATATCAATGCGCTGAGTGGAGACAGTGTGCACATTGTGACGGTCAATGATTACCTGGCCAGTCGTGATGCGGAATGGATGGCACCGGTTTATGAATTTATGGGTATGCGCGTCGGGGTAATCTCATCCGGACAGACTAAGGAAGACAAGCGTGCAGCCTATGAAGCCGACATAGTCTATGGCACCAATAATGAATTCGGCTTTGATTACCTGCGCGACAACCTGGAATACAGCAAGTCTGGTCAGGTGCAGCGACGTCTGGCATTTGCAATAGTTGACGAAGTTGATTCGATCCTTATAGATGAGGCGCGTACTCCGCTCATAATTTCTGGTCCCTCAGAAGAGAGCACTGAGCTTTATGGACGTATCAACAAGCTGATCCCGAAGTTGAAGTTTCGCAAGGGGGATGACAGCGCATCCCGCAATAGCGAGATCTCGGCATCCAAAGTGTCAGTGATTGATCAGAACGGTAACGAGCTGGGCAACATGGCCCTGGAAGACGGTATCTCGATGGCCGCAGCGGCTGGGTTTGATCTGGTAGAAGCCCCGGGCAATGCCAATGTGCCGGTTTGTCGATTCGAGGAGCCTGGCGATTTCACCATCGACGAAAAGAGCAAGCAGGCATTCCTGACGGAGGACGGTCATGACAAGGTTGAGACCCTCCTGGTGAAGGAAGGTTTATTGGAAGAGGGCAGCAGTCTCTACGATGCCGCCAATATCCGGCTGATGCACCACCTCACCGCAGCGATGCGCGCGCACGCGGTCTTTAAAAAGGATGTCGAGTACCTTATCAAGGATGGTGAGGTTGTAATCGTCGATGAGTTTACCGGACGCACCATGCCAGGGCGACGCTGGTCGGATGGGTTGCATCAGGCGATTGAAGCGAAAGAAGGTGTCAGGGTTAAGGAGGAGAACCAGACAGTCGCTTCAATTACTTTTCAGAACTTTTTCCGTATGTATGACAAGTTATCCGGAATGACGGGTACCGCTGATACGGAAGCGTATGAATTTCAGCAAATTTATGGTCTGGAAGTGGTCGTGATCCCGACTCACCGGCCCATGGTGCGCGATGACCAGCCCGACCTGGTGCATCTTACGCAAAAAGATAAATTCGAGGCGATCAGTGAGGATATTCAGGATTGTGTTAGTCGTGGTCAGCCGGTACTGGTAGGCACGACATCCATTGAAACTTCCGAATTGTTGGCTGATCAGCTTAAGAAGAACGGTATCCGTCACGAAGTGCTCAATGCCAAACAGCACGAGCGCGAGGCGCAAATTGTGGCCGAGGCGGGGCGTCCCGGTGCGGTAACCATAGCGACCAATATGGCGGGTCGCGGTACGGATATTGTGCTTGGGGGTAGTTTCGATGCCGAATTGGCGACGCTGGGCGATGATTTGAGTGAAGCCGCACTGGCTGAGCACCGCAAGGACTGGGAGCAGCGACATCAGGCGGTAATTGATGCGGGCGGGTTGCACATAGTCGGTACTGAACGGCACGAATCCAGGCGTATCGATAACCAGTTGCGCGGTCGTTCAGGGCGTCAGGGTGATCCCGGTTCCAGCCGTTTCTACCTGTCCATGGAAGATTCTCTGATGCGCATCTTCGGTGATCCAGAGCGCACCAAGTCTTTGCTTTCACGTGTTGGTATGCGCGAAGGCGAAGCAATCGAAAGTGGACTCCTGACCCGTCAGATTGAAAGGGCTCAGCGCAAGGTCGAGGCGCATAACTTCGATGCGCGCAAAGTCTTGCTTGAATATGACGATGTTGCCAACGATCAGCGGCATGTTATTTACGATCAGCGCAACGAGCTGATGGAAGCGGAGGACATTGGTGATTCCGTTGCTGGCATCCGGGAAGAAGTGCTTAATGTGGTCATTGATGAATATATCGCCCCGCAGAGTATGGAAGAGTCCTGGGATGTTGCCGGGATAGTACAAGCACTCGCACGCGAATTCGAGGTTCAAATAGATATCGCTGCCTGGCTGGAGCAGGATGAATCACTCGGCGAGGATGACCTGCGACAGCACATAGTTGATGTTGTTGATAGGGAGTACGACACCAAGGCTGAGGAAGTGGGTCCGCCGCTGATGCGCATGATTGAAAAGGAATACATGCTTAAATTCCTTGATATGTATTGGCGGGAACATTTGGCTGCATTGGATTATCTGCGTCAGGGCATTGGCCTGCGCAGTTATGCCCAGAAAAATCCAAAGCAGGAATACAAGCGTGAAGCATTTGAAATGTTTAGTGAAATGCTAGATCGGGTAAAGTATGAGCTCATCAGTTTCCTGACTCGAGTCAAGATCAGGGGCGAAGAAGATATACAGGCCGCTCAGCAACGCCCGGCAGTCGGGAAAATGCAGTTTCAGCATGCCGAAGCATCAGCACTTGCAGCAGCGCCACTGTCCCGGGCACCTCAAGCGGCGCGTCCTCAGCTGGGTGGATTACCGACCCCACCAGCACCGCAACCTCAGGCAGATCCAGCCACGCCATTTGTTCGCGAGACACCAAAAATCGGGCGTAATGAACCTTGTCATTGTGGTTCGGGGAAAAAGTTCAAACATTGCCATGGCAAATTGACCTGAGCTCTACGCTGATCGTTAACAGATCCCCAATGGAGTTACCGGTTAAGCAGGTTCCCCAACTGGAAGTGGCGGTGGGTGTACTGCTCAATAGAGAAGGTCATGTATTGATTGCGCAACGGGCGCAAGATTCGCACATGGGTGGTTCATGGGAGTTTCCCGGCGGTAAGATAGTCAAAGGTGAGACACCGCTGCAGGGCCTGGTCCGCGAGCTTCAGGAAGAGCTGACTATCCGGGTGCAATATGTCCGCCATCTGTTGCGATTCAACTACCTATACCCAGACCGGAGAGTTCGCCTGCATGTTTGGCAGGTGCTGCGCTGGGAGGGCGAACCCTTAGGCGCGCTGCAGCAGCCTCTGCGCTGGACAGCTGTGGGGGAACTGCTGAACGAAGGATTGTTGCCCGCTGACGAAGAAATAGTGATCGCGCTTAAGAATCCGGAAGCCGTAAACACGCTTGCGTGGCAAGCCTATGCTGATGCTGTATCCGGATCGCTTTGAAAGCGCTCGCTTTAGGTTAGTCGATGGTGAAGTGGATGGTCAGCAGACGGTCAGCTCGAACTCGATGTCATCATCAGTTTGCACGGGTCGGCTGTCGTTTTCGGTCCATTTCATCAGCCGAACCGTAAAGCGATGTTGACCGCCACTGATCTCGGGATAGAGTACTGAGTTGGCCGGCAGGGCCAGACGAATCAATACGCTGGAGTTATCTCGATTCATACTGTGCTGGTAAACGCCTTTAACTGCAATTTGTCGGGCCGCTTGCTTACTGTTGCGCACCAACCAGAGTAATCCCGCAACGCTGTCACACAAGGGTTTAACGATACTCATCCAGTTGGCAACATCAAGGGACCGCCGCTCAAGATTCTGGCGTAGCCAGTGCGTGTATTCAGGAAGATCGAAAGCGCAGGTCCCACCGGGAATGCTGCTACGGTGTCGGATTGCATTCAGGAATTCATTGTCACGCAACTCCTGTAAATATTTGGGGCCTACCACGTTCAGCGCTTCTCGCAGGATTTGCAGGTTGTTGGTAACCCCTGATAGACGTTCTTCGTTGACCTCTTGCTGAGTCCGCAGGCGCTCGAGCAGAAATAACTGCCGTTCCAGCTCCTTGAGCACGTCTCCCCGTACATCTCCCCGCGACAGGATTGCCACAATATCCAGCAGACTGGATATTGTGCCCCGGCTGTCCCAGGATGAATCCTGCTCGCAGTGATACAGCAGCTGCTTGTAAAGGAACTCCAGGCGCAAAAAAGTACGCATCCGCTCGTTGAGCGGTTGTTCATATAGCAGCGTCGAACCTGACGCTGAAAGTTGTGATACGGCTTCGGCCGCCTGACTCATAGACTGCTTGCCCGACAGGCCCCAATGGGCCGAAAGTTGAGGTTCATTTTGCGTCAGACTGGCAGTGACCGCAAACCAATGGCGTGGCCCCCTTACGGTGTGGCGGCAGCCAGTTCCAGGTATTGTTGATGCAGCGCTTGTACAGCTGGTTCCAGCTCGGCCAGATCGGAGTCATTGTTGATAATGTCATCCGCAATTGCGAGGCGGTCTTTACGGTTGGTCTGTGTATTAATAATTGCATCTGCCGATTTTTCTGACTCATTATCTCGCGCCATCAGCCGAGCCCGCTGTACTTCGGTGGGGCAATCGACAACCAGTACCCGATCGATTAGATCGATGAAATCGGTTTCCGTCAGCAATGGAATCACGAACATCTGGTAAACAGAGGTGCTTAACGTCGCGTCGGCCTCGGCCAGTGTTGCGGCGTGTATCAGGGGATGCAGTATCGATTCCAGCCGTTGCTTTAGTGCCGGTTCGGCGAACACGAGTTGTCTGAGTGCTGCCCGGTCGAGCGTTTCATCAGCTTGCAGGATGTCCGGTCCAAAGACAGCAACGATTTCAGCGAGTCCCGGTTGCCCGGGTGCTACGACTTCCCGGGCAATGATGTCCGTATCGATGATGGTAGCGCCAAGGGATGCAAATAATTCAGCAACGGCTGACTTGCCGCTCGCTATACCCCCCGTCAGCCCTATACGTAAAACTTTAGATCGCGTAATCATGACTGATACGCAACGAGTCCCTATCAAGATGGCTGCGGTGCTGAGTTTTGGCTGCGTTGTTATTCATACCTGTTCCACCCATCTAATCAGGTTAGGGGTATAGTCCCATAATTTTAATGAAGCAGATAATGTCTGCTGAAATAATCGGTTGGTTGTGGGAGGTATTAACTGCAGTGGTGTCGAGCTGCTTAAAGACCGGCGTAATTAAGGTAGGCGTCGATAATTGGCCGACCCCACAGGAGAGCGACTAATCCGGCACCCGCCAGATACGGTCCAAAGGGAATTGGGATTTGATGGTCGCGATCCATCAGAATGATCATGGCAACGCCAACGATGGTACCCACGATAGCGGATAGCAATATGATCAGCGGTAACATCTGCCATCCCAGCCAGGCTCCCAGCACGGCCAGCAACTTGAAATCACCATAGCCCATGCCTTCCTTGCCGGTGGCCAGCTTGAACAGCCAATACACGGTCCACAGACTGAGATAACCTGCTATAGCACCAAGCAGCGCAGATTGACTGTCCGGGAAAGGCAGGTCGGCCGCAGGATCGTGCAGCAGACTTAAAGCCAGACCCAGCCAGAGCAGGGGGTAGGTAATGCTGTCCGGTAACAGTTGATGGTCGATGTCGATCATGGTGAGGGCGATGAGACCCCAGACCAGCAAGAGTACGGCAGCAGCAGTCAGATCGGTGCCGAACTGCCAGACCACAATCCCGGAGAGTATGCCGGTCACCAGTTCTATGATCGGATAACGCACAGAAATCGGCGCCTGACAATTTGTACACCGGCCCCGGAGTAATAACCAGCTGAGAACCGGAATATTGTGCCAGGCCGCAATCGGAGCGTTGCAGGAAGGACAGCGTGAGCGAGGGGTCAGAAGATTGAATATCTCCTCAGGGCCATCATCTACGGCACCCGCCGGACTATTTTCACCGTTTAGAAACTCACGGGCCTGCCCTCGCCATTCACGCTCCAGCATGATGGGCAGACGATAAATGACTACATTGAGGAAGCTGCCGAGTAGCAGCCCCATCACAACGCCTCCGCCGATCGCGGCGATGTCTACCATGGTGTTTTTCCCAGGACTGCAGGTAAATTCTGAACCAGTGGTTCCCTAGATTACGGCACCCATCTTAAAGATTGGTAGATACATCGCAACCACCAAACCGCCGACAAGCACACCGAGGATGGACATGATCATTGGTTCGAGCAGGCTGCTGAGTCCGTCCACCGCATTATCTACATCATCTTCGTAGAAATCGGCTACTTTGCTGGACATTTCATCGAGAGAGCCCGATTCCTCACCCACTGCGATCATCTGGATCACCATGTTGGGGAACAGCCCTGTATTCTCCATGCATTGCTGCAGGCGTAATCCGGTGGCTACTCCGTCCTTGATTTCCAGCACGGCAATCTCATAAACAATATTACCGCAAGCGCCTGCCACAGACTGCAGTCCTTCGACCAGCGGCACGCCGGCAGAAAACATCGTGGACAGAGTCCGCGCGAAACGGGCAACACAGGATTTTTCCAAAATTGGACCGATGATTGGCAATTTCAGCATCACCCGATCCTGGACGGTGCGTAATTTCTTAGAGCGCTTATACATGTAAAAATAAGTAGCGAAGCATGCGCTTATGAGCCCGGCAACCCACCATCCATCTGTACGCACGAACAGCGACAGGTCGATGACCATGCGCGTAAACGAGGGCAGGTCGGCACCAAAACCCTGGAACAGATTTTCGAATTCGGGAATAACGAAAATCAGCAGGATGGTGGTCACGACTAACGCAACGACCATAACAGCCGCTGGATAAAACAGGGCTTTCTTGATTTTCTTTTTGATCGCTTCGGTCTTTTCCTTGTAGGTCGCAATTTTGTCCAGCAAGGTTTCCAGTGCGCCTGCCTGCTCGCCGGCGAAAACCAGGTTCACAAAAAGCTCATCAAAATGCAGGGGATGGCGAGCCAGGGCATCTGCCAGGGTAGTGCCGCCTTCAACATCGACCTTGATGGCCATGATCAGTTTCTGCATGGCAGGGTTGTCATGCCCTTTGCCAATGATGTCAAAGGACTGTACGAGAGGGATACCGGCCGTCAGCATGGTGGACAACTGGCGGCTGAATATCGCGACATCAGCAACCGTGACCTTGCCAGTTTTCTGAAACAGTGTGGACTGTTTGCGAACCTTGGAGGGGGCAACTCCCCGGCGGCGCAGTTCGGCGCGTACGGCCGTTTCGCTGGAGGCCATGGATTTCCCTTTGACCTTGTTGCCGTTGCTGTCTGTGCCCTCCCAGTTGAAGGGGGTATTCGTGATGGCGATGCTCTGTGCCATGGTTCTCTGCCTATTAGTTTGTTAATCCTGTTCCGTAAACTGGCATGTCTGCCAAAATTTACGGATGCTCATATTCCATTACTTAACCAATACTTTCGTTCCGATCTATTCAACCGTGACCCGATTCACTTCTTCCAGGCAGGTAATTCCGGCTTTAACTTTTTCCAGTGCGGATCTGCGCAGGTCCCAGACACCTTCTTTCTCAGCCTGATCGGCGATGTCCGTTGCATTTCCGCCGCTCATGATGATCCTGCCGGTAGCATCCGATACCGGCATCACCTGGAAGATGCCCACACGGCCCTTGTAACCAGAATCGCAGGACTTGCAGCCTACCGGCCCATAGATGCACAGGCCGTCATCGATTTCTTGCTGCTCAAAGCCTTCTGCAAGGAGGGCTTCCGCAGGAATATCCAGTATTTCCTTGCAGTTGTCGCAAAGCTTCCTGGCCAGTCGCTGGGCAATGATGAGCCGCACGGAGGTTGCGATCGCGTAAGGTTTTACGCCCATATCGACCAGCCGGGTCAAGGTATTCGGGGCGTCGTTCGTGTGCAGCGTGGATAACACCAGGTGGCCCGTCTGGGCTGCTTTAATAGCGATCTCAGCCGTTTCCAGGTCGCGTATTTCACCCACCATGATGATATCCGGATCCTGGCGCAGAAAGGCTTTTAGAGCGCTTGAAAAAGTGAGACCGACTCTAGGGTTTACGTTGACTTGGTTGATGCCCGCCAGGTTGATTTCGACCGGATCCTCGGCCGTGGAAATGTTGCGCTCTTCCGTATTGAGAATATTCAGGCCTGTGTACAGGGACACAGTTTTACCGCTACCGGTTGGTCCCGTCACTAGAATCATGCCGTGCGGACGTTCCAAGGCATCCGTGTACAGTTTTTCCTGCTCGGATGCATATCCCAGTGCCTCGATACCCATTTTGGCGGCGCTCGAATCAAGTATACGCAGCACGATTTTCTCGCCAAACAGGGTGGGGCAGGTGTTGACACGGAAATCGATGGATCGGGTTTTGGACAGCTTCATCTTCATGCGGCCATCCTGCGGCACCCGGCGTTCGGCAATGTCTAGCCGGGCCATCACTTTGAGACGTGCGCAGATTTTGGGCCCTAGCATGAGCGGCGGGGTTGCTACGTTTCTCAGCACGCCGTCGAGTCGGGTACGAACCCGATAGATTTTCTCATAGGGTTCGAAGTGAACGTCCGAGCAACCTTTCTTGATGGCATCTAACAGCACTTTATTGACGAAACGTACCACTGGCGCGTCATCAATTGCATCGCTGTCCGCTTCATCGAGTTCAACGTCTCCACTCGTAATTTCCAGGCTCTCGAGGTCAAAATCATCTTCTCCAAGAGCATCCATGGAGGTGTCAACCGCTTCGAGAGCGCGGGACACGTATTCTCGCAGCTTGTCTTGCTCGACAACCACCGGGTCAATGCGAAAGCCTGACTGAAATTTGATTTCGTCTATAGCAGCTAAATTAGTCGGGTCGGATACGGCGAGAAACAGGCGTTTGCCACGCTGGATCAGTGGCGCCACTCGGTGCTTGGCAATCAGTTTCGGATCGACAGTGCGTATGACATCGAGATCCATTGCCAGCGCATCAAGGTCAAAAAGAGGTACACCAAATTCGTGGGATGCTGCTACTGCAACCGACTGGGCGTCGGCCAGTTGCTGATCCACCAGGTACTCGACCACGGTCGCCTTGGAAGCTTTAGCTTCTTGCAGGGCTTCGAGCATCGCTTCTTCTGTAACGATGTCATCCTGCACCAGGCGGCGCGGTAATCCTGATAATGCTGTGCTGGGTGCTGTTACAGCCATAGTTGCACTATTCCTTGGTGGTCAGCTGTTTTTGCGGTACAGCCAACGCGACATAGTTCCTGTTTCTGTTTAACAGTATCTATTGAATAGTAGGGCTTATTTCACACCCGAATCGGGCGTGTTTCACACTTTCCGCCAGAAATTGGACTTACCGACAGGGCTGAGGGGTTAGCGGCAGTTTCCGGGCAGATACTGGGTTGGGACAGTGCTGGCAGCGTAGGTGGCCGGATTGCTACCCGCATTGGTGCCCAAGGTCTGAAGGTCAGTGCCAGCGGGGCTTTTGGGTACGGGTTGATTTCCACAGCGCCATACGATTGAGCCGGTGCCCGATTCGTAAGGGGTGAGCGACAGCGTTGCGTTTTCGATGATGGCGTTAGCTCTGAAGCCGAAAGTGACTTCGGCCCGGCCATTGTCGACTTCAACCTGGGTGACATAGTTTCCGAAGGTATCGGTTGCGTTGCTCGATAAGCCGGCTTCTAGGCGATCACGCGGCGCTTCGCCGTTGTTCAGAAAAGCGTCAACGACAGGGACCTTGATGTTCCCCAGCATACTCAGCCCCTCGGCGACCTGGGCACGGATGGTGTAGGTCTGGTAGGCGCCGATCGCAACCGTGGCCAGTATGCCGATGATGGCTACCACAATCATTAGCTCAATCAGGGTGAAACCTTTGTGTTGGTGTAGGTTGCTGCTCATCATTGTCGGTTCCGGCGGGGGGTCTGCAAGCTTAGCGTCATCTGAAACTGCTGGCAATCTAGCAAGAAAAGCGACCCAACATAAAATTAAGAGATAAAAAAAAGGGGGCAATAAAGCCCCCTTTTCCTTGATCGAGACTAACCGTAATTAGACTTCGTTGTTCCTCTTACGGACGGCAAGCGGCAGGTAGATACTTGCTTTCCAGGTCGGTGCCGTTGGTATTAACGCCCATAGCTGTCGCGCCGGTAGGTACACCCGCATAGCCACACTGCCAGGTGACGCTGTCGTCACCAGTGGTGTAAGCGATCAGTTCGACTGTATTGCCAGCGATCGTTGCATTCACGTCGTCACCGTCGTAGGTGATTTCGATCATGCCGTTAGCGACATCAATCTCACTAACATACTTACCGAAAGTGTCATCCGCGTTGTTTGACACCGACAATGATGAGCAGCAACCTACACCAACACAAAGGTTTCACCCTGATTGAGCTAATGATTGTGGTA
>PVMS01039984.1_pt1 | contig 14280 bp, 18 predicted proteins | sample 1853461 | NCBI WGS metagenome assembly PVMS01 (sample SAMN08582032, study PRJNA380276) | Marine sediment metagenome, whole genome shotgun sequencing project. | isolation source: ocean sediment barecode stripped | collected 2017 | reverse complement strand
GATCGCGGCGAGTTCGGCAACAAACGCCCACACGACGACGGCAACTATCAAGGCAATCATCATGGGGACAAAGTTGTCGCTGTTGCGTCCGAACACTAAGAGGGCAATGGCGGATCCAGCGGCGACGCCCATCCCGACATCGACCCATATGAGTCGCTTCGTTGCCATGACGGTTGACCTCCTGCGTAGCCCATTTCCCTATCCGGCGGCTCCCAACCACTCAGGCACCACCGTTACGACCATCGCCGACGCTCCGAGCCGCCGCGAGGGCTGCGGCGAACTCGGTAGCGTCATCAGCACCCCCTGAGCAGTATCCTCACGGCTCGGAAGCCTGTCGGATAGAGCCAAAGGACCCTCTCGCCATCCGGTCAACGAGCTGGCAGTGGCCGAGCGGCTCCTTGCAGCCCGGGACGTGCCATGTCGACATCGCAGTGACCAGACTGCGGGCCTGCCCCCACCGGGTCACATTCTCACTCGCTCCGAAGTCGGGTCGTAAAGAGGCCTGATCGAGACGATGGCTGGATACTTCCGATCGACGATCTCGGTCTCCCAGGTCCCATGGTTGAGATACTCGCTGGTCATGGGCTCATCGGCCTCGATCCTCGCCAAGCCGACAGCGCCACCCAACGTGACCCCATATGAGGCGGATCGGATGTATCCCATCGCCGCCCTGTTTCGACGCACCACCTCACCGTGGAACATCATTGGTTCGGGATCGGTGATGAGCACCTGAACGAGTCGTCGGTTGAGGGGCCCCGCCTCCATCTGCCCGCCACCGCGTCCCGTCCAATGAACCCACCGTGGCGACCACGAGGGTGATCCGCCGGGGGTTACGACGAGCCTCGGAGCCCCTTGCGGCCCAGATGAGCGCGATCTCCGATGCGAAGCCGACGATGGCGACGGGTGCGATGATGCCGCCGTGTTCGAGGAACAGCTTGTGGGGCCCATGCCGATCATCGACACGACAGCGAACGCGATGGCGAGCCCGTGCCCGAGTCGTTGACCAGCCCGGACCATTGGTAGCGCAATGACCCCGAGAGAGGCGGTGGCTGCGATAAACGGGATGACTTCACCAGGCGGACTCGGATCGGCTTCGGCGAGCCCCGCTGCGACCTGGACCAGGTTCAACAGGATCAACGCCGCTCCCGCGCCGACCATCAGCTCGATGGTCGCGATCGGCTTGGGCCTTGCCCGGGCCGGCCAAGGTGACGCTACAAATCGGGACGAGCCGGGACTAGGCGGAACCCCCCTGCTCTTGACTGGCAGTCGAGAGGCCGCCGGTTCGGGTCCCATCAGTTCACCTTCGTTGAGAACCAGGCGACCGACAGTGGTCCCCCCGCAGTCCCTGGCAACGCGGCTCCATCGAGAACACCAACGGGCCGAGCACCTTGCCCCGGCCGCGTTCCAGTGGGGCCCCAGATGAGATCCCGTCCCCCCGCGCGTCCTCGGCCCCCCGGTGACACTTTCGCGTGGGTGAAGCGGCCACGCGAGATGATCTGGCGGTTCTTCTTCATCCGCGACCGCTACGAGGTCGTCGAGGGCTGATCCCGGGGCGCGAAATGGGCTTTTGCCTCTACCCCCTGCCTTTGGCAGTCCATAGCCTGATACTGATAGCGGTTCGGACGCTGGGGTCAGGTCCGGACCAGCCGCTCAGAGTGGGAGGACGCTCATGTTGCAGGTGGCGATAGTCGTGGTAGTGGCCTTGCTCGCAACCCTTTCCGGAGCCGGGACAGCACTCGGAGATGACTGCCAGGAAGAAGAGATCCGCCTCCAGTTCGCTGGGAACGTCTATGGCAGCGAGGGGGAGGTCGTCCAGGTCACCCAGGTCGCCGTGGCTGCCGACCTGATCGGCGCGACATGTACCGGTACGGCAACAGTGCGGAACAACGAGTCGATGCACCCTGGCAACGACTTCATCATCAGTAGCGGTGGGACCAGCGTGGTGGTTTCCGACTTCGAAAGCGCAGCTGGGAGAGTCGCCACGGCAACGTCGAATCTCGTGCTCGGGGAGACGATCACCGCCAGCATCCGGCTCGGGCCACACGGCGTCGCCAGCCTGGCAGGGGACACGGTGGTTGTCGCCACCGTCTGCCAGCCGACGACCACGACTACGACCACCACCACGCCGCCACCCGCGCCGACCACCTCGACCACGCAACCACCGGTCACGACGACGACGGAGACCCCGATCGGCGGGGTGAGTGCCGGGGGAGGCAGCACTGCGGGCGGATCCGGGCTTGCTGCCGCGCTGCTGAGCGTCGGCGGTCTGGTGCTTCTTGGTGCGTTCGGTGTCGCCGGTTACGGGCTCCGGGAGACCCCCCGCTAATCAGCACGCCACTAAAGAAACCAGTACACGCGGGCCCTCAGGCGCCGCTTTTGTGTATCCGTTCCCAATACGACCATGATCCTGTCTCCTCCATCGTGAGGGGTCCAAAGGACCGGTCGGTGTGCACGCCTCAGTACAGGCCGGGAGGTCACTCTCCTATCAGCCACGCCGGCCGGTCCGGCGCGCCCGACGGGTGGCAAAACACACAACAAGCCACACCAACGGTGGGCACCGATATGGAGAACCAGCCCGCCAGGCGTCCCCAAAGCATGACACTGAGCCGATATGGCGGGGTCGTTAGCCTCTAGCGGGGTGCGGAGTGCCCGGGTGATAATGGACGCATGACAGATCCTGCGATTCCACCACCCATGGAACAATCCGGTGCCGAGGTACCTCGCGAACCGATCGGCACGCCCCGTTCGGTTGGGCTCACCATCCTCGTGGCCATCGTGACCTTCGGTATATGGACGTGGGTCTGGTCGTATATGAATGGCGAGGAGCTCGAGACGTATCGGCGCAACGGCCTTGGTGGGGTTGCCTACCTGTTGCTCACCATCGTTTTCGTTCCGATCACGATGTTCCTCATGGCGAACGAGGTCGAGAATCTGTATCTGGACGCCGGTGAGCAACCGCGGATCACCACACTGTGGGGCCTGTGGTTCCTGCTGCCGTTGATCGGCCAGATCGTCTGGTATGTACGCATCCAGCACGCCATCAACGAGTTCTGGCAGGCTCGAGGTGCAACGACGAGCCCCGGCTTGGCCTGACCGTCCCCGTCTCTTGCTTCGCGCGGCTCGGCTCGGACGAGAATTCGTGTGCCGCGGATGGAACGACTAGCGATCTGAACCGCCCATATCCGGCAGGCTTTCGTCGAGGGGCTGGAACCCGTGATGGACGAAACGCCGCCCGTCCCCGAGTGGGAATCACTCCAGTTCGAATCCGGATCGCCGTCTAGCAGGATGGGCCAATGGTGGATGGCGCCGGTTGCGGCGGCGATCGTCATCCTTGTGGGCCTGGGCTCGGTCGTCCTGGGAGGTCGACTGGGCGAAATGCTCCGGTCCGGTGGCCGCTGGCCTCGACATGGACGGCTCGTCCGAGGAAGCGAACGGCGTCCTGTGGGGCGACCGGGCAGTCGTCGTGACCTGGCCACCTATCGATGGTGTCGTCGAGGTGCTCGGACAGTCCGACGTGGTGACCTGGGAGGCCGAGTACCTGCCGGGGAACTCCCCGCAGATTGCGAGGACATCGAGACCGCAGCCGGGGCGGGACCGATCAATGAGTACGCCCGTTCGCTCGGCGGTCACAACGGTGGTCTCTACGTGGCTAACGACGGCGCACTCGTCCTTCAGGTCGTGGGCGATCCCGCACCACATCGTGAGGCGATTCGGCGAGCCCGGCCTCGGTCGGCGCGCCGGGGTTGCCGCCGTACCCGCCGTAGTCGACCAGAACGACGGCGAAACCTCGCTCGGCGAGGGCGTCTCCGGTTGGGATCCGGCCGGCCCGGTTACCCCCGTTTCCGGGGAACAGGACGATCATCGCTGCGCGGGCCGCTGCTCCCGCCACTCACTGCCAGGTTGCCAGGTCGTGTCCACCGGGGCCGGGGATGCTTACTTCGACCCACCCCGAGGCGGGGGCCCGGGATCCTGGGCGGGGAAGTAGAGCAGACGGCGTTGCTGGGTCCACACCACCGCGAAGAACAACACGGCCGCCATGGCGAGAAAGGCCAGGATTCTCATGGCGCCACGGTACGCGAGACTTAACGGATGAGCACCGATCTTCTCATGATCGCATTGCTGCTGGCGTTGATCGCGGCGGCCGGCGTGCTGGGCGCCGCCGAGGCGGCTTTGTTGAGGGTCTCTCCGGTCCGGGTTGAGGTGAGGGCCGACGGCGGGGAGCGGGGTGCGGCCCGAGTGCTTCCCCTCCTCGACGATCTGCCCAGGGTGATGAACACGATCCTCCTTGCGGTGTTGCTCGCCCAGATCGCCGCCGCCACGCTGGCAGGAACGCTGGCCGCCCGCCACTTCGGCAACCTGGGGATCACCATCTCATCGATCGTGCTCACCGTGTTGTTGTTCGTCTACGCCGAGTCGATTCCGAAGACGTTTGCGGTACATCACCCGGTACGGGTCGCCGAGCTCACCGCTCCTATGGTTCGCATACTCGCCACGCTGTTCCGCCCCGTCGTGTCGGTGCTGGTGTGGTTCGCTGATTTGCAGGCCCCGGGATCGGGCGTGGCCTCCCCCACCGCGGTCACCGAGCAGGAGCTGGTGCGCCTGGCCGCGGCTGCCGCCAAGGCGGGAAGGATCGATGACACCGACCTCGATCTGATCCGGCGTGCCTTCGCGCTCGGCGACCTCACGGTCGACGAGATCCTGGTACCCCGCACCGAAGTCGTCGGCATCCCTGCCCAGGCCACCGTTGCCCAGGCTCTGGAGATTGCCTCCAAGGCCGGGCATCGGCGCCTTCCCGTGTTCGACGGTGACCTGGACACGCTGATCGGGATGGTCCGGCTGCGCGATCTCGCCTCAGCGGCCTTGGAGGACCCGGATCGTCCCGCCCGTCTCGCCGCCCGGCCCGAGCTGATCGTGCCAGAGGGCAGACGCGTCGTCGACCTGCTCGACGATATGCAGCGAACTGGGCTCCACTTTGCCGTCGTCGTCGACGAGCACGGGGGCACCGAAGGCATCGTGACCATCGAGGATGTGGTCGAGGAGCTGGTGGGAGGAATCGCCGAGCCAGAAACCGCACCGGGCCCGTCGATCCACCAGATCGGGCCCGCGCGATGGCGGGTGGATGCCGCCGCGGGCATCAACGAGCTCACCGAGGCGACGGGGATCGACCTGCCCCCGGGTGATTGGACGACCGTGGCCGGGCTGGTCATCGATACCGCGGGCAGGGTCCCGGAGCCGGGCGACGTGATCGAAGTCGGGGAGCTGCGCATCGAGGTGCTGGAGTCCGCGCCCCATCGCGTCATCGCCGTGGAGGTGTCACGACCGGCCGGGTAGCCACCTTCTCGCCGCCGAGAAGGTAGCCGGCACCCGCCCCGCGGTCGGCAATGCTGTCGGAGGGGTTGAAGATGGCACAGGATCGAAGCGACAGGCAACCACATCCAATGCAGTCGGTGAGATTATGGGCGCACGCTCGAGTCCAAGCCATCGACCTGAAAACTGAGCCTATTGGCGCCGGCCGACTGTGGCCATTACGCCGACAGGTTCAGCCACATCGGAGAGGCGCCCCCGCTCCAATCCCTACCATTTCAGCCAACCCCACGAGCCCCGAGAGCGCTACCACCGCGCTGACTGCTCTCGCTGAGTTGCGCGACAGCGGCCATCTCACAGAGGCCGAGTTCAGTGACGCCAAGTCAGCAATCCTCGGTGGGCTAACACACCCCTCTGAGGAAACAGGACTGCTTGCTGATGGCGCGATCGCGGCACCCCTCAAACAGAGCCGATGGAGCTACTACAGCAGGGGCGGCGGCAGCAGGTAATCCAAGTAGCACCAGGCGACCCATCACGGGTAGCGCATAACCGGCAAATAGGAGCGGCTGGCGGCGTCACCCTCGGCCGGCACGTCGATCTCGAGGGAGTGGTTGCCAAGGATGCTTTCGAAAAGCATGTCGCCCCGGTGATAGGTGGTGATGGTCGGCATCAAGTCCTCCTTTTTGGCGGACGAGCGCAGCCATGTGGTGCGTCTCTCTGATCGTACGCTCAGGTGGTCTACCGATCATATGGATGTCGAACCCCATCTCTTGCGGAGTTCCCTTTGCTCGGATGCGGTACGCGCCGGTGCTTCTGTAGTAGATCGCGAACCAGGGAGCGCTCGTGAAGAGCGCGTAGGTTTGCGCTGCGTTGGCGACCCGGATGGCTGGTTGAGGCTGCTGGGAACTGGGCGCAACCTACGCCGGGTTGGTGACCTGGCCGAGGAAGAGCATCTCTCCGGTTGGGGAGTGCTCGATCCAGAACAGGAAGGGATGGTCGGCGGTGAAGGTGGCGGGCTGGGGAGCTGATTCGAGGCCGACGATGATGGCGGTAGCGGCGGCCGCTTCGGTTCCTTCCTCGTCCAGCGAGATAAAGGTCTTGTGGAAGGCGTCCGAGACGAATAGCTCTCGGATTCTTGTGATGCCGGTGAGGTCGGCACCGTCACCGAAGGGCGACTCAAACGCAGCCCGCATACCCAACTCCTGCAGCGCCGACTTGAGGCCGATCTCGGCTTCGAATTCAAAGGAAGGCAGGGTGACCTCCACCAGGTACTCACCCCACGCAATGTCCAGATCATCCGGGCCCAGGGTTGCTGCCAGTTCAGCCGGTGAACCCTGTTTGGGAAGGAGCACCACCATGGCGGCATCACCGGCATAGGGCAGGCGGACCGCTTCGAACCGGTCGGTGCTGGCGTAGCCGGTACGCAGACCGGCGTGCATGAGGGGGACCTCGATCTCGGTGCCGTCGAGCAGGGTGAACGTGCCCGGCATGGTGGCGGCGGCGTCGAACTGCTCGAACCAGTTGGCCTTGAACCAGATGGCGTTGACCAGCGACAGACGGGTGTCGACCGTGACGGCGCCTTGGGGAATCAGGTCCTTGATGCGGTCTTCGGTGGCGTCCTCGACCCAGGTGTTGATGATGGCTCGGGAGCCCTCGGGATCTCCGATGTAGTCGAGCAGGCGTAGACCGGCTCCGTAGTTCTCGGCCAAGATCCCGAGGTATTCGTCGAGGAACGGGTAGCCGCCTTGGCCCCAGGCCGAGTTGGCCGGGCGAATGGTGAAGGGCTCTCTGGTGTCTTCGTCGCCCATCGGTGGGGGCGGGGTGGCGAGGGCGGTGTCGATGTGGTTGCGGACGGCGTGGAGGGTGGCGTCGTCGACGGTGAGGTGGAGTACATCGGCGATCTCGGTGGCGGTGATTCCTCTCGCCCCGGGATACAGCATTGAGAGGGCAGTGGCGATGGAATATGGCGACACCATGAGGTTGTCGTCTCCGGCCACGACGTGGAACAGATCGAGGCCGAACGCGGTATCGGCGGCCACCACCGCGGCGATGTCTGCGTCGGTGACCGCGGGGGTGGTGCGGGGGACGTCTACCCGGATCACCTCGCCGGGGGTGAAGACCTCCGTACGGGTGCCGGGGTCGGCGGTGGTCGGAGTGGGTCTGCTCGTCGTCGGTCCTGGTCCGGGGGTCGTCGCCGTTTCATCGGACGATCCGCACGCCGCCGCTACCAGGGCCAGGGCAATGAGGGCAGCACGAAAGCGCATGTTCTTCATGTGATTATGACGTCGAGTTAGCGTGTCACGGTTCCGGACCTGCAGGTCCCGCAGGACCCCAAACCCTGCTGACGCATAGCACCGACCCGGTTCCCTCGCCAGCGGCGACCCACAACACCCGGATCCCCCCGCAACGCGCCACAACGAGCGCGACTCGAATACGAGCCGATCGGCCCTTCGGCGTGTCCCTCGGACCTCGCCGACACTCAGTGGGTCGGGCTGTGGCGAGAGGACCAGTACACCGCCAACCAGAAGACGCCCATCGCGCCGAATACAACGGCGGACCAGATCCGCTCGGCAGTCGCCTCAACGCCGGCGGCGCGCACAATGAACAGCAGCGACGCCGCAACACTCAACACCCCAAGAATCAAGAACCCGACCGATGGGAACTCGTACCTAGTCATTCGCCATTGACCTCCTCCATATATACCCATCTTCACATCGTTACACCATGCAGCGCATGGGCGTAAGCCATCGTCAGAAGACCCGTCCTTGCGCAAACCCCAAGACCTTGAGGCAATGCGGACAGAAGTAGACCAGCGTCCGGCCTTGGGCCAAGGGGAAGCCGGTCCCCTTCCGGTACACCTCGGCGATTTCTTCGTCGCAGTGAGGACAAAGCAGACTGAGATCCATGCGGTCAACGAGCGCAAAGGGCTTCTGGGCCGTCTTCGTCATGTCTTTTCCTTTCGATGACATTCCCAGTATCTCTCTCAGCACGACCGGCGCGACAGAGGCCATCGGCCCAACCACCTTTTCGCCACGGCGCGCCCTGGTTGCCGATTGTGGCCAAATAGACTGAGTTCTTGTTGTCTGGCACGTCTGTGGCGGCTGTGTGATGCCCGGCGAGAAGACAGGCCTACCCGAGGTCGGGTGGGCTCGTGGCGGCCGGAGGTCGCGAGGCATCCAATGAACAACCCGACCAGCCCGGTGACGCCCGCACCTATCACCCAATCTGCTCGATATCGCCCACTTCACCGAGTGCTCTGGAACGGCACTTCCTGAGCGGTTCTGATGGTCATGGGTTGGGGTGCGAAGATCCGATCGGGGAAAGTCATCAGCTGAGGTGAAAGCCGGGACCTTTGGCCCTGGCGGCGACGCCCCCATTGTGCTTGGCTATGGCTCGGTAGAGCCCATGAGATGAGGGAGAGCCGGGTGTCTTCCCGGCTGAGAGGCCGATAAGAGGAGTCGGCGATCCCCATACTCGGCTGGTTATGCAGCTGGGAATCATTTCGTGGGCTTTGCCGAGTCCGCCACGGCCCAGTCCCATCTGTCACCGCCGCTCCCGCGTCCCGATCCTTCGGATGCGGTGAGTTCCCGGGGGTGGCGACAGCGACGGAGCAGCTCGGGCGGCCCGTGATCAACGACGTGGACGCGATCACGCCGGCGACGGCGAATCTGGCCCGCGAAGGTCTGGTTCCGACTGTAGATGGCGGTCACCAGGCGTCGACCTGCGGCGCGCTAGGGCCTAACGCCTCTCCTCACAAGAGGCTCCGTACGCGACGATGGAGGCAGCAACACCAGGAGGTGACGCGTTGGATCGCAGCCCGGACGTAGCGATGGCCGTCTCGCTCGCGTCGCACCCGGACAGCGTGGCGGCCACGGTGACTCTGGTTGGGTTCGGATCAGCCTACGCAGCCACGGCCGAGGCCCGGCGCAGCCACCAAAACCCTGATCCCCACATCGAATACGAGCTGGCGGTGTCCCGTGCGTTGAGCCGGCTTCAGCACGACATCATGGAAGCGATCCACCGGCGAATCGATCGGACCGCCGACGACATCTGAATCTCGAGAGGTGACCATGCCCGAGTTACGCCGCCTGTTGGTGGCCACCGACGGTTCAGAGCCTGCCAAGCATGCGGCCCGCTTCGCCGGACGCGTAGCGTCAAGGTTCGACGGTGCGGTTCGCGCAGTCTCTGTTATACGGGAACCCTCTATGTGGATCGGCACCGACGCGTATCTGGCGACCGCCGGGATCGGCAGCGACCGAGCCTACGAGCACGCCAGGCGCATCAGCGACGAAGCCGCTTCGCTCGCCACGCAGAACGGATGTGCCAGAGTCGAGGCGATGGTGGAGATCGGAGATCCCGCTCGCACCATCGTCGCCCTCGCCGAGGAGTACAAGGCACACGCCATCGTGATGGGGCGGCGCGGCACTGGCAATGCCTCAGGGCTGTTCCTGGGGAGCGTATCGACGAGGGTGAGTCACCTCTCCGATCGGAGGGTGATCACCGTCCGCGGCCGTGACGCGGACATCGCCCGAGTTCTCGTTGCCGTCGACGGATCCGAACACTCGATGCGTGCGGTCAAGCTCGCCTGCGTCATCGCCAAGGGCTTTGGCGCCGATCTCGACATCCTGCACGTGGCAGCCATGGCCGATCTCGTCCCGTTGGTGATGAGCGGCGTGGACGCCCGCGAGTACAACGAGGTCGAGGACATCCTGCGTCAGGCTGGGGGGCAGATCGTGAACGAGGCGCAGCGCATAGCTGCCGACCTCGGGGTGGAAGCCACGACCACGATCGAGGTTGGGGACGCCGCGACGCGGATCGTGGGCCGGGCCGCCGACCTGGATACCGATGTGATCTGCATCGGCCGCAGAGGCTTGGGCAGCGTTGCCGGTCTCCTGCTGGGAAGCGTCTCCCATTCGGTCGCTCACGGCGCCGATCAGACCGTGATCACCGTGAACTGAGAACGGCAGCCCTTCGCCCCTAGCAGCGAATGGCCCGGTTGTGGGGAAGAACCAATGGCCATTGACACCCGGCCGGGTTCTCCATCGATCTCACCCGATCCCAGTGCTCCCATCCATACTCCAGGGCCTCGGCTGCGGCGTCGGGGGCTCGATCGATACCGACCGCTGCCACCAACGCCGCCTTGAGACGGGGCGGTATTCTTTCGGCGAACTCCACGAAGGATTCGACTTCCACTTGCTGGCTCATCGAGAGATCCTTCCGTCTCCTCGCTGAGGCCTTCACTGGGCAAAGCTTTATCGGGCCGTGTTTTGAGGACGGGCAATCTGGTCTGGTGGGTCCGGTTACTCCTCGGCAGCAGCCTCAAGGTAGGACCCCGATTGGACAGCGGATAGGGGCATCGGACCCTGCGGGCGCGAGTGGAGCGCGATCCTCCAATCGCGCTCCACGTCGGCCGATACGGGCTACTTCTCGATCACGTCGATGGTGACCTTCTCTTCAGCGGCGATCACCTCGGTCGGGAGGGGCACCTCAACGGTGAGAACTCCCTTTTCGTAGGTGGCTGTGACGGCGTCCGCTTCGACGCCTTCTGGCAACATCAGGGTCCGCTCGAACAAACCGTACCGGCGCTCCTTGATGAAGCGGCCGGCTTTGTCGAGTTCGCGTTCGACCTTCTTCTCACCCTTGATGTGGAGCACGCTGTCCTCGACATCGATGCTGAGATCGGTGGCGGGGTCGATCCCTGGCAGCTCTACACGGAGCACCAGCGTGCCGTTTTCGCGATACACGTCCGTGGATGGCTTCCGTGTGAAGTCTCCGGCGACGGGGCTCAGTCCGAAGCGATCGATCATGTCCTGAAGATCCATCGAGGTGAAGGCGGTGAACGGCGCCCAACGCATGATGGCCATGTGTATCTCCTTTCTGCCGCGGCTGCGCGGCTATCCACACTCCAGTTGACCTGCCACCGGGGGGAGCACAAGAGGCCAAGGTCCCAAGGTCGTGTGGCTCTACCGCCGATCCCGATGGTGCGCGACACTCGCGGTATGACCGCCGTTCCGGTCACCACGCTGCTCATAGCGATCCTGGCGATTGCGGCAGGTTTCGGCATCGCCATCTTCGCCAGCCAGCGGGCCGTGGTCGATGCCGCCGCCCTTGCTGCGGGAACCCGCATCCCGCCGTTCATCGTCGGGATCACCTTGCTGGCGATCGGCACCGACCTCCCCGAGATCGCTAACTCGATCGTCTCATCGATCAGCGGTCATGGAGACATCAATGTCGGCGATTCGGTCGGATCGGCGGTGACCCAGGCGACCCTGGTGGTGGGGCTGCTCCCCATCGTGGGAGGTGCATTTGTTGCGGGGCGAAGACGGGTTGCCCGAATCGGGGGAGCGACGGTTGGGGCACTGTTACTGGGGGCATTCCTCATGTCCGATGGGTTTCTCGGCCGCGGCGACGCCATCCTGCTGATCGGATCCTGGCTTGCCGGGAACGTCCTGGTGTGGCGAGACCTGCCACCAGAGGCCCAACCCTCGATCCAGGTCGTGGTGGGAGGAAGGCTCAGGAAGGCGTTTGAGGTGCTGGTGGCGCTGGCGGTCGTTGCCGTCGGGGCTACGGCGGCGGTGTGGGGCCTGGCGACGGTGGCCGAGGCCCTCGACGTCTCGGAGTATCTGGTCGCCTTTGTCCTGGCGTCGCTGGGAACGTCCCTCCCTGAGCTGGTGGTCAACCTGACCGCCATCCGACAGGGTCAGCGGGATCTCGCCCTCGGAGGCGCGCTGGGGGCCAGCTTCATCGATTCGACGTTGTCGATCGCGGCGGGACCATTGATCGCTCCGGTGGCGGTGACAGCGGGCCTCGTGGTCAGGGGGTCGATCGCCGCTGCGGCCACGATTGCGCTGGTCGTGGTCCTGCTCTCGGTGCGCCGCCGCCACGACCGGGTGAGCGGATTCATCCTGGTGGCGCTGTACTTTGCGTTCTACGCCGTCGTGATCGCGGTGTTGTGATCTCCCGTCTCTTCGAATCGGGCGGCGAGCACGAACATGGCCCCGGCGAAGATGAAGGGCCCGCCGCTGACCAGGGCCGCCAACCAGTGATTGTGACCGGCGGTGGCGAGCGCAAACACGCTGAACGCCGACCCGGGGCTTTTACCGGCGCTACCTACTGCCCAAGGCTCGTAGATCGGGTTCACGCGACGGCGAGGTCGAACACAAACGGAGGCGGTCAGTGCGGGAAAGCTATCTCTGCGGCTACCCATAGGGTTACGACGGTCCCGGCGATGATCGAGAGGATGACCACCACGGATCGATCGTGACGCTGCAAGGCGATGACACCGACACCACCGGCGGCGACGGCAGCACCGGCAGCGGCAAGGATCGCGATGGACAGCGCGGGGTTCGAGAAGAAGGTCTCACCCCCGCGTTGGCCTGTCGCCACGAGGCCGAAGAAGACGGCAAAGAACCCAGCCGACAGAGCCAGGAGCCGACCGGCCCACTTCCCCATGCTGGACAAAGGCATCGACACCTCCTTGTCGACCCCATCGTCGCTCGGTTCACCAGGCCCGGGTAGAGGCTTTCGCCACCTTCGGCGGGCTGACCCACGTGCCCGACTCGACGCCATCGCCGCAACCGTTCGTGTCCCAGGCGTCATGGCAGCGGTGTAACGGCTCGCGGGTACAGCACTAGCTACGGCGGGGTTTGCCTTGTCCCCGAATCTGTCGGTCGGTCAGGGTCACGATTGTGGTGACGATGACGGCGCCGGCGAGGATCCCGATCGCAACACCGATCTGCTCAAGCAATCCGGGAGCCACCAGGAGGACCAGACCGAGGCCGAGCATCATCTTGCCCGACAGCAGTTTCAAGGCGCGACCCTCTTCCGGTTGGAGCTTGCGCGATCCGAGGGTCCACACAAAAGCGACTACGATCCCGAACAGAGGAATCACGTAGATCACGTTGTACAGGCCGAGGTAGCCGTAGTACGCGGGGGCGGGAAGGTCGTTCAACGTGAGGACGCGGGTGAACACCATCGGCAGCCCTGCCGTGCACAGCAACTCGTAGCCGTTGGCGACCACGGCGAGAGCGATAGTCGCTCCGAGGACCGGGACGAACCGGTCACCAGCAACGAGACCTCGCATCCGGCTGAAGAGCCTCGGTTTCGCCGACTCAGGGATAGACAGCGAACCCCTGGAACCGGGCCTCACATAATCTTTGAGGTTCAGTAGAGCGATCGCGATGGCGATGACACCCGCCGCGGCAGTGACCCACTTCAAGTGTCCGGTCACCAAGAACACGTTCAGCCAAGCGGCCATGAACACGAAGTAGAGGATTCCGGATATCGCGACGAACGTGAAGCCGACGACTGCCATCCGGGTTCTGCTTCGCGCGTGCAGAAGGAGGCTAAGCAAGAACAGAAGCACGAAGAAGGCACAGGGATTGAAGGCATCGAGACCCGCGACGACGGCCGTGAAGACAGGCAACGGAACCGACGACGCTGACACGGTCCCAATCCCGGGAACCGCTACCTCGGGCGCTTCGGCCGGGGTGGTCGATGCGGGTGGTCCCGCCGCGGAATAGCCGTCGTAACAGGCGTCCAACCGACCGGCAATGGCCGCACCGATCCCCTCGGGTCCGTCATATCCGGAGACCATCAAGCCACAGACGATGAACGTCGGAACACCGCGGATGCTCTCGCCGACCTCCTCAGCAGCAGCGAGCGCCATCACCTCCACGTCGGGATCGCCCGAATCGGCTTGGAGCCACCAGACGTGGAGCCAAGGACGCGAGTCCTCCAGTTCCTCAATGAAGGGGACAGCCCGCGCGCAGTGAGGACAGGAGCTCGTGTAGACGAAGTAGAAGTCGATGACCAGCTCGCCGTCGTCAGTGTGATGCCACATATCGTCCGCAGCCGCGGCTGCGCCAGCCGGGAGGATCACCGACATCAAAACGACCGAGACGATGACCGCGCAACGTCTTGAGAAAGCGCGACCGCGTGGCATAACCCGTCCAGCGTCCACCCAACACGTCACCG
>PVMS01046605.1_pt1 | contig 14286 bp, 13 predicted proteins | sample 1853461 | NCBI WGS metagenome assembly PVMS01 (sample SAMN08582032, study PRJNA380276) | Marine sediment metagenome, whole genome shotgun sequencing project. | isolation source: ocean sediment barecode stripped | collected 2017 | reverse complement strand
GTAATGCTGGAACCTGACAAGAATTTACTTGTGAATCCGGGAAACCTGGAAAAGGAAATAGGGAAATACAAGAACCGAAAAATGAAAATCGGTGCTTTTTCTGCGTGCTCTAATGTTACAGGATATTCACCACCCTATCGATCACTGGCGAAAATAATGCATCAGCACAATGGCTATTGCTTTATCGATTTTGCAGCTTCAGCTCCTTATGTGCAAATGGATATGCATCCGGAAGATCCAATGGAACGGTTGGATGCAATTTATTTTTCTCCACATAAGTTTTTGGGCGGCCCTGGAAGTACTGGTGTACTTGTTTTTAATAAAAAACTATATAAAAACAGAATTCCTGATCACCCTGGAGGAGGAACTGTGAACTGGACGAACCGCTGGAATGAGTATAGCTATGTAAATGATGTTGAGGCTCGAGAAGATGGAGGCACTCCTGGATTTTTACAGGCTTTTCGAATTGCTCTCAGTATTAAGCTTAAACAACAGATGGGAGTGGGCATGATTAAAAAGCGAGAAGAGGAATTGGTCGCTGTTGCTTTGAAAAGGTTACGGAAAATTAAAGGCCTGAATATACTGGCAGAAAATATTAAAGAACGCCTTGGAGTAATTTCTTTCTACATAGAGGGAATACATCACAACCTATTGACCAGACTGTTGAATGACCTGTATGGAATACAAGTCAGGGGAGGGTGTTCATGTGCTGGTACCTACGGGCATTTTCTATTAAATGTTGATTATGACCAATCTCGTAAAATTACCGATACAATTGATTCGGGAGATTTATCATTGAAGCCAGGCTGGGTACGGCTAAGCCTTCATCCAACTATGACAGATGAAGAATTAAAAGTAATAATTGAGGCATTGGAATATATATCATTGAATATTAGTGATTTAAGAAAAGAATATCAGCACTGCAAATCTTCAAATGAATTTCTTCATAAAGATTTTAAACAGGATTACCTAAGCATATTTAATACCTGGTTTGAATTTGAAGAAAACAGATGATATTCATATTTTAATGGCTGATAAGTAAAGCCTTGATTGAAAATTCTGAAATTGTTTCCTTTATTTACTGCTCTTTTGGTATGGTTGATATCAGATATTAATAAGTTAGAGCTAGTGTTAAGTCAGGTGTCGTGTTTTGGTTAAACCGAAGACCAAACCCCTTTCCATTTGATAAATGTTTTGATTTCCAAGACAGCAATATCCATTCATTTTATTCAATAATTCAATAATAAATGGCAGAATGTCAGGTATGCGTCAAATTTAAAAATAAAATTTATCGTTAAGCGTAAGTAGCAATCGTTTAATTAAGTACAGGGATGATAATATTATCTCATAAGGCATTAAAAAAATATTCTCCGGAAGATTCAAGCGATTTTTTGTAAGGTGGTTTGAAATTGGTTGTGAAATCGCTCTTCCGGAGATTGTATTTTTTGATTCAAATTGATAGTTTTAAGGTTATGAAAATACTAAACTATGCTATTGGGGTTATTTTTGGAAGTATCTTATTGGCTTCCTGTAATTCTGAAGACGGGCCTGGCCCAATAGATTGCACCAGTAACCCAGTGCAAATCACTGGAATCAATACGACAGAATCATTGTGTGGAGTTAATGATGGCACGATTACGGTAACAGTAAGGGGTGGCAGTGGAACTTATCTTTTTAGCATTGACGGGAATACCTTCCAGAGCAGTAATAAATTTGAAAACCTACTTGCGGGAAATTTTAATGTAACGGTTAAAGATGATATGGATTGTATGGTTTCTGGACAAGCGACTGTAATCAGCTCCACGGGAATGGAAATCGAAACTACTTTTGATACTTCTGGTTGTGGTACTTCTGAAGGAGCAATACACATAGTTCCTTCAGGTGGTGTTGAACCTTATATGTATAAATTAGATAATGATCCCTATCAGAGTGAGCCTTCAATCATTAATCTTTCAGCTGGAGAGTATACGGTCTTTGTGAAGGATAATAACGATTGTGAAGTTTCTGGTATGGTTGAAATTACTTCCGGAACAAGTCTTGATGGAACCGTCATGCCAATACTTGAAACAAACTGTGCAATCTCAGGCTGTCATGACGGGAGCACTAATCTTCCGGACTGGTCACTCAAAGGAAACGTAATCAGTTTTGCGAGTATAATTAAACAAAGGACTGGAAATGGAAGTATGCCTCCTATGGGCTCAAGTATTACGGATGAAGAAATTGAGACAATTGCTTGCTGGGTTGATGATGGTGCTGAAGATAATTGATTTGAGTTTTTCCAAAATCAAAATCAAATCTTCAATCACCAATCCAAAATACTATTCCTTCCATTCAGCAACGAATAAATTTGTATCTCTGGTACCCCCATTGAACCTGTTGGAAGAGAATACCAGGTATTTGCCATTGTTACTGAATACAGGGAAGGCGTCAAACGTTTCATCATGCGTTACTTGTTTCAGCCCGGTGCCATCAGTATTGATCAGATATAGGTTGAAAGGAAACCCTCTGGCACTGGTATGATTGGATGCAAAAATCACTTTTTCACCATCCGGATGAAAGAAAGGGCACCAATTGGCACCTCCTAGATTAGTTAATTGTCTTAAATCAGAGCCATCTGCATTACAGATGAATAATTCCATATTTGTAGGCTTTACCAATCCGTCTGCTAGCAGTTGGTTGTATTCTTCGATATCTTCTTCTGTACTGGGGCGCGAAGCTCTGAATATGAGTTTTTCACCATCGGGAGAAAAGAAGGCACCTCCATCATATCCGAGATCAGAGGTGATTTGCTTCACATCTGATCCGTCTAAATTCATAGTATATAGTTCAAGATCACCCGTTCGAATCGAAGTAAAAACGATCTTATCTCCTTTTGGTGAAACCGTGGCTTCGGCGTCATAACCAGGTTCATCGGTAAGTTGTTGCACAATATTGCCATTTAAGTCAGCCACGAATATGTCGAAATCACTATAAATTGGCCAAACATATTTTCCATCGGACCTTGGTTCCGGAGGTGGAGGGCAGCTTTCATTCCCCAGATGTGTTGATGCATAAACGATCAGGCTGTCTCCGGGGAGGAAATAAGAGCAAGTAGTCCTTCCTTTGCCCGTACTTATTAATCGAGGTCGATTATTAATGACATCATCATTTTTCCAGCCAAAGAAATATATCTGATCACAATTATTTTCCCATTTAGGATTCGATGCCTGAAAAACTAGTTTGGAATCATCAAAGCTCCAGTATGCTTCCGCATTATCACCTCCATTTGTAAGCATCTTGAGATTCTTAAAATATTTTTCGCCATCATATGTTAGGGTATCTCCTGGTGGTTCTGTTGTCTTAGCGGAATCTTCACCTGTTTTATTAGAGTTGCAGGAAATTGCAACAATCATTAATGATATAAAAATTGGAAACACTAAACTCTTCATACTAAAAAAATTAAAATTTAAAGACATCCTTTGTTACATTTTTTTACATTTGTCAATATTAACAAACATAACTTTTAAAAAGAATGTGTAAAAATAAGAACTTATTGATCCTGTGCATTATTTTTTCAACATATTTCATTTCGTGTACAGATGTTGCAGATAAAGAATCCGAAATTGCTTCTTTAAGGAATGACGTAATTTTCCTTTCGGATGATGCTTTAGAAGGAAGAGAAATTGGTTCTGAAGGTGAAAAAAGTGCAGCTAAATATATATCAAATCGTTTTAATGAGTTGGGTATACTTCCTAAGGGTACAGATGGCTATATCCAGGAGTTTGGTTTTTCACCAATGAAAAATCCACACGACACCAGTGAAAAAGATAATACTGCTAAAGTTTATGGTCAAAATGTAGTTGGTTATATTGATAATGGTGCATCCACTACCGTTGTATTGGGAGCCCATTATGATCATCTGGGCTATGGTGATGCTAGTTCACTTCATCGAGGAGATAGTGCCATACACAATGGAGCGGATGATAACGCCAGTGGAGTAGCAGCCTTATTGCTTTTAGCACAAAAGATGAAAGCAAGAAATCTAAATAATAATTACTTAATTATCGCATTTTCAGGAGAAGAGAAAGGACTTTTTGGGTCCAATTATTATACAAAGAATCCAACTATTGAATTGGAAAATTTAAACTATATGATCAACATGGACATGGTTGGCCGGCTCAATGAAGAAAAGGCTCTTGCAATTAATGGAGTAGGTACTTCTCCGAAATGGACTACTCATGTTGAGGAGATACAGGTAGATAGCATTAAAGTTATCACCTCTGAATCAGGAATTGGTCCATCAGATCACACATCCTTTTATCTGAAAGATATCCCGGTATTACATTTCTTTACCGGTCAACACGAAGACTATCACAAACCTTCTGATGACGCTGATAAAATTAATTATGAAGGGCTTTATTCAGTTACTGTATATATTGATTCATTAATTACCAGGTTGGATTATGAAGGAAAACTTGAATTTACAAAGACCAAGGATGAATCTAAAGACACACCTCGTTTTACAGTTACCCTGGGTGTTGTTCCCGATTATCTTTTTGATGGTCAAGGGATGCGGATAGATGGCGTAAGTGAGGACAAACCTGCCCAGAAAGCCGGTCTGGAAACTGGTGATGTGGTTATTAAATTGGGTGAGATTGAGGTAACAGATATGATGAGTTATATGAAAGCCCTGGCAGAATTTAAAAAAGGAGATACCTCAACGGTAACGGTTCAAAGAGGAAATGAAAAATTGTCATATACTATTCAATTTTGACCATGCAAAAAATAGCAGTTTTAGGTGCTGGAAGAGTAGGAAATGCCATTATCCGGGACTTATCAGATCGATTTTCCATTTTAGCATATGATAGAGACGAGGAAGCTCTTGAAAAATTGAAAAATGTCGCAAATGTAAAATCAAAACAAGTAGATATTCAGGAGATTGACCTTTCAGACCTTTTACAGGGATATGAACTGATTATCAGTGCGGTGCCAGGATTTATGGGTTATAGAACCCTGGAACGTATAATCAGTTGTGGTAAGAATGTTGTTGATATATCATTTTTTCCGGAAGATCCTTTAAACCTTGATATTCTGGCAAAAGAAAAAAAGGTTACAGCTGTTGTTGATTGCGGAGTAGCGCCAGGAATGGGAAATATTATCTTAGGAAGATACAACGAAGAAGTCCAAATTGATTCTTATGAATGTCTTGTGGGTGGTTTGCCCATTAAAAGGGACTGGCCATATCAATATAAAGCCGTTTTTTCTCCAATTGATGTGATTGAAGAGTATATCCGTCCAGCCCGATTCATAAAAAGTGGTAAAATGATAACCAGAGAGGCTTTGTCTGATCCGGAACTGGTTGATTTTGAAGAGATTGGGACCTTGGAATCGTTCAATACCGATGGCTTGAGAACCTTAATGACTACCATGGATATCCCGGATATGATTGAGAAAACCATGAGATATCCTGGGACTATAGATTATTTGAAAGTTCTTCGTGAGACTGGCTTTTTTTCTTACGATCCTGTAATAATTGACAATCAGAAAATCAAACCTATTGATCTGACCGCTAAATTATTATTCCCAATCTGGAAACAAGAAGAAGGAGATGCAGATTTAACTGTAATGCGAATAACCATTAAAGGTATGGTTGGAGAGAAAAGAACTGAAATAACATATAACCTTTATGATACTTATGATTTTGCAAGAAATATTTCTTCAATGGCCAGAACAACCGGGTTTACATGCACAGCGGTAGCGAGTCTTATTATGGATCAAAAGTATGAACAACATGGTATCAATCCACCTGAATTTCTGGGAAGAAAAGAGTCTGATTATACTTATATTTTAAATTATTTAAAAGACAGGAAAGTTATATACCAAAAAGAGGAAAGATTATTAGACTAATAGTGTTTTTATAATCATACTGATTCAATCACTTAGTGATGGAATCAGTGATTAAAAAACTATGAATATTCTTCTTTCCAGTATTCGATAGTTCCTTCCCGCATAGATTTATTAGCCAATGCAACAGTAACGGCGCTTTTTTTCCCGAAATTTGCATTAGCAACAGGTTTTTCACCGTCTGTTATACATTTTCCGAAACTCGCCAGCGCAGCCCCAGTAGGACCTTCATCTCCCTCAGGAAAATTCTCAACTACAATTGGGATGGGTTCTCCCGCTTCCAGTATTTTCATAGTAGCACTGGAAATGCCATCAACTTCTGTTTTTAACTCTTCAATAACCTTGGGTTCAGGGTAAATATATCCTTTATGGCTGGCTTCTCCTTTAACAACAATGGCTGCTTTTGTTCCCAATATTTTTATATTAAATCCTTCCAAAGAATTCGTTGTGATGGAATGAAAGCTTGCTTTAATACCCTTTGGGTATTCTAATATTGTATAAATATTGTCAAAGGTTTCTCTACCATCTTTATAATAATCAATACCTCCAAGGCCTGTAATCTTTTGTGCATGTCCATCAAGAATATAATCGATCATATCCACCTGGTGTGAACACAATTCTGCCATCAGACCACCCGAATATTCCGTATACATTCTCCAATTGATGAGTCTTTCATATTTGGCCTCAGGGACAGGTTTTCTCCAGTTCCCATTTCGGTTCCAATGCGCTTCAACATGAGTTACTTCACCAATATATCCCTCAGAAATAGTATTGTAAATATTCTGATATAGCGGATTGTATCTATGCTGATAGCCTACCTGAAAAACCAGGCTGGACTCATTAACTTTTTTTTCAAGCTTCATGGCTTCTTCGATGGTAAAAGTCATCGTTTTCTCACAATACACATGTTTGCCAGCATCTATGGCATCTACTGCCATTTGATAATGTTCTGACAATGGAACACTGATTATTACCGCATCAATATTTTTATTTTCTAATAGCTTTTTGTAATCGGTATATGATTCAGCCCCTGGGGAAGATAATCTAAGTCCTTGCTCCAATCTAAAAGGCAATATATCGCAACATGCTATTATTTCCATACCAGGAGTTTTCCCGATAAGTTTAATAAGCCAATTGCCACGACCTCCGGTACCAATTATACCTATTCGGACTGTTTGACTATCACTAAATGTATTACTATATAAATTCCCTGGATATACAGCCATAGATGATACTGCTAATCCTCCTATCCCAACAAAATTTCTTCTTTTCATTTTCTCTTAGTTATTATAGATGTGACCATGCCTTTAGAATAAAAAATCGTGTAAATTTAATAAATAAAAACCAATTCAGTTATAGGTTATCTGTAACCTAATATAAAGACGATGTCTGAAATTTAATCAGTAAAACAGTAAAACAGTAGACCAGTAAACCAGTAGATGTGTAGACGGGAAAATGCTAAAAGGTGGAAAAAGATTTAAAAATGAGGGGCCACTTACCATTGGGAACCCTCTCTCGATCGGATTTACTTCCGTTCGTTTATTAAACTGAATATTTAATCACGGAAGTAAAACCATGCTATCAGGTAAAACAGTAGAACAGTAGATCTGTCAATCAGAATGAGGCACCAGTTTCGTTTGGAGCACCTATATTAAAATCACTAATTATAGTTAATAATTTATTAAGTAAAATTTCCGGATATTGATCTATTGGTTTAAAAGTAAATTATTTTTGAGTAATTAAATAGAATATAATGATTACAGTAATTTCTCCAGCCAAACGAATGAATTTTTCAGAACCCGCAAGTACTGATAGAAATTCACAACCTGAATTCGTCAATCAATCAACGCTAATAATGGATCGGTTAAAAAAATTATCTGCCAGACAGGTTAAAAAACTGATGAACTTAAATGACAACCTTGCAGAGATGAATCATGAACGGTATCAGAACTGGCAACCAGATTTTAATGAAGATGTAGCAAAGCAGGCTTTACTAGCCTTCAAAGGAGATGTTTTTTTGGGTATTGATGCATGTTCATTTACAGAGGAAGATTTCAATTTTGCCCAAAATAATCTGAGAATATTATCTGGGCTACATGGAATCCTGAAACCACTGGATCTGATACGACCCTATAGGCTTGAAATGGGAACAGCACTTAAAATTGGAAGACCAATAAATCTGCAAGAATTCTGGAAGCCTATTCTAACACCTTTTCTTGGGCAAACATCCGGTTTTCAAAAGGATAAGACTATTATTAATCTAGCTTCCATTGAATACTTTTCTGCATTGAATCCGAAAAGCATAGCTGCCAGGGTTATCACACCAAGTTTCAAGGAATTCAGGAATGGAACATATAAACCTATTCATATATTCCTGAAAAAGGCGAGGGGGTATATGGCAAGATATATTATTAAAAATAAGATCAGTGACCCGGAAAGATTAAAATTATTTGATAATGAGGGTTATTCATACAACGATCATTTGTCAGATACGAATCAATGGACATTTACCCGAGGATAAAAATATAACTTCTGATTATAATGAAACAAATTGACTCCTTAAACCAGGTAGCAGAATTCCATAGAACTTTTCAACACCCGATAGAGAATGACCCCATTATTCCATCCCGAAAAAGGCGCGATCTGCGTGTAGCATTGTACAGGAAGAACTTGATGAGTTGAAGGAAGCCATCAATCACAAAGACATTGTAGAAATAGCAGATGCCTTTTGTGATATTCAATATGTATTATCGGGGGCTGTTCTGGAATTTGGAATGGGAGAAAAGTTCAGAGAATTATTCGATGAAGTTCAGCGATCGAATATGAGCAAAGTTTGTAATACTGAAGAAATAGCAGCAGCTACCGTAAAACACTACCAGGAAAATCATAACACAAATAGCTATTACAAAAATGTAGATGGCAAGTACATGGTTTATAGAACAGAAGATAACAAAACCCTGAAATCTATTGAGTATTCACCTGCAGATATCAAGTCGATTTTAAATAGATAATCAATTTATCAACGCCTGGCGTATGGATACGAAGGTGCACCATGAGCGATTATTACATTATTTCCTTTTAGAATGTACTCTAATCAATAACTCCAGAGCCGATCAACTCCTCATCTATATACCAGGCAACAAACTGCCCTGAAGTAATTCCTTTTTGAGGTTGATTAAAAATAACATAGATCCCTTCTTCAAAATTATAAAGTATAGCTGATTCAAGGGCTTGCCTGTATCGAATTCTGGCCTGAACCTGTAAATTATCGCCTGGTTGTAGCTTCATATCTTCCCTGATCCAATGAATTTCTTTGGAAGAGACGAACAAACCATTTCTATACAATCCAGGATGTTGAGATCCCTGTCCCGTATAGATAATGTTTTCCTGGGTATCTGTGCTTATCACAAATAGTGGGTCAGATGTGCCACCAACTTTAAGGCCCTTTCTTTGCCCAATTGTATAGTAATGTGCTCCTTTATGCTCTCCAACAACGCGTCCGGAATCTTTGGAATATTCATATGGGGCAGATATTTTTTTAAGGGTACCCTGGTCTCTTGATTCTGACTTATTTATGCTAACCCTTTCTTCATATTGTGACATTGAGTCTGGAACCTCAATAATTTTTCCAGTTTTGGATTTAAGTTGTTGCATTAGAAAATCAGGAAGTTTTACTTTTCCAATAAAGCAGAGTCCCTGGGAGTCTTTTTTATCTGCAGTCACCAGATCCAGTTTTTTTGCTATATCACGTACTTCCGGTTTGGTAATATCCCCAATAGGAAACATTGCCTTGCTGAGTTGGTACTGGTTAAGCTGGCATAAGAAATAGCTTTGATCTTTATTTTTATCTTTCCCGGCAAGGAGCCGATATATGGATTTTCCATTTTTGCTAAAATGTTCGACCCTGCAATAATGTCCAGTTGCAATATGATCAGCACCTAGTTTTAATGCTGTATCAAGAAATATATCAAATTTTATCTCCCTATTACATAATACATCAGGATTGGGTGTGCGGCCATTTTTATATTCCCTGAACATATAATCAACAATCCGCTCTTTATAGGGAACACTCAGGTCAATAGTCTGGAATGGAATACCCAGTTTCTGGGCCACCAATAAAGCATCATTACTATCTTCCAGCCAGGGGCATTCTTTGCTAATGGTTACCGAGTCATCATGCCAGTTTTTCATGAATAAACCCACAACATCATAGCCTTCTTCTTTAAGAAGATAGGCAGCAACACTGGAATCTACACCACCTGATAAACCGATAACTACACGCTTACTCATAATAAACACAAAGTTACAAATCTTTTTTATCCAAGATGTTTTTTAATCATACCTTCAAAAGGGAAAAAATTAAAATATTGATTAACAATTTTCCTAAACAATCATTTTTATCACATTAATTGCTGGATAAAACGGGTCTATTATTAATTTTTCATAGTAAGAGTCAGATTAATAGCAATAATTGCAATTACTGCAAAAATTAGTTCTTGGCTTGCAATAATCAATTTGGAACCATTTTTTCATATACCTAGATTTATAATAGTAAATAAAAAAATTAAATATCATGAAAGCTTTATCTAGATTTTCCTTTTGTCTTTTTCTATTACTGTTCCTGCAATTTTCCTTACAGGACCATCATTGTTATGGTCAGGATCTTTTGGCACTTACAACAGGAGAAGAACTTGAAGTAAAAATTATTAATGTATCAAAAAAGTACATTGCATTTTTTGAATGGGAAGATCAGAGTGGAAAGGTTCATGAAGTAAGGCGTAAATTTATCAAATGGTATAGACCCGAATCCTGGCAAAGCAAAAAATTTTCATTTTCTTTCTCTTTTGGTGGTGTTCCTTATGGTACATCAACAAGTTTGAAAAAGTTTATGCGTGATAATGGCTATTCTGGAAGTGTACCATCCTGGTTTGGTGGAAGTATAAAATATCCTAAATCATATGTCAAAATTTCATGGATGCTTGAATTCGAATATATGTTTAATACTCCACATGGAATCTCAATAGCTTATTCAAAATCAAACACTGGTGATGTCAGAGGATTGGGTGCGCCTACTGTATCCTATGAAAATCCTCAAGTATTGGTATATTATAAACATTATTCGAAAAGCCTCAGGTCGAATTTTCAAGCCGGTATTTTATTGAATTTGTGTTCAATCTCTTATAATGATTATGGTAATTTTCATATGCCTGATCAATCAGTATCAAAATCAAATTTAGGTTTGATGGTAGGTTTTGCGGGATCAATTGTAGAAAAGAGAGTATTTTTCTGGCGATTTCAAACGCAGTTTAAATATGTCCCACCTATAAAATTTTCAAATGAAGATGGATTCCTAGCTGACGAAAAAATAGGCCTGAGTAGCTTATTCCTTGGAATGCAAATAGGGATTAAATTATATCCTGCTAAAAAATAGTCAATAATAATTATTATTTACGATAAAATTGATCCCTTAAAACTTACTTAAAAGAAATTTTTCCTACTTAAATTAATAAGTTACTGGAATACGAACATTGGTTTCATTCCAACTAAGTACAATACTAATTTCATTATCCCTGGTTTCGGTAGCCACAATGGTAAATTGTTCGGTCAAAATATTTGATTTCTCCGAAGAAACTGATACTCTTAGAATATCCTGATCATAATCAGGTTCACCATAGCCCCATTTCCCCAATTCAGAATTAAGAGCAATTATCCATGAATCTTCATCAGGGATAGTGTAGAACCGATATCTGCCAGCCGGGATCGATTTTCCCTGTATGGAAATATCATGAGTGAATTCGATTTCTGAGGATTCATTGGCTCCTGTCCTCCAATATTTACCATAAGGGACCAGCGCTTCTTCAGATTCAGGCCCAAAAACCAACCTTCCTTTTTTGTATGGTCTACAATAATCAAGTGTAAGGTTAAAGTCCCCATCCGTATAAACTACCTGGTCGGCAGGACTATGAGATCTTGTGGTAAGCATGATATAGGCTATAAATCCAGCTACAATTACCACCAATGCCAATATCGAATAAAGAACTATTTTCTTTGTTTTCATAAGAGTTTTTATTTTTGTATAACTTGAAAATTAGATAAAATTTATGTGATATGCAAAATCAACAAACCTAGTTTTCTGTTTGTTCACCGGTAAATAGGGTATGTTCGCCGATTTTCTATGGACCTGCCTTTATATTTCACGTACATTTGATCAGAATATAAAATATAATAAATATGTCACACGAAACAAATAAACGAATTGTATTAGCTGGTTTTTTAATTGTAATTGGAATCGTTCTTTTACTTAGGAATCTAGGATTTGTATCATTTTTTCCATGGTATCTATTTTCATGGCCCATGATCTTTGTATTGGTGGGGATTTTTATTATCCTAACCAAAAGGGCCGTACTGCCGGGAATTATATTCATCGGTCTGGGTTTATATTTTATTCTTCCGGATATGTTCGGATTATATTTCGAACGATTTTGGATGCTTTGGCCAATTATTCTGGTAGCTGTTGGCATGTCATTACTTTTGAGAAACAGATCATACGATCATGATAGACGTTCACGAGAAAATCCAAATGATGGTTCTATGGATTATCTTGATGAATTAACCATATTTGGTGGTGGTGAGAAAATAATAAATTCTCAGAATTTTAAAGGAGGACGAATCACAACAATATTTGGCGGATCAGAAATAAACCTGCTGAATACTAAACTGTCTAAAGGGGTAAACTATATAGATATTGTATCACTTTTTGGTGGGTGTACTCTGATTATTCCCCCGACATGGAATGTGAAAGTAGATATGATTTCTATCTTTGCCGGGTTTTCAGATATAAGATCGTATTCTCCGCAGGGAGATAATAAAGGAGAACCTGAGTTGATTATTAAGGGAGTGACAATTTTTGGTGGAGGCGAAATAAAGTCAATGAAATAAAAGGATCGAAAAGTATTTTCCAATATGATAAATCCAGTTACCGGCAACCGCAAATATTTATACGTTTATATATTTATATGGGCTCTGATATCAGGAGCCCATATTTTATTTCTATATCAATATTTTAACTATCCAATTTATGAAGCTGCGCTCGATAGCCTGATTAGCAATCTGTTATTCATGACACTTGGCCTGGGGATATGGTATATTGTCAGGTATAATGATTTCGAGATACGAAATTTTCTAAATCTGATGACAGGACATTTCATATCTGCCATTATAATCATGGTTATCTGGATATCATTAACCAATCTACTGATAAATATGATATCCTTTGGCTTTGATTTTCAGGACTTAAATTCAGAATTGCTTCCAGGAAAGATCGTATTAGGAATATTATATTATTTAATAATTAGTCTGATATATTACCTGATTATTTATTACCAGAATTTTAAGGAACGGATTGAAAAAGAAGGTAGGATTGAAGCAAAGTACCGGGAAGCAGAATTGAATACGCTTAAAGCTCAAATCAATCCGCATTTTATTTTTAATAGTCTGAATTCCATTAGTTCACTGACAATTTCCAACCCTAAAGTGGCCCAGGAAATGATTGTTAAGTTATCTGATTTTTTCAGGATGACCATGAAAAGAGAACAATCTCAATTTGCATACCTGGAAGAAGAAATCAATTTCTCTAAGGTTTATTTTGAGATTGAAAAAATTCGTTTTGGTGATAAATTAAGTTATCATATAAAGTGTTCAGATCGCTTAAAGAAATATCAGGTGCCACATTTGATTTTACAACCCTTGCTCGAAAACGCAATTAAACATGGAGTTCAGGAAAGCATTGGAAAGGTAGATCTTGTTTTGAATTGTGGTGAAGAAAACGGTTATTTATGTTTGAGCTTATCCAATCAATTTGAACTTGACAGTATTCTTTCAGGTCAGGGTATCGGATTGGAAAATGTAAGAAATCGACTCAGGATAATTTATGAACAAGAAAATCTTCTGGAAATATCCAAAAAGGATAAAGTGTTTTACGCAAAAGTGAAAATTCCTTATACAAAGTAATTTTATGCAAAGTAATTATGAAGAGGATATGATAAAAGTATTAATTGTAGATGATGAAAAACCAGCCAGGGATCTGGTTCATAGTTTTCTGTCTAATCACAATGAATTTATAGTTATTGATGAAGCTGATAATGGATTTGATGCATGTCTGAAGATTAATAAACTTAAACCAGACCTTGTTTTTCTGGATGTTCAGATGCCAAAATTAACTGGTATTGAATTATTAGATCTATTGGAAAAACCTTTGCCTCACATAATATTCTCTACTGGGTACGATCAATTTGCAGTTCAAGCTTTTGAGAAAAATGCAATTGATTATTTATTAAAGCCTTATAACCAGGAAAGGTTTGATCAGGCACTTTCTAAATTAATTTCAAAAAGAGAATCTGCCGG
>PVMS01143264.1_pt1 | contig 14287 bp, 12 predicted proteins | sample 1853461 | NCBI WGS metagenome assembly PVMS01 (sample SAMN08582032, study PRJNA380276) | Marine sediment metagenome, whole genome shotgun sequencing project. | isolation source: ocean sediment barecode stripped | collected 2017 | reverse complement strand
ACGACCCGGGGCGTTCCGTGGCACCGATAACCGTTACGGACCGCGGTTTTAAAAAGACATCCAGCTCCGATTTTGTGGGCACAGCTTTTTCCTCTCTTCCAACATTGGGGTTGAGACCTTTGAAAAATGTTCAATTTTGGTCAAGATCAAAGAAGGCGAAGATTTCAACCACAGGAATATATTGAATATTTCGAGGATTGAAATCTGAGCCTGACGCCGAGATTGGCCAAAAACGGGCAATTTGCAAAGGTCTCGGTGTTATATCAGAACGACACGATAATTTCCGAACCTCTAAGGGGTTGATTGAAGCCAGCGATCACTTCCAGGTGATCTTCGGTGCCTTTCGCTGGGGCAGCCGGTAATATTTGGGCTTGGGATAGCCAACCATCATGGGATAATGATGCGGGTGACCTTCGGGGAGCCCCAATACCTCCCTCGTGGCTGAAGAGGATAGAAGGGCCCCTTCTAACAGACCTGCCCAGCAGGTGCCCAACCCAAATTTAGGGGCAGCCAGTTCAAAATAAGAAAGGGCCAGGGTTACATCCACCATACCGTTGCTGGCCTCCTTAGGAGCTGACGCAACAACCAGTACAGGGGCGTCCCGTAACACCGCGTCAAATCCTATATCCCACGCTCCCACGACAATAGGCATATAAGGCGCTGCTGATTTTGGGGTCTTTTCCAATACGTCGCGCATCCAATCCACTGTCATCCCGGCCACCTCCTTGATCTTGGCCCGATCGGTCAGGACCAGCCATTCCACCAACTGACCGTTTCCGCCCGTGGGGGCATAGCGGGCAATCTCGATCAGCCGCTGGAGGCTCGCCTTATCGGGCGCTTCGTCTTTGAAAAAACGGATGGAGCGACGGGACCGGAGGAATTGCACCGCCTGATGTTCATCAATTACCAGGTCCTTGTCGATAACCTGGCATTCCTCGACCGGGACCCGGGTATGGCTCAATGCACCGTGTGGGCACACTGCCACACAATGTCCGCACATTAGACACATCTGGTCCCCTCCGGGAACCAGCTCCGGGAATCCTTCGCCATCTTTGAGTTTGATGAGCGCCATAGGGCACTCACCCGCACAGATACCATCCTTTTTGCACTTGTTTTCGTCAACAATTAACTGTCCCATATCATTTCATCTCCTTGAGGTTATTTCTGAGAGACCATTGCAAACATCAATCGACCTTTTCTCAGTGAAACGGAATTTAAGACAAAACAGGCGCCATGTCAAATGGGAGTTTTCCAGGCCCGGCCGTGCGGATTGGGTCCTCATTCTCTGTCCTGTAAAAAAACAATCCTTGAAATCCCCATTTTCTCCTGATATTTAGAACCTTGTCGACTAGCTAACTGCCTTGTTATACGCACAGTGATGCACGCGGAGAACTTAGATGAAATCAGAACATACTCGGAAGTTTGAGTCCATTGATGATATCCACAAGGGATTCCAGGATGCAGAATATATCTGCAACCGCCAAATTGCGACCACCCTCTATCTTGCCCGGCACCTTGAAAAACCGATCCTTGTGGAAGGGCCTGCCGGAGTCGGGAAAACAGAGCTTGCAAAGGCTGCTGCCGCTTACATGGATATACCCCTGATCCGGCTCCAGTGCTACGAGGGTCTCGACGAATCAAAGGCTCTATATGAATGGAAATATGGAAAGCAGTTATTGTACACCCAGATCCTGAAAGATAAGTTAAATGACCTCCTTGAAGACACGGACACACTGGCAGCTGCTGTGGCTAAAGTCCACCAGTACGATGATATATTTTTTTCCAGCGATTTTCTTGCACCCAGACCCTTGTTGGAGGCTCTTCAACAGGAAGAGGGCGCGGTGCTCCTCGTGGATGAAGTTGACAAATCAGACCAGGAATTCGAGGCCTTTTTATTAGAGGTCCTGTCGGATTTTCAGGTATCTGTACCGGAGATAGGGACCATTCAGGCAGTGACAAAGCCATTGGTTTTTCTCACCAGTAACAATACCAGAGAGATGAGCGAGGCACTTAAACGCAGATGTCTTCATCTCTTTATCCCATTCCCTGAACCGAGACTTGAACGAGAAATCATCAGGGTTAGGGCGCCCGATGTTCCGGAAAAACTGAGGGAACAGTTGGTCTCTTTTATCCAGCAGGTCAGAAAACTTGATCTCAAAAAAGTCCCATCTGTCAGTGAAACCATTGATTGGGCCAAAGTCCTGATGATTCTCAATGCTACAGACCTGAGTCCGGAGCTGATAAAAGATACCCTCAATATCTTTTTGAAATTTGAGGCCGATATTGAGATTGTAAAGGAGAATCTCTACCAAATGGCTGAGAGGGCAACAAGATAGGCGTGAGGCAGCAGGGTACATGGAACCGGTATTATTAGATCTCATCGCTGCCCTCAGGGCTTCGGGCGTTCGGATATCACCTTCCGAAACAATGGATGCCTTGAAGGCGGCAGCGCTTGTGGGTTATGAGGACAGGATGATCCTCCAGGATTCTCTTTCTGCATCTCTCGCCAAATCCAGACATGAAAAAGAGCTCTTTGCGGCCTGCTTTGACAGCTATTTTTCCTTTGACGGATTTTCGAATCCCGAAGAAGAGCATCCTGTTCCGTCTCCCGCTACTCCCGAAGACCAGGACTCCCATCTTTCCCGGATGCTGCTCTCCGGAGACAACACAGGGCTCTCCATCTCCATGAGAGAGGCCGCCAAAGAATCAAAGATCAGCGAAATTTACTTCTTCACTCAAAAAAGCCTCTATGTTCAACGGATTCTCAAGGGCATGGGTCTTGAGGGCATGAATCGGGATATTGACAGTCTGTCAAACAGCGAAAACGCACAGTCCCGACAAAAGGCCGGGGCATTGAGAGAGGGAAGAGAGCTCCTTTTAGAAAAGGTGAGGGATTTTGTCGAGGGTCAATTTTCCCTGTTTGCCACATCTGCAACAGAAGAAATCTTAGACAAATATCTAAGGGGTATGAAGCTCTCCAACTTAGAGCAGAGGGACTTCCATCGGATGCATGCTATTATCAAAAGAATGGTAAAACCTATCAATGATAATCGTTCAAGAAGGAAGAAAAGGGCCAGGAGGGGCTCTCTTGACCTGAAAACAACCCTGAGAGAGAACATCGCATATCAGGGGCTGATTTTTAAGCCTCAATGGAAGACAAAAAAGATCGACAGGCCGGACATGGTTGTACTCTGCGATGTAAGCCGTTCAGTGGCAACGGTTGCACGGTTTATGCTCCTTTTTCTATACAGCCTAAATGAGGAGGTAGCTAAAATCAGCTCTTTTATATTCTGCTCTAACCTGGTTGAGGTCAGCCATCTGTTTGATAAGTACGATGTTGATGAAGCCCTGGTCAGATTACAGAAAGGGGTCGGCCTCGGGATTCATCTCGGGCGAACCGATTATGGCCAGGCATTCGGCGATTTCAAAGAGGGCTGGCTTGACAAAGTCACAAACAAGACAACGATGCTCATCTTGGGGGATGCCAGGAATAACTACGGAAACCCTGAAACAGGCATATTGCGCCTGCTCCATAAAAGGGCGAAGAGAGTGATCTGGCTTAACCCTGAATCTCCACCTTTCTGGGGCACAGGTGATTCAGACATGAAAAAATATGTCCCTTTCTGTTCAATCGCCAGGAAATGCAGCACTGTCAATCATTTAGAACAGGTGGTAGGTTTGCTCTTGAGGGCAGGTTGAGTGCGCCGGGTTAAATTTGACAGCCTGCTAAGTTCTGCCTGTTGCCGCGCCCACCCCTTTCACCTTGCGACGCAGGGCTATCCTGGCATCCATCACCAAAGATAAGAGTGACGGAACCAGAAGCAGGGTGAACACGGTAGAAACGATCAGGCCCCCTACGATCACACTCCCCAAACCCCGATACAACTCAGACCCGGCCCCCGGGAAGAGTATGAGCGGGAGCATTCCCATCACCGAGGTAAACGCACTCATGAAGATCGGTCGGATCCGCGTACGTACAGATTGCCGTATGGCCTCTCGGGGAAGCATGTTACTCTCCCTCATAAAGTTCAAGGTCTGATGCACGATGAGGATCGCGTTGTTGACCACCACCCCAATCAGTATAACAAAACCCAACATGGTCAACACATCCAAGGGCTGAAAACCGATGAACCGGTTCATGAGGTCGAGCCCTAAAAACCCGCCAGCGGCCGCTAAGGGAACGCTGAACATGATCACTAGCGGGTACAGAAAACTTTCGAAAAGGGCGGCCAACAGCATAAAGGTGATGATCAGGGCCAAAATGAAATTCCCCTGCAGGGCCCTGCGTGTCTGGGTCAAGTCATCTGCCGTGCCGGAAAGATTCATCATATACGGCTCTTTAAGTTCGCCCGATTTTGCAAGGGGCGCTATCACCTTATCGCTTATGATCTCCATTGCCCTCGCTAAGGGCATTGTTTTGGGCGGGAGCACCTGGATAGTCACAGACCTCAATCTCTCTATATGATTGATCTGGGCAGGCCCTGCAACAAGCTCTATATCAGCGACCGACCCTAAGGTCACCCTGTTTCCGAGGGGAGTGTTCAACTGAAGGGTTTCAAAATCACCCGTCCCGGTTATGGTATTTTCCCTGCCCATCAGCGTAAGGTCGATATTGCTGCCAAACCGTCGCACCTCGCCCACTTTGAACCCGTCTAACAACGCATCCACATTCACACCGATCTCCTGGGCTGTTAAACCGACCATGGCGGTCTTATCCCGGTCAGGAATAATCCGTATTTCAGGGTTTCCCAGATCCAGGCTCGGGATCGGCCGCAATTGAGCCCCAGGGATCTCGGCAAGGATCTGGCCGAATACACGCTGTGCCAAGACCATTAACCCTGACAGATCCGGCCCGCTCACATCCACATCTATGGACCGGCCGGCCCCCGTAGCCCGCGCGAAAAGACTTGTCTGCTTTACAACCGTAATCATCCCCGGTACCTTGCCGAGGACACGCTTCAGGATTGGAATCAATTCCTTGGAGCGGAGAGGGTCCTTTGTACTGGCCCCCATAAAGACTCTCTGTCCAAAGGCCACGAAGAAAAGATTCTCTATGAGGGGGCCATCCAATGGAACTTCTGAATTCCCTTCCCAGTATTTCTTAAGTTCCCCCTCTACCAATCTGCCCACTGACTCATACTCATCCATACTATAGCCGGGCGGGGGAATGACAATCCCGATGATCATATTTCTGTTCCCTTCGGGAAGATAATCCGCCTGGGGGGCAAGGAACCAGACCATACCCACTGACGCACTGACCAGAAGGACCACAATCATCAAGCGGGTGGAAACACGGCCGCACACCCAGTAAACAAACGAGGCAACTCCCCGGGCAAACCATCCTGCAACACGTGCAAGACCAAAAAGCCCCCTCAGCCCCCCTCCGAAGCGCCTCTTGGCACCCTGGCGGTCCCAGTCAGCAGCGGTGATAATACGGCTCGCCAAGGCGGGAATCACCGTGACAGCCACAATCAGGCTCAAAAAAACGGCAAAGCAGATGGTAACTGCGATATCTCTGAAGAGCTGTCCCACCTCCTCCTGGACAAAAATAACAGGGAGAAAAACCGCCAATGTGGTCAAGGTGCTGGCCAATATGGCCCCCCACACCTCCTTTGTCCCGGACAGGGCAGCGGTCACCCTTGACTCCCCCATCTGCCTGTGCCGGTATATGTTTTCTAAAACGACGATGGAATTATCCACCACCAGGCCGGCCGCGAAGGCACAGCCGGCTAAAGAGATGACATTGATGGTCCGACCGAAAAGGCCCAACATCAGGAAGGTGCCTATGATGGAAATGGGGATGGCCAAGGTCACGATGAGGGTCGATGAAAAACTCCGCAGAAAAATCAGCAGCACCATAATGGCTAATGACCCGCCCACAAACAGGTTCTGCCGAACGAGGTCTATGGCGCTTTTGATATATGTGGTTTCATCGTAAACCTGCTCTAATTGAAGGCCCCGCTCCGCTAAAATACCCTCGTTCAGCTCCGCCATTCCATCCTTGAGCCCGGCCATCACCTGCAGGACGTTTGATCCGGCCTGACGGATCGCATTCATGACCAGGGTGGGTTCTCCTTTGTGCCGTGTGACACTCTCCTGCTTCTTGAACCCGTATCTGACCGTGGCCACATCCTTGACGCTCACCGGAACAGCGCCCACATATTTAATGACCACTGCTTCCGCATCTTCCGGTTTCAGGTATTCCCCCTGGGTGCGGGCAAGGTACCGGCGTTTCCCTTCGTCAAAACTCCCTGCTGAAATATTCCTATTTCCCGCTGACAGGGCCTGGGCTATCTCCCTGATAGTAAGCTTCCGAGCAGCCACGCCCATCTCATCAAAGACGACCTGCATCTCCTCTTCCCGGCCCCCGTAAACATTTATCTTGGCAATTCCCGGAACCCGTTCAAGACGGGGCTGGATATAATCCTCGGCAAAATTCTTTAGGGTATATGCGGGAGGAGCATCAGACCGAATGCGGCGCAGGACAATCCAGGCTATGGGTGGAGCGTTTTCACTTGCAGAAACCAGAACCGGCCGATCGGCATCATCCGGGTATGAGCGAACCTGATCCAGTTTGGTGGAGACCTTGAGCAGGGCAGAGTCGATATTTGTGCCAACAGAAAACTCCAGGGTGACCCTTCCCCTCGAATCCCGCGACTCACTGGTAAGACGGATCAGCCCTTCAACGCTTTTCAGGTACTCTTCCTGCCGGTCCACAATCTCCCGCTCAACCTCCTGGGGGGAAGCGCCGGGCCAGACAGTGGTAACGGTTATCTGGGGACGCGTGATGTCGGGCGTAAGCTGTACCGGTATCCTGAACAAGGCCAGCATGCCGAAAAGGATAACAAAAAAAACACCCACGATCACGGACACGGGGTGTCTTATGGAGGCCTCAGCTAATTTCATGGTGCATCGCCCTTTATACCACTAACAATCTTCACATGCTGGCCGGGTCTCAGACGCTCATTGCCCCGTATCACGACCTTTTGACCGGCCTTTAGTTTACCCTCCACCTCAATCAGGGATCCATGCGCAGGACCTGGTTTAACCTGAACGAGATGGGCTGTTTGATCATTAATCACATAAACGGATTTTCCGGCTCCGCTCAACACCAAGGCGTCCTTGGGGATTAGAATGGCCTTGTGGGGATTCCCAACCGCGAATGTTGCCCGTCCTAACATACCGGCCTTGATGGTTCCTTTGGGGTTAGGTATCTCGATACGCACAGGAAAGGTCCTACCTGCCCTGTCCGCCTTGGGTATGATCGCGTCAATCACTCCCTTGAACGTCCGGCCCGGCAGTGCATCGAAGATAACTTTCGATGAATCATCCTTGTTTATCCTTGAGACATAACGCTCAGGAACCGGCACCATCACCCTGATCGGATTCAGCACGATCAGGGTCACTACGGGATCACCCTTGCTCAACCACTGGCCCACAAGGGTATGCCGTTCAACCACGGTTCCTGAAACAGGCGCATAAACCACCTTTTTTTTCACCTGGTCCAGAAGGATATACAGCTCCACCTGGAGCCGCGCCACCCTCTTGACCACTGCCTCGGCCTCGAATTGCGCATCCTCATAGGCCTTTTTTGATACGGAGTTAATGGCGTAAAGCCGCTTCAGCCGTTCCCAGTCGCGCTCCGCCCGGGTCTGATTGGCGACGGCCTCGGAAACGATCGCCCTTGCAGCCTCCACTTGCAGCCTTAGCTGGCTCGCGTCCTGTACACAGAGGGTCTGGTTTTGTTTTACCTTATCCCCCTCATCCACCAGCATCTTCCGCACCAGTCCCGCTTCCTCGGCCGCAACAATCGTCTCGGACCAAGGCTCAGCGGTCCCGACCAGTGTAACCCGGGTAACCACCATCCTTTCTACGATGGTCGAGACCTGTACCAGCGCAGGGGGCGGCCCCCCTCCCTTTTCCTGCGGTCCAGCCGTGGAAGAACCGGGGACCGCCAAGACCATGAGGATCGCTCCTACTCCCGCTGCCACCGCCCTCCCAACCCTCTGATTTAGGTATCTTTTCACTCGAAACAGCACGTTTATGTTTCATCTCCCTTCAGTAACCCTGAAAGACCTTTTTCCATGGCAGGCCTTCCGATGGATTTCCTGACCAACCTTATCCCTGACATTCTTACATGCGCGAACGATTTGATCAAGAAAGATCTGCTTATCCGATTTTCCTATCTTGAAGAAAATTTATCACAAAACCCCACGGCCATGGTAAGACCCCTCAGAATAGAATACCCGGGCGCCATTTCGGCGGAATTTCCGGCGCCGGGATTACGATGAGATACAAGCGTATGTTCGACGGTAGCCATTGCTCTCGCCATAGCGGGTTTCTGGTATCCGGCAATGGCCGTTCTGATTGGCCTTTTAGGTAATGCCATAGGGGGAACGAACACAGGTTCCAATGCCCTGTTCGGCAACCTGGTCGCAGTTGGGGATACACAGGCCGGGACTGGCTCAATGCATACCGCTGCCACCCTCGCCCCTGGTGGCGAATGGGAAAGTCGATCGCCTTTCAGGGTCTTGGTCTGGCCACAGGGGCAGCAAATATTCCAGGACAGGCGGGCAATATTTTCCGTCGGTTGTTTGGTATAGTCATCGCTACGACCCTGATTTGCGCCATATTTATAATGGTACAGTACTACTTTCTCACATGGATGCTTCCCGGATAATCCATCCCATCAACAGATGCTACTGGGAGCTGTCTTAGACATTATATTTGCAGAATAATCTGCTTTTCACTATCGCAGCTTCCACGCACCTTGAGGCCCGATAATAATTTCAATAACCGCTGCAAGGCCGACTCCATGTTTCCCGTATCGTTGATGGAAAGGTGTGTTTCCGGCATGTCCGGCGAGACCCGCGCATATATCACTGTGTGTGACGATAACCACACCTCTCTCAGGGTATTGCCTAATGAGGGCTTCTACTGCCTGGACCGCTCTATTTACGGCATCCTGGAGCGACTCGCCCTCTTGCGGTCGGGGATCATGACCGGCTTTCCATTGCCTCTTTCGCCAGGACCAGGAGACTGGCTTCCCTTCAGGGGTTTTTCCCTTTTTCATTGACTTGAAGGCCGGATTTTCAGAAAAGATACCCTTTAATCCGATCTCCTGGGCGATAATGCGGGCGGTCTGAAGGGTCCGTCCCGTAGGGGAGGCAAAAATGACAACGATATCTCTTCCTTTCAGATATCTGCCGGCCTTCTTGGCTTGTTCAAGGCCATACGGAGTCAGTGAGTCCTGTTTCTCTTGCGACATGAGGGAGTGAAGAGGCAGATTCTTATAAGCTTCCGCATGCCGGACAACAAATAGCCTTGTCCCACCGAATTCTGCGCTCTGTTTATGGGATATACCTGGAGCACATTCCACGCTGACCAGTAAGAGGAGGCAGATGCCGTAGATGAAGAACTTCCTCATTTTCCGATCCTCCTTTTATCAAGGAAAGGTGTGTTTGCGAGACTTCGGTGAGGTGATAAGAACCTCATATGATTACAAAGTTTAACCGTATCCAGGGCAAAAACATTGAAGGTGTTTCAGACACAGTTATGATTCAATTGATGGAACATGCTTATCCGGGTAATATAACCCAGGTTCCGGAATGTGGAATAAAACCGGGAGAATTCCTGCTTGATCTCTTTTACGTATTCTGAAAGTGATGCCCACTTGAGCCTGAACAGAGGGATCTGGCCTTGAGAGAGTTCCCGTTTATTGTCATCTCCGTAGTAAAGCTTAAATCGTCGTTTGATCTCATCATCCGTGAATGCAGTGCCTGGGTGCATTCTCACCAGCAGGTGAAAATGCGTCCCCATGAGGCAAAAGCCGAGCACTTTAGCAAAATAGACAGAACTCAGACGCCTGATGAACGCGGCCAAAAACTCATTTTCCACATCTCCTATGACAAGCCCGTCCAAGGCGGTCCGTGAAATAATATGATAAACAGCCGGTTCGTCTTTGATAATCATTCTGGCAATTCTTGGCATCTTTTTCTACCTCCAATACGCATTATTTCCGTTTACCGCAGGCTACGGCAACAAATAGCGTTTGTCAAAGCACAATTTGCCTGTCCCCTATTCTCCACCTATTCTCCACATCTGACTCAGAAAGGAATAAGTTTTGACTCTCATGCGACTTTGAAATATATTGTTCAGAAGTGTATTGAAATTCCCTAACCTGAGGAAATGATGGAAGACCGGGAAAACAAGGAAAGCCCGAAATCAAGAGTTGCTAAGATTCTTGAATTAACTGGTTACAGTGTAGATCCCGAAACTGCGACAAAGATCTGGCCGGCAATCCAGCAACACAAATGGTATCTCTCGGAAAAAATCGGCAGAGACGTCGGAGTGAGAGTTGCCTGCTTGGATTACCTTGAAAATACGGACAGGGTGAAGCTCCAGCAGGTCGACGAAGAAAGGCTGAAGGTCATCCGGGAGATGAATGGTCACATGATGGATACAGATATCTGGAATACCATTTCTGATTCTCAGCCTCCCAAACAGATTGTCGAAAAAAGGATTATCCTGCCCCTTGTAGAGCGTGAGCTGGCCAGGAAGCATGGGGTGGTTCCGCCAAAGACCATCATTTTTTTCGGCCCGCCAGGAACTGGTAAAACGTATTTCGTCAAGGCTATGGCCGGCGTCCTCAAATGGTGGTATATTGAGATCAGTCCCAGCGATTTGATGGCAGAGGGAGAAGACCGCTTGGGGGCTAATCTCAAAAGAGTAATGGAAAAGGTGCGACGTCTTAGTGAAGCCGTAGTCTTCATAGATGAGTTCGACGAGATTGCAGCCAGCCGAGATCAGGCATCCCGTGTGGATAAGTCAATAACCAATGAATTCCTGAAACAAGTGCCTCTTTTCAAGAGGCAGGCTGAGCGGGTTTTGCTCGTATGTGCCACAAATTATATCCACCAGCTGGATGCGGCTCTTCTCCGACCGGGTCGCTTCGACTGTATAATCCCTGTAGGCGAACTGGACGAAAGCACCAGAAGAACCATTTTCCAAAATTATCTTGACAAGATAAATTATGGTCAAGTGGATGTGGAGGAAATCATCTCTATCATCCCTCTTTTTACCCCTGCTGACATAGAATTCCTGTTCCAGAAAGTGAGTCAACTTACATTCGAAAGAGAATATCTCGCCGGTTCGGATTTCAACGCAACAACAGAGACTTTTAAAGAGGTGATTCCCCAAATTCGTCCCACTCTCACCAAGGAAGTGATCAAGGAATTTCAGCAAGCCTGTACTACATATTGCCGGTATTAAACGAGTGATGTAAACTATTTTGAAAAGGGGCATGATGAAGTCATCACGGTTATTTCCCCTGAACGGGTAGCCAAATCATTATTTGCCTGTCCAACGACCTGGGCAGAATAGGCGGTAGAACCTCAATACGTGTTTGGTGCAGGACCTTGCCTAGCGCCCGCTTTGAAATTAAGTCAGAACCGCTGCCAACAGGCCAGGCTGCTTCGTTGCCTGTAATGCGAAAAAAAAGAACACTTTTTCGTCAATGGTGGGGTATTACCTATTGAGATCGGGAAGCCTTACAAGTGTTATATAAAATCCCATTTATAATCATATCACATTTTTTTCAATTATGATTCTTCCCCCGACAAAACAATCAGATTTTTTTATCAAAATCAAACCTCATACCTTAATCTTTACATTCGAAAATATTAATTCCCCACCTATTTCTCCTCTCATTGGGCTTCTCTTTTTTCAAAGCTTTCTTGACAAAAACTATTGTCCATATTATATTGATATCATATATCGATATCGATAACAGATACCATAAGGAGATATTATACCAGATTCAACAAAAAAACCCGAGAATACTGTTAACCAGGAAAAGACAAAACATAAGCTGGGAAGAAACGTTATCGCCCTGGGGATGGTGTCCCTTTTCACAGACCTATCCAGCCAGATGGTATACCCGCTTATTCCCATGTTTCTCGCTGCGCTGGGCGTCTCCCCGGCAATACTGGGATTGATCGAGGGAATTGCAGAATCCACTTCCTCCCTGTTCCGGACTGTTTTCGGGCGTATGTCGGACAAACTTCAAAAGAGGAAGATCTTCATCATCTTCGGCTATGGCCTATCCGCCGTCTCCAGGCCGTTTTTCTACATCGTCAGCCACTGGACCACTGTCATGGTCATTCGATTTGCAGACAGGATCGGGAAAGCGGCAAGAACACCGTCAAGGGATGCCCTCATATCCACATCTATACATCCCTCTATCATGGGAAAGGCTTTCGGTTTCCATAGGGCGATGGACAGGATCGGTGCTATCGGCGGCCCTCTGCTGGCCATGCTTGTCCTCTACCTTCTGCGCGATACTATGTCGGAACTCAACGCTCTGAAGACCACGTTTCTTATTTCCGTCATACCCGGGTTTATAGCTCTCATCTTTATCAAGTTCGCAAAAGAAACTAAAGCTATCACCAAAGTGATGGAGAAAAAAAAGAGGACGGCCATGCTTAATGCGCCTTTCATTCTCTTCCTGGTGGCCAACGCTTTCTTCGCATTGGGCAATTCATCCAACGCGTTCCTCATCCTCAAGGCACAGGAATTGGATATCGCCATATTCCTCATCCCCATTCTATGGGTGGTATACAACATCGTCTGTACCATTTCATCGCCAATCCTTGGCTCTCTCTCGGATAAAGTCGGGAGAAAACCGATCATCGTTACTTCCTTCATCTATTACGCGATCATCTATGTGCTCTTCGGTTTTGCCAACCATGCGTGGATGGTTTGGGTACTTTTTGCAGCCTACGGAATTTTCTATGGATTATCCGACGGGATTTTCAGGGCCTATGTCGCGGACATCGTGGAGGAGGAAAACAGGGCTACCGCTTATGGAGTGTTAAATACCGTCATCGGCATTTTCCTCCTTCCAGCCTCTGTTCTTATGGGTCTGGTTTGGACTCAATTCAGCTCGCAAATTGCATTCATCGTAGCCGCAGGCCTTGGTATGGTGGGTTTCATCATATTCCTGGTCAGCCTGAGGGTAACAAAGAAACCAAAAAAGCTTGATCTGGTGATTTCGTAATGTACAATTAGGTTAAGGAGACAGAATGGCGGAGAGAAGCAGCGAGTTACCGGATAAACTGGTAAGAAGGTTTTTCCTCGGATTTATAAATCTTCATATCCTCTACCATGCCCAGAAAGAGCCAATATACGGCAAGGAATTCAAGAAAGAGCTTGAAAGGCACGGGTACGATATATCCTTCGGAACCCTTTACCCTATTTTTCACAGTTTGGAAAAGGACGGATATCTGGAGATAGAGGAGAAAAATATAAAAGGCAAAATGAGGAAGTACTACACAATAACAGAGAAGGGCAAAGAGGTTTTCAACTACTCCATAGATAGAGCCAAGGAGCTCTTTGATGAATTATTTGGATAAAGGGAACAATTTCCCTTCATGAGAGACATTGGAGTCAGATCCTAAATATTAACTGTTGACATTCCAATCCGATTCTCCCATCCTGAAGTAAATTTATCACAAACCCCCACGGCCATGACAAGACCCCTCAGAGTTGACCTTTTCCCTTTCTATATTAGTTGTATTAGCGACTTTTTCATTGAGCCTTTTAATTGCCTGAAAAATCACTTCCTTAAGGCTTTCGATCCCGACATCCCTTCTTTCCAAAATTTTCAGACCTGTGTAGTCGCAGATTTCCTCTATCTGCTCCTTATACTCGTCTAAGTCTCCAAGGGAATCTAAAAGAATAAACCCTTTGAGCATGCTGAATATTTTTCTGGTTTCCTCCTTACTGCCACCCTTGAGCCGTTCCGAAAATTTAATGAATGCGGGATTTAAAAAATAATAGACATGTTCAGGGTCAATCTCTAAAAGTTTACCTTTTCCACCGAGGAGACAATCAATGCAGTTCAAGGCGTCAACTTTAACTACATCATGTTTATCCATTAAGGCCTTCATTTCATTATTAAATCCAAGGCAAAGATCCCCATAGACGACAATGAATCCTCCGGGGTTATCTTTCAGGCGTTTCTTGATGGCCCCCTCCAGTGCCTTACCCAACAGTTTGTAGTCATTATGAAGTTCTTCATGGAGAAAGTGTATATCAACATCCAAAGATCCATCTTTAACAAGTTTTTCTATTTCTGCTCTCAAAATGCCGCATGAGATCAGACAAGGCCGCTCTTCTTTATCCATATCCATCAGCTCTGTAACCTTCCATTACTTATTGATAGCTAACATTCGCCACGGTGCTCTCGCATAGCATTTAAATCATATCAACTTTGATAGCTGCAATT
>PVMS01072796.1_pt1 | contig 14287 bp, 9 predicted proteins | sample 1853461 | NCBI WGS metagenome assembly PVMS01 (sample SAMN08582032, study PRJNA380276) | Marine sediment metagenome, whole genome shotgun sequencing project. | isolation source: ocean sediment barecode stripped | collected 2017 | reverse complement strand
GGCAGCAGATTCGTTTGAATCAGTACGGAGTCGATCCATTCCGTATCCGGCAGCGTTTTGGTGTTGTGCCCCCGCCATAGGGCCAGGGCTTGCAACGCTGTCTCCACGGCTTCACCCATCGGGGCGAGTGCTTCCCGTGGACAGCCGCCTTCTTTGAGCACCTCTGCCATACGACGTGTACGCTCACTTTCCCCCAAGTGATTACGTGCTTCATTCAGCCGTTTATGATGTTTGTGATCTTTCTGCCTGTCTTCGGTAGAGGCACGGTACAGGGTTCTGGCGGTATCCTGGTTGGCGCTCAGGATGCCGCTTTCGATTAGTTGTTGGATGGCCGCGAAGGCAGCCTGGTCGAGCAGTTGCAGTCGTGGTGTCCGGTCTGGGAATTGGTCGCGCAAGTGTCGGGCAAGATCGCTCTGCAATGCGTTATCCAGCCGGTCCGCCACTACCAGCAGGGTTTGCTGTTCGCCCTCCCCATGCAGCTCCATCAGTTCCAGCCGATGACTCCACTGGGAAAGAATGTCGTCCCGTAAACGGTCGAGTGGGTCGGTTGGTGCCGTTGGCGGCTCTTTTGCTCCACCTGTCATCAGGGAATCGAGCTGCTGCAGAAACGCGGCCCGGCCGGAGGGAAGCTTCATCTCTTTTTTGCCCTTGCCATCCACCACGCCTTCGGCCAGGGAACGTTTCTGCTCCAACAGAGAGAGCATACGGTGCTCAATGGTGTTTTCGGATACGAGATTGATCACCTGCACCGGACGCTTCTGGTGCTTTCGCCAGGCGCGGGCGATGCGCTGTTCCAGTTTGGCCGGGTTCCAGGGCATATCCAGATTGATCACCACGTTGGCCACCTGCAGATTGAGTCCCAAGGCGCCTGAGTCGGTGGAGAGGAACAGCCGGCAATCGGGATCGTTCTTGAAACGGCGGATCTCTTCTCGGCGTTTTGGCTGCGGCACCTCGCCGGTATGCCATGCATGGTCCAGTCCCATCTCGTCGGCCTGCTCCCGCACCAGCTCCAGCATCCGCTGCCACTCGGAGAAGATAATAATCTTGTGATCGTCACCCTCCATGAGTTCCTGGAGAATATTGCCGAGTTCCTTCAGCTTGGGAGAGATGCGGCAATCCTGGTCGAGAATATAGGGTGTGTCGCAGAGCATGCGCATGCAGGCGAGATTGCGTTGGAGATGTTCCATCTCTTCTTTTTTCAATGGTCGCTTTTTGGCCATGGCGGCAAGGCGCGCTGCTCTCATTTCGTACTCACCGTAGCGCAGCACCTGCTCTTTATGCATGGGAACGAAATAGGTGTTCACAGTGCGGCCCGGCAGCTGCCCCTCCACCTCCTCCTTGCGGCGGCGCAGCATGATGGGCCGCAGCCGTTCATGCAGCCGGTCGAGGTTCCGGTAGCCGATGGCGCGCCCCTTCTCGTCCAGTTGGTAAAAGTCACGGTTGAAGCGGAACAGGGGGCCGAAGATATGGGGGTCGAGGAACTGGATGATGGAGTAGATTTCGTCGATGCGGTTTTCCACCGGTGTGCCGGTGAGCACGAAGGCGTAGGGACTTTTCAGTCGCTTGACCGCGGCGGCGGTCTTGGTCTGCCAGTTCTTGATGCGCTGGGCCTCATCCAGAATGATGACATCCGGCGCCAGGATGGTATTGATCTCCTCCGCGTCCGGCCGGATCTGCTCGTATTTGGCGAGGGAGAAGAAAGCCGGCGACTCGTATTGGCGCAGGCGCCTGGCGCGGGGACCCTGGAGGATGTGCGAAGGGAGGTCGGTGAACTTGGCGATCTGCTCCTCCCATTCACCCTTGAGGGAAGCGGGAGCGATCACCAGTACACGTCTGACTCCCTGGGTGCGGCGCAGCAGCTCGCATGCGGCGATAGCTTGCACCGTCTTGCCCAGGCCCATCTCATCCGCCAACAGGGCGCGGCCGGTGAATGCCAGATGCAGCATCCCCTCCTGCTGGTAGGGATAGAGCGGGTGTTTGACCAGATTCAGGCTCAACTTTCCTGCGGCCACCTTGGCTTCGAAGTGCCGGCGGGCGCGGATCCGCTGTTCACGCCGGTCCAGCGTTTCAAGCCAGGAATTCAGCTCTTTCGAAATCCGGACCTTGCGCCGTACAGTCCAGTGAGCGGCATCGATCGCCCGCTGCAAGGCGGGCAGACTGTCGAGCGGATCACCCGCCAGGATCTGATCGTCACCGAAGAAGGGGGAGAGGAGGCCCTGGGCCTTGTTGCGCCGTCGAACTCCCCCGGGCCAGTGCACCTTGATCTGATGATCCCGCCGATCCAGAAAGATATCGATGTACGGACTGCCTTTGTCCATCGCCTCTTTGAAGGCGCGTATGCGCCTGTATTGCAGCCGGTTCAGTGTCGCCTCGATATGCTTGCAAGTGCCCAGGCCGTTGACGCGGTGGTCGGGGCAGCCGCAACTGTTGGTAGGCTCTGTAAGGGAGCGAATCTCGACAGGATAGCTTTGTCCGCTATCGGAGCTGACCTGAAAGATTCCGAAAAAATCTTTCCCTTGCGCCATGGATTCAATCCGGAACGTCTCAGAGGCGGCGCGAACACGGCGGCGTTCGACTTCATCGGCATCACTGGTGGACCAGCCTAAAGGCCGGGCCCGTTTTGGGATGTTCTTGGTACGCTTCTTTGTTTTCGGCATGGCAGAGAGTTATTGTATTGATGGCTTATGAACTTATAGAAACGTTATTCTACCTGAGATTTCTACCTGAGATTGCTAAAAATGACCTTTGACAAAGAACCTGCCGGATACGAGAAAACGGTGCTCTCCGATCTCCAGGGGATTGGGGGAACCTGCGGGACGCCAGAAGAGGTCGCATCGTGTTTAGATGAGGTGAGCAGGCTGATGGAAAATCTGGTGTCATCAGGCTGCACATAGTGCGCTTACCTATAAGGAACTAATCACGATTCAGTTGCTTGTTTGGTCAATCAGTAAAATATCGTAAAATATTTCATCAATAGCTTTTGATAATGGTATTTTTCATGGTATTTACTCTACCCGTCAATTCCAGGCAATTGTATATACAGTATTTAGCAAGCTTATTAACAATCGAGTGGGAGTGACCGGCACTGGCTGGCTTGTCGGTAAATCAGAGGATGGGGTTTTCCAGGGGCAGTTTTAACGAATCAGGCGCCGCTCGAGTAATGATGGCATATCTCTGCGGCCATCAAGGATGCAATGAATGAAAACGTCCTGCCGGATCACCTCGTAGATGACACGATAGGGTTTGAAGTTGACCTCCCTGTAGTTCGTTACACCGATTCGATCCAGCTCGGGCGGAACGTGGCCCCGTTCGGGCAGATCGGTAAGCCGCGAGCAGAGGGATTCCAGCTGATCCAGTACATAATCTGCGTTCTCCATGGAGTCGTGGAGCGCAATGTAACGGTAGATGTCGACCAGGTCCTGCTCTGCATCCTCGGTAAGCCGGACACGATAGCGTTTCACTCAGTGATTTCCCTGATATGTTTGCGAACATCTGCAAAGGCTTTTTTGAGGGGTTTGCTGCGGCCATCCTGAATACTTTTGGAGCTTTGGGCCAGCATTTTGAGCAGCGCCAGAGATTCCTGAGTTTGTTCATAACTGGCAATATCCTGGAGCACTGCCCTGGCTTCGCCGTGTTGCGTGATCACGATGGTACGTTGTCCCTCGCTGACCTCCCGCAGAACCTCGGCGGTGTGGCTTTTCAAGTAGCTGATGGGTTTTATCGATTCACTCAGCTTCATGGTTTGTATTTCCTCACCGGTTTAATTAGTACCAAATATAGTCCATATATAGGTCTATTGTAAAGCTGCTCGGGAATGGGGTCTGCCAGGGCGCTGCTTTTGGACAGTGGTAATTCGGAATGAATTTTGATCATGGTATTGATACTTATGGCCCCCTCAAAACCCGTGCCAATTCTGGCTTTCTGGGCTCGTTTACAAACGAGTGGAGTAGGGCTCGCGTGAGTATAAAAAATATGCCATCGATTGCAGCAGGCAACCTGGTTGGTTAAAGCTGCGGCAACCGGTATCTCGATACTTTCTATTATCTTCGCAAAGCACTTCGCACCTTCTCGCTCGGCACCTCGCGAAAGGTCAGCGTCACACGCCTGAAGGCAGTCTTAACTCAAGCCATGGAGAAGACAAAGAATAACCTGATGGGGCACCCTATGACACATCAGACAGGGTAGACTCTTCATGCAGTAAAAAATCGCAAATTATAACAAAGGGCTGAAACACGGTGGGAAGTTGTTTGGCGCATGTAAAACAGAATGATGATGGTGGCTGGACAGGGCACCGTCTTGCAGATCATCTACGGAAAGTTGACAGGCAGGCTTCCGAAATAGCTAATTGTTTTGAAAGTGGCGATTGGGCAAAAGTCGCCGGTTTTTGGCATGACCTGGGCAAGTATCGTTCGGCATTTCAAAGCTATATAAAGAAAGCGTCCGGTTATGACATGGAAGCGTAGTTCGGTGTCGTGCCTGTAAAGGACAGCCGGATCTGGGAAATGTACAGTTTATGGCGCCATAGGATGTGTCGTCGCCAGTTCTCCCAAATCGAATTTCACCTCTCTAGCTTTCAGTTTGTCTGAGCACTCGCTGCAATTGACCTGCCCGTGCAATGCTCGCCCGCAACTTGTGTGGGTCAAACGCATGGGTTTTCCTTTGGTGCCTGTGGGCTTGCACCATTTGTCGCCCCACTGTAGTAGTGTTAGGAAGTAGGGATAAGTGGCTTCACCCTTCGAGGTCAGTTTGTATTCATATCGCAGCGGGCGTTGCAGGTAAACCGATTGCTCAAAAATCCCCTGTTCAACCAGAAATTTCAGGCGATCTGCGAGGATGTTAGTCGCCACGGGCAGCTCTAGATGGAACTGGTCGAAACGCGTCAAGCCGTGAAAGGACAGCGCAATAATATTCGCTGTCCAGCGGTCTCCTACAATATTGATAAGATTTTTATAGATACTCCGTTTGCTGGGTACCTTAGATACAGGTATTGATGAGCGACGGCGCACCTTTTTATCTCTTTCGTCGCGGGTGGCACCGGGGCCTGGCTCGTAGCTCACGTCCCACACCTTTACCAGCTCATTGCAGTGCCGACAGCGCAATTCTGGTGTGAAGGCATGGCCACACCTGTTATGGACAAGGGCGATGTCATCCAACTCCGGTGTGTTGAAAAACTGTCGCTCCCAGCTCAGCGCCATCAGGGCATTGTCATACAAGTCGATAGACTTGCGGGTGAGATGGTATCTCATGCGCTTACCACCATTGCGCTCAGGGCTCTGCCGAAGGCAGTTTACCGATTGAAGCCACTTGAGCCGATCAGCGAGCACACCGCGTGATACGCCCATGGCCGACATCATTTCGGTGAAGGAGTTTATACCCCAGAAGACCTCCTGGATGATCAATACACACCATTTATCTCCTATTTGGTCGAGGGCGCGGTTTATCGAGCTGGCCCGGGTAATCATTTTGCTCATAACTGCTCCAAAAATTCACCGCTTAACTTTACCTGAAGGTGTAATTGGAGAAAATATGTTTTTTGTTTATGCCTGTTATTACCTGCAGGCAGCACGAGAATATTGTAAACGAACCATTAGAGTTGCATAGACATACTAATATATCGACTCTTGCCCTGGCGTGTCGCCTGGTCAAGGGTCTGGCACTCGGCACTCGGCACGCTTGCGCGCTTTTGTAATTGTATTATCACCAATGTACCTGGCCTCCAGCACCCTTTGTATAAAAATGGCGCCAAATTGCTCTCTATATGGGGTTGTGGCCCCATTATCGATGGTGTCGGGCTGCTCGTTCTGGTCACCAGCTATGACGGCAAGGTCTTTCTCTCGGGTTGCTTGTCCAGCTGGCTTTCATCATCTATAATTTAGTCTTTTTATACAAGTTCCTTATCGCGAGTGGCAGGTGAGAATATGATTACAACCGACAGCGAACGTATTGCGGCACTTACCGCAGCTGGAAGCTGGGGGACTGACACCTTGCATGGCCTGTTGGCTGGTCATGCAAAGACCCGGCCCCAGCGGCTGGCTGTAAAAGACCAGCCTAACCGCCAACAACTTACCGGCGACGCCCCCCTGGAATTGAGCTGGGCGGAGTTGGAGTTGGCCAGTGAGAATTTGGCGCTGCAACTCCAGGTCGAGGGTGTCGGAGAGGACGACCGGGTGATTGTGCAACTGCCTAACGTGGCTGAACTGGTCGTGGTGTATTACGCCCTGAGCAAACTGGGTGCCATTGTCTCACCTGTTCCCGTCCAATACGCCAGTCATGAATTGCAGATGATGGCAGGCGCTCTAGGCGCAGGCACCATGGTGACCTTGGAGCGTTTTCGAGAGTATGAGTTGGCCAGCGCGGCTCGTGTTGCGTTACCGCAGCTCAAGGTGTTGTCTTTTGGCAGCGAATTGAGTGTTGACACAGCAGACAGTGGCTTGCGCTGTAATCGGGCTGAAGACGATGCCAACCGGGTAGTCAGTATTTGCTGGACTTCGGGCACCACGGGCACTCCAAAGGGGGTGCCGCGTTCCCATAATATGTGGTTGACTACGGCTCGTTGCAGCATGGACGCAGGGAGCTACACGCCTGACGATGTGCTTTTGAACCCCTTTCCCATGGTCAATATGGCGGCCTTGGGCGGCTTCCTGTTTCCGTCTGCGTTGCTGGGTTGTTCCATTGTGTTGCACCATCCGCTGGATGCGCCGGTATTCCTCAAGCAGATGCAGGATGAGCGAATCACCTTTACCATCGTACCGCCCGCTCTGCTGAATCAGTTGGCGAAGTCCCAGGAGATGTGGAATCAGTTTGATTTCAGTGCATTGCGCAGTGTGGGTTCTGGCTCAGCACCGCTCGCCCCATGGATGATAGAAGTGTTTAGTCGCGATTTTGGTAAGGAGGTCGTTAATTTCTACGGCTCCAACGAAGGTATCAGCCTGTTCTCCACACCGGAGACCGCACCGGATCCGCAAGTGCGTGCTGCCATGTTTCCGCGACCTCCCGCGGATGCGCTTATCGCGACCAAAGTCGCCGACCCGGAATCGGGTCGTGAGCTTAGTGTGGTGGGTGAACGTGGCGAGCTGTTAATTGCGGGCCCCACCGTGTTCGATGGTTACTTTGAACATGACAATGTCGATGTGTTCAGCGATGAGGGTTACTTTCGCACGGGTGACCTGGTGGAGATATGCGGGGAGGAGGGCAATTACTATCGCATTGTGGGTCGCTGTAAGGACATTATCAATCGGGGTGGTATGAAAATTTCACCCGTAGAGCTGGATGTGGCCCTGGAGCAGCACCTGGATGTGGTAGAGGCGGCGGTTTGCGCCTATCCGGATGAGCGCCTGGGAGAAAAAATCTGTGCCTGCCTGGTCATGAAGTCGGGAGTGGTGATGCTGGAGTTGGAAGCCGTGCAGAGTTTTTTGTTGCAACAGGGCTTCGCCAGGTTCAAGTTGCCGGAACAAGTGCGGGGCTTTGACGAAATTCCCCGAAATGCTCTGGGCAAAGTGCAGCGTTTTATTTTACAAGAATTGGTTAGTACACGCATTAATGAAGAACGGGAGCGGAAACGCACATGAAATCGACATCGGATATTTATATACTCGGCGGTAGCCAGAGTGACTTCGCGCGTAACTGGGCGCGCGAAGGGCTTGGGCTTTTTGACATGTTTGCCGACTCCCTGCGCGAGGCGGTGGCGAACGCTGAGATCGATCCGGCCCAAATTGAGGTGGGCCATGTGGGAAATTTTGTCGGTGAGTTGTTTGCTGGCCAGGGTTTGATTGGTGGGTTTTTCGGGCATGTGTTTCCCGAGCTGTCCACGTTGCCCACCTCTCGCCATGAGGCCGCTTGTGCCTCGGGTTCCATTGCCATTATGTCTGCCATGCGCGATATTGAGGCGGGGCATTACGGCGTGGCCTGCGTCCTGGGCCTGGAGCTGATGCGTAATGTGGATGGCAAAACAGGCGCAGAATATCTCGGAGCCGCAGCCTGGCAGGGGAAGGAAGCCACAGCGCAGGAGTGCGATTACCCCTGGCCCTTTATGTTTGACCGCATTACCCGTGAATACGACAAGCGCTACGGTATTAACAGCGACCACCTCAATAGCATTGCCCAAATAAATTTCGCCAACGCGAAAGACAATTGCCGCGCCCAGACCCGTCAATGGCAATTTCCCGAGGGTGCATTCAGTTGTGACGATGATTTGAACCCTGTGATAGAAGGCTGTGTGCGTAAACAGGACTGTGGCCAGATTACAGATGGAGCCGCTTGCGTCATCCTCGCCAGCGAGGCCAAAGCTCGCGAGCACGCCACCAAGCTGGGCATCCCTTTGTCCGGCATTCCCCGTATCAAGGGCTGGGGACATCGCTCGGCACCTATTTTACTGGAGCGTAAGCTGGAGATGAGCGCAGAGCAGCCGTTGTTGTTTCCCCATGCGAGTATGACTCTCCAGGACGCGATAAGACGCTCCGGTTTTACACAGGTCTCCGACCTGGATGGACTGGAAACCCATGATTGTTTCTCCGTGACGGAATACATGGCAATTGATCACAGTGGCCTGACCGCGCCTGGCGAAAGCTGGAAGGCTATCGAAGAAGGCCGAATAACCCGCGATGGTGATTTTCCAATAAACCCCAGCGGCGGTTTGATAGGGCTGGGTCATCCGGTAGGAGCTACCGGTGTGCGTATGGTGCTCGATTGTGCTCGTCAGGTAACCGGGCGAGCTGGGGCTTACCAGTTGCCCAAGGCAGAAAATATGATCACCTTTAATGTCGGTGGCAGTACCACCACTTGTGTCAGCTTTGTCGTGGGAGTGGGTAAGTGAAGGCTGTTTATATTTACGATGCGATTCGAACTCCACGTGCCAGAGCTAGAGAAAATGGCGGCCTGCATGAGTTGCGCCCACACGATCTACTTAAATCCCTGTACCACGCGCTGGAAGATCGCACCGGTCTCAACCCGGAGTTAGTCGGTGAAGTGTTGCTGGGATGTGTTACTCAGCAGGGTGACCAGGCGGGCAATATTGCCAAGACATCGACGCTCTATGCGGGCTGGCCCAGTAGCGTCGGGGGGCTTACCGTCAATCGTTTTTGCTCGTCTGGCATTGACGCGATTAGCATTGCCGCCCTGAAAATTGCGGCGGGTCAGGAGCGGGCCGTAGTGGCGGGTGGGGTGGAGATGATGTCTCGCGTACCGATGTTGTCTGATCAGGCATCGGTTTTTATGGATCCCGCGTTTGCTGCCCAGTGCCACATACTCATGATGGGTAGCGGTGCCGACCTGATAGCCTCTTTGAATGGGGTGTCCAGGCAACAGGCAGATGAGATTGCCGTGTTAAGTCAGCACAGGGCAGAGAGGGCGCGGCGCGAAGGGTATTTCAAATCGATTATTCCCATACATAATCCAGTGAAGGGAATTACAGTCTCTGAGGATGAATGTATACGTGGCGATACCACCGTAGAATCTCTGGCAGAATTGCGACCGGCTTTTGCTGGCATGGGTAGTCAGGGCGTCGACGCCGCTCAGCTACAGGCCTACCCACAGCTTACCGAAATTGACCATATCCACACGGCCGGTAACTCCCCAGCTATGGCCGATGCCGCCGCTGTGCTTTTGCTGGGGGATGAGTCTCTGGCTGATACACTAAGTACAAAACCCCGCGCGCGCGTACTTGCCGCAGCTACCGCCAGTGATGACCCTCTGCAAGTTTTGTCCGGCTGTGTTGGCGCAACAAAAAAACTGTTGATGGAGCAGAATCTGGAGTCCGGCGATGTAGGCTTGTTCGAGTTACATGAGGCTTTTGCGGCTACTGTCGTGAAGTGTCAGAAAGACTTGAATATTCCGCCTGAAAAACTCAATGTCAACGGTGGTGTGATTGCTTTAGGGCATCCCATGGGGGCAACAGGCGCCATTATGGCGGGCGTGTTACTCGATGAGCTGGAACGGCGGGGACAGCGGTTGGGGGTTGTCGCTGCCAGCGGTGCGGCGGGGGCGGGCAGTGCGCTGTTAATTGAGCGCCTGTAAATACAATAGATGAAGTTCAAACGTAAAGGTCCTTTATGATATCCACTCTTTTAGGTACATGGCAGCTCCTTAGCTGGACCATTGGCAACGACGAAGGTCAAGTAGTTTCCGAGCCATTCGGGTCTTCACCCGAGGGCTTGCTGGTTTACACTGACGCGGGGTGGATGACGGCCGCTATCTGTCGCAGGGCGCGTGAGCAGTTTCCCGAGCAGAAAAGCCTTCGCTCTTTGGATGCGCTGTTGCTTGCAAAAGCCTACACGTCTTATTTTCACTACGCGGGGCCATTCAGCATTGAAGGAGAGTTTGTTACTCACACTGTTGCCTTGAGTCTCAATCCGAATTTTGTTGGCACGCAGCAGGTTCGCCGTTTTGTTCTTGACGGTGATCAACTAACGCTGAGCGGGGAGGAGTCTGTAGGTACGCATATTCGGTATCACAAGCTTCAATGGCAGCGCCTTCCGAGTCTTTCCGCCTGAGCATGAAGTGGGCTGTGAAGTAATATTTGGGTTAATCAAATATCGCTCTGGCAGCGTGGATGCTATTCAGGAAGCAAATTTGCCTTTATTACTTGCGTAAAAGAACTTTAAGAATATAATAAGTCGACGTTATTTTATCGGGTAAGGTCGCCCGAGTTACTCAGGAGAGGCTTTATGGCGCAGCTAAGTACCCTTTCGGAATACCCTGCAGTTGAGCGTTGTATTGGTGGTGTTACCCAGTTCGACAACACACCCCAGTGGATATACAGTCTGGACAATCCCTACCTGCATGGCGTTTACGCGCCAACCCTCGATGAAATGAGCGTGGATGATCTGGCCGTCACAGGAGAGGTACCCGCCGACCTGGTTGGAGCTTACTTCCGTAATGGCCCCAACCCCGTACACCAGTCCATGAATCGCCATCACCCCTTCGATGGTGATGGCATGGTGCACGGCGTCTACTTTCGCAACGGCCAAGTGAGCTACCGCAACCGCTATATACAAACAGCGGCACTGTTACAGGAAGGTAAAGATGGGAAATCGACATCACCGGGTGTCATGGGCCCATTTGACTACAGTATTTCCGAATTTGGCATTAAGGACACATCCAACACCGATGTGCTGTTGTACGCGGGCGACCTAATGACACTATGGTACAACGCCGGACACCCTTACCGTTTGGATAGCCAAACTTTGGAGACAAAAGAGCACTTTGCGCTGGAGGGGCGGGCTCAGCTTCGTATGTCGGCGCACGCGAAAATGGACTGGAGTACGCGAGAACTGTTGTTTTTCGACTATGGCGATGAGCGGCCTTATTTAACCTACGGTGTTGCAGATAACAATGGCAAATTACAACACGAAGTAGAGATAGAACTCCCCGGCCCCCGTTTACCTCACGACATGGGTTTTACTACTAACTACGCAATTCTTCACGACCTCCCTTTCTTTCACGACATGGATATTTTGCGCCGCCACAAGTTGCGTGTTCTAACGTTTCATACAGATATCCCCACTCGCTTTGGTATTATTCCGCGCCGTGGCCAAAGCCATGAGATACGTTGGTTCGAGTGTCAGTCCTGCTACATCTTGCATGTAACAAATGCTTGGGAAGAAGGTGACTGGGTCATCATGGATGGCTGCCGGTCACTTAACCCCATGCCGAGTGCTCAGGCAGGCGAAGGTGAGTTGGCCTCCATGTTGGCCTATATGCGCCTGGAGACAAATGCCTATCGCTGGCGTTTCAATATGAAGACGGGCGAAGTGCGCGAGGGAGACATCGACGACCTCAACACAGAATTTAACAAATCGAATCCAATTTTCCACGGTGTAAAAAGCAAGTATTCCTACCACCAGCGTATACCGTTGTTACATGAGGGCGGACATACTCTGCGTTTTACCGGTTTGGTGAAATACAACAATGATACGGGTGAGCGCACACAGTGGAGCTATGGCGCTGGCGTGTTTGGCAGCGAAGCCGTTTTTGCGCCCAAGGTTGGCGCCGATAGAAGTTCGCAGGAAGACGATGGCTATGTGATAACGATGGTGACTGACAGCAACACCTGGAAATCGGACGCTCTGGTGTTTGATGCCACCGATATAGAGCAGGGGCCGATCGCACGTGTGCATTTGCCCCATCGCGTGCCCTACGGTTTTCATGCAGCATGGGCTGCCGGCGAGGATCTTTACAGATAATATTTGGCTATGACTGACTTATTTGAAAAGCATCGAGGGACTCTCGATAAAGCGTTGGATGCCTGCAGTAAGCGTTACTCCTGGACGGCTTACCCCGAGAGCCCCAGTCGAAAAATACACGGCGATGAAAAACCTGGTGCAGGTAAAGCCAGGTTTGAGGCAATGCTCGGCGTAGATTATCCCCTGTATCAGCCGGGAGAAGTTGGCCGTGTGGGTGCAGAAGTGTCACCTTATACTCGAGAGTCGTTGGGGATTACTTACCCCAAAGTGGATGTTGATACGCTCTACCAGGCAATTGACAAGGCTGCTCCGGCGTGGGGCCGGGCAACACCCGATGTACGCATGGGCATCTGTCTGGAAATACTGGATCGTTGTGCAGATCAGCTGTTTGAAAATGCCCATGCCACCATGCATACCAGTGGGCAGAGTTACATCATGGCATTTGCAGGGTCCGGAGCCAATGCACTGGACCGCGGGTTGGAAGCGCTGGCTTACGCCTACAAAGCCATGGCCGATGTGCCGGCAACGGCATCGTGGGAGCGCACGTTCGGTAAGGACGGCGTCGCGAAGCTGCACAAATCCTATCGTTTAATCCCGCGCGGTGTTGGTGTGGTCATCTGCTGTGCAACGTTTCCGTTGTGGAATGGTTACCCGGCTTTATGCGCCAGCCTGGCTACAGGCAATCCGGTTGTTCTGAAGCCTCACCCCAGCGCCATTTTACCTGTCGCCCTATTTACCTCGGTGTGTCGGACCGTATTAGCCGAGGCGGGTTTTGATCCCAATCTGGTTTGTATGGTAGCTGATACGAGAGAGGAGCCGGCGACCGTGGCATTGCTGGGGCATCCCCGGACCGCGATTATCGATTTTACCGGCAGCCCTCAGTTTGGTGCATGGATAGAAAAGCACTGCGCTAGAAAACTGGTTTATACTGAAACAGCGGGCTGTAACTCGGTGCTTATCGACTCTACCGATAACCTGCAAGCCATGGCCAAAGCGGTAGCGCATTCGCTATGCCAGGCGTCGGCTCAAATGTGCACCAGTGTTCAAAACATCCATATTCCAGCTGCAGGCATCATGCATGGTGACGTGCGCGTGTCTTTTGATGAAGTGGCCGGCGCTATTGTGAATGCGGTAAACGAGTACTTGAAAAACCCCATGGTGCTGTGTGGAACGTTGGTAAATGACACCATTGTATCTACCATTGATCATTATCGTGAGCTGGCCCACGAATACGGCATCTTGTTACGGGATTCCGGCCCGCTGACTTATTCTGAATTTCCACAGGCACGTACGGCGTCGCCCCTGATAATACAAGTTGATAAGTCCGCACGAAAAATCTATCGGGAAGAAATATTCGGCCCAATTTCATTTATTATTAAAGGTGATGACATTGACGGTTGTTTGGCCGATGCCACCGAAAATGCCAGAGACAGAGGTGCAATCACATCGCACGTCTATTCCATTCGAGAAGAATTTCTTAATACTGCTGTAGATGCGTATCATGCAGCGGGGGCCTCGGTTGCCTGCAATCTGGTGGGCATGCCGATTAACTTTGCGGCGGCTTATTCAGACTATCATGTCAGCGGGCTCAACCCCGCGGGTAATGCCTGCTTAACCGACCTGACTTTTGTTACCAGCCGCTTTCGCATTGTGCAGAGTAAGCGGATGATATGACGGGTAGGCATCGTCATGCGTAGTAATCGCTTTGTGCCCTAGCTTCATGGTGCAGGCCTACATCAGCCGTTTGCTCATTACCTCAAGTGTCTTCAGTCCGCCTGGGTCACTTGCAGTCGCCGGCACCAGACACACCTCATCAGCCCCGGCAGCTTGATATTCCTGCAGGCGCTTGTCCAGCTCCTCTTCAGCGCCAACCAGGCCAATTGCACAGGCAAACTCGTCGGGCATAGCCGCCAGCAATTCTTTGGGGTGAGGTCGTGTGCGAGCAAACTTTACCAAGTCTGCAAAGCCGGCCTGGCTTATCATTTCCGAGTATCCCGGGGCTGATGAGGTGTGTCTGGTGCCGGCGACTGCAAGTGACCCAGGCGGACTGAAGACACTTGAGGTAATGAGCAAACGGCTGATGTAGGCCTGCACCATGAAGCTAGGGC
>PVMS01043446.1_pt1 | contig 14290 bp, 9 predicted proteins | sample 1853461 | NCBI WGS metagenome assembly PVMS01 (sample SAMN08582032, study PRJNA380276) | Marine sediment metagenome, whole genome shotgun sequencing project. | isolation source: ocean sediment barecode stripped | collected 2017 | reverse complement strand
TAAATTGCGAGTTATCAGAGGGATTGGTTGAATTGGGTTGATCGCGATGGATGCGGTTCGATCGCGGTCCGCACCGTGAATCCGTTCGTAAGGGGAGCACGCAGGGGAGCGAATCCACGACCATTTGTCGTCGGTTCTTCACTTGACTTCGCCCGATAGAGATCTATTAGATTCGGGATCTTGTGGGGTTCGCCCTGTGGGAGTTCGAGTCCTCCCTTTCGGCCTAATGACTTACGATCACCCGGTTTCGTGCCGGGTTTTCTTCTGCGTACCCTCAGCGAACCTTTGGATCTCGCTCAGACCCGAGGAACCGTTTAACCACGAGTCTCGATCATGGCCCTCGCTTTGAGGGGGGACTAAAAATCCCTTGGGCGTAATCCCGTGTGGGTTCGAATCCCACCTCCGGCACCACATCGCCAGTAATCTCACCTCCGGCATGAAGATCCACGCTCTTTTTTGCTCGCGCGCGAAGTGCTTGAGATCGACCTGTATCCGCTGGTGGTGTGTCAAGCCGAGAGATCGTGATTCTGGTCGAATCTAATCCCTGGCTTCCCGCTCTTCGGCCCTCGTGGGGCCGATTTGCTGGAGAGTCTCGAGGCTCGGCGCGACCATGACCGTTGCAACTGTGCGTTCGATCATGTCGCTGAGGGCCGGCATTTTTTCCTTGAGTTCGGCCGCGGTGACGATATTCCACTCCGCTTCACCGACGGGTCCGTAGGCTTCCTGCAAGTCCCAGTATGTCGAAATGGCCCAATAGGCGAACTCCTGAATCAAGACCCGGTGATGCTCCTCCTCGTTGTCGATGTCGCCGTACTGCTCGACCTCGTAGTAGCCCTTCTCGATCGCTTCGATCATCGCGACAGCAATCTCAGACTCCTTGCTGATGCCCCACTCTGCAGGGAAGGCGTAGTGAAGACCAGTATCACTGACGAAGTGGAGGATGTGCTCGACGACCTCCATTACCTGACCTGGCACCTCCGACATGATGATGTCGCAGATAGAGTTCTGGCTGGCCAACTGAAAGAAGGTTTCTTGATCCTCCTCGAAGAAGCTCATGTCCTCACCTACGGGGACCGGAATCAGAGCCCTATAGAGGTATTGATTCCTCAGCACCTCTTCCTGCTTGGCCAAATCGAGATTTTCGTCCTGTGGGAAGATCTCGGTGATGGTCCGTGCAACCAACCGCATGAAATCGTCGCTGGCGTCGTCGCCGGCGGCCAGGGTCAGTCCATAGACGGTGAGCTTCTTGGTGAAGGGTGGGATGTCGTCGGCGGGAACTACGTCGGTGATCGTGTATAGATCCTCCGGTACTTCACCGATGGGGGTGGTCAGGATGCAGCCGCCGAACAGATTCGTCGGGGCTTTCCATTCATCGGCTGGTGGAGCCTGTTCGCCCACCGGTGGTGCGGGCTCGGTTCCGCAGCCTACGATTACGAGCGTGCCAACGATGACAAGTGCCGAGATCTTCATATTTCCCTCCTCAAGGCCTTTCAGCAGTGATTTACGGTCGAGGTTTCTCCAGGGTCGAGCGCCGGACGGACTCCCGTACGACCCATCAAACGTCAATATCATAGGTGAATTGTGTTCAGTATACAATTTTAATATGATGCGTCTGCGAAGGTTTTTTCGTGGGATCGAGATACCCGGCATGAGGACCGAAAGGGGTGTGAGGATGCGTCGAACGCGGATTTCGAGGGTGTGCCTGGCGGTTGTGATGATGTTGCTCGGCCTTGCCGACTCGAGTTCGGCCGGGGGTGAAGAGACCACGATTCTCACCAATGTGAATGTGATCGACTGCACGGGTGCGCCGGTCCAGGAGAACATGACTGTCGTCATCACCGGTACGACCATCATCTCGATCACAACGGGCGAAGCGAGCGGCCTTTCGGAGAACCCGTCCACCCGCGTGGTCGATCTCGACGGGGCATTCGTACTGCCCGGATTCTGGAACATGCACAGCCATTTGTCTGAGGTGTTTCCCGACAACCCGGCATTGGCTGATGAGCCGATCCACGCCAGGGTGGTCAGAGCTGGGATCAACGCGATGGACGGCCTGCGGCACGGCTTCACGAGCGTGCGCTCTGCCGGCGAGGTGGAGTACATCGATGTGGCCTGGCAGCAGATCTTCGACCAGGGCTTTCTCATCGGTCCGCGGGTTTTCGCCTCCGGCGAGGCGGTGTCGCCGACCGCCGGCCATCGTGGGATGGTGGCAGACGGCGACGACGGTGTAGCCGCTGTCAGGCGGGCGGTTCGTACCCGCGTGCAGCACGGCGTCAGCGCGATCAAGATCTACAACGTCGAGATGTTGCCGGACGAGCTGGAGGCAGCAGTCGAGACGGCACACAGCCTCGGGGTCCACGTGATGACCCACACCCGGGAGCCAGGGGCCTATGCCGCTGTCGCTGCCGGGGTTGACTGTCTCGAGCACGGCTACGGCCTCACCGACGAGACCATCGCACTGATGGCCGAGAAGGGGACCTTCTACGACCCGACCATCATCTGCAACCTGAGTGATCAGTACATCCGCGAGCGAGAGGCGCGCCTTGCGGTCCTGGGTCACTCCGAAGACACCGAGATCGTGCGGCTGCGAACCGCCATTGCGTACGCGGATGAACGCTCACCGGAGTTTGCCGTCCATCAGCGTCTGGCCCTGGTCAAGGCCGCTGAGGCTGGCGTCAAGCTCCTGATCGGTTCGGACTCGATGCCGGTCGGTGAGATCGGAACCCTCGAAATGGAGCAGTTTGTGCTCTCCGGTGTGAGTGAGATGGATACGCTGATTGCGGCGACACGGAACCCTGCGGAATTGCTGGGGCTCGAGGAAATGCTCGGGACCGTGGAGGTCGGGAAGCTGGCCGACCTGGTGGTCGTGAAAGGCAACCCTCTCGAGAACATCTCCAATGTTCGAAACGTGCTGATGGTGTTCAAAGACGGAATCGAAGTGGATCTGGACCAGAAGCTGGGGACGGCGAGATATTGGGACTACTTTAGTTCGGCGGGGTCGATGTCCGGGTATCTCGGGAAGGCCGAAAGCGCGGCCGGGTTCCAGCGCGGTGAATCGGGCTCTGCGAACCAACCCGAATAGGCGAGGCGTGAACTGCGGGTCGCGACGGAAAAGGGGCTCTCCGATGAATGAACTGGTGAAAACACGCAGATTGCTCACTCTGGTCAGTGTGGGGCTTCTGCTCATTTCTTCTGCTGTGGCGGTGGCGGAAGGACCTGGCGACACGACGGTGTTGATCAACGGCACGGTCATCGATGCGACCGGCAGCCCCCCGCTGGAGGGCGCAGTCGTTGTCATCAAAGGCGACAGGATCGCCGCCGTTCACCCGGAAGGCGAGCCTGGGTTGAAGATCCCTGAAGGGGCCCGGGTTGTGGACCTCGAGGGCGGCTTTGTCCTACCCGGTCTGTGGAACAATCACACCCATCTCGGAGATCTGCTGCCGGATCCCAAAAACCTCCTCGAAGACGAGCCCCTCTGGCGGGCCTCGGCGAGATCCGGCCGCAACGCCATCGACGCCCTCAAAGCCGGCTTCACGACCCTGCGCGGCTCCGGCGATCGCGACTACCTGGATGTTTCGTGGGGAAAAGTTTTTGACACCGGGACGTTTGTGGGGCCGCGCATCATCCCGTGCGGCAACCCGATCTCAAGCGCTCCCGACGATGACTGGTTGACGGTGGCTCCCGAAGGTCCCGATGGTGTTCGCGAGGCTGTCCGAACTCATATCCGCAATGGTGCGAAGTTCATCAAGATCATGGTGACACGAATGGACGCCGCGGAAATCGAGGCCGCCATCGACGAAGCCCACAAACACGGTTTGAGGGTTACAGCCCACGCCGACGAGAGGATGGGCCGGGTGGCGATCGATTTGGGCGTCGACAGCATCGAGCACGGCAACGATCTCACCGATGACACGATCCGGGTTATGGCGGAGAAGGGTGTATTCCTCGACCCGACGATCGTCTGCAATCTGAGCGCGGATTACATTTCGGAGCGGGAGCGGTTGATCCGAGAAGCGGGCTTCACTTCGCCCGCGGATGCGGTGGAGGGCCGGATCCTCGTTTCAAAAGCAGATGAGAGATCGCAAGCTGATGCCAAGAGGGCTCGCGAGGTCGTGAACAAGGCGTACGCGGCCGGCGTCAAGATCACCACAGGCAGCGATTCCAATCCCATTGACGAAATGGGCATGCTCGAGATCGAACAGTTGGTGTTCTCCGGACTGCCTGAGATGGCCGCGATCATGGCAGCGACAAGGAACTCCGCCGAAGCGGTCGACATGCTCGACGAGTTGGGAACGATCGAGGCTGGCAAGCTCGCCGATCTGATCGTTGTTGAAAAGAACCCGCTGGAGAACATCTCGAATCTTCGAGCGTTGAAGATGGTGTTCAAGGACGGCCGACGGGTCAACCTGGCCAGGGACGAAGGACAGACCAGTTTCTGGGAGCTCTACTTTCTGGACTGAGGGGGCGAGATGAAATCACTTCTGAAACGCGTATCGATTCGACGAGTGTTGGTTGTGTTCGGGCTTGCCGCCCTTCTGGTCTCTCAAGCCCGGGCCCAGGAGTGGGAAGCTCCGGCGGAGAAGTACGTCGAGGAGAACAAGCAGATCCGGCGCGACAAGTTCGATCAGGTGCTTCCCGAGATCATGCGAGAGCGCGGCATCAACATGTGGATCCACGTCATGAGGGAATCCGTTCCCGATCGCTTCGGCATCGAGGAGCTGGGAAGCGCCTCGGGAGTCTTCGTCTTCACCGACCGAGGAGGTGACCGGATCGAACGGGCGGTCCTCGGGCGCCGATGGGGAGCTACCCAACGCAATTGGGGCGAGACCGACTTCCGCTATGTGGAGGACTGCGGAGCCTACGACATCGTGGGCCGTGCTGTGCGCGTGCAGGAGCCGGTGGGCGGCCCCATGAACGAGTACGACTATCGCTTCAAGGGTCTGAGAGAGTTCGTGGCGGAGCGGGACCCGAAGGTCATCGCCGTCAACTTCAAACACGATCTTGGCCCGTGGGTGACCTATCGGGGCGAGATCGACGGTCTCTCCCACACCGACTTCGTACTCCTGAGTGAGGAGCTCGGCGAGGAGTATGCGGACCGTCTGGTCTCATCAGAGTGGTTGATGATGGACTACATGACCCGCCGGGTCCCCAGCGAGATCGAGCTGCTCAAGAAGATGCGCCAGGATGCTCTCGACCACCTCGAGTCGGTGCTGGCGGCGATCGAGCCAGGCGTCACCGGCATTCGGGAGACGGAGTTGACGGTCTTTCGCCGCATGCGTCCGGGCCAATCGCAACGCGGCCGCAGCGAGGGCTGGGAGGGCGCCGTGATCCAGGGTGGGGACGTCCTGGTAGAACCCATGATCGGGTGGTACGGCTACGTGCTTCGCGAGGGCGAGACGGAGCCGCCGCCGGATATCCAGAAGCTCTGGGCCGAGTATCTCAAGGTAGACAGGATCCTGGCTGAAACCATCAGGGCGGGACTCACTCCTCGTGAGATCGAGCGGAACTACACAAAGAGATTCTCCGAAGAGGGTGTCGTCATCCGCGACAACCAGCTCCACATGGTGCTGCCGAAAAACGTATTCTCGGTCTACGCCGAGGGCTACGATCCCGATGTCACGCACCTCTCCATCGACGCCCACGCGATGATGAAGGGCGCGAGGCCGTGGTCTGACGAGAACTACTTCGCGCCGAGGATCGGTTCCCTGGGCCCGGACTGGTCGAAGGACATCCCGCTGCCGCCCAACCACCACTTCGTCATCGAGTACTTCTTCTACATGCCGTCACCGGCGGCCGAGGGCGAAGACCAGTACCTGCTGTGGTGGGACCACGAGGAGGCCATCACCACCGAGGAGGGCATCGAATATCTGTCGCCGCCACAGCAGGAGCTCTTCCTTATCGGACCCGGATCGTGATCTCGCCGTCGAGACCGGCTGCAATCGCTCTCTCAAATGGGGATTCAACAGGGAGGTTCATCATGATGCCGTCACACCGTTCGATTTTCGTTTGCCTGGTCGTAGCAACTCTCGCCCTCTGTCATCCCTCTCCATCCTCGGCGAGCAGCGGTTACAACGAACTGGTCACGCTGTTCAACGAGTTTCGCGAATATCAGGAGCCTCCGATCAGTGAGGGTTTGCCGGATTTCAGCGCCGCCGCCGTGAATGAGAGATTCAAGGGCTTGAAGAGCTATCAGCAGCGGTTGGCCGCGCTCGAAATCGATGATTGGCCGATCTGGCAGCAGGCGGACTATCACCTGGTTCGCGCAGAAATGAATGCGGTCGAGTTCCACTATCGGGTGTTCAAGCCCTGGGCGCGTGACCCGGGTTTCTACTCGTTGTGGTCTGGAGACGCGGGTCCCTCCGTCAATCTCTTCCGCTACGTGGCGCCCCTGTTCGAGGGGGAGCTGCCGCTTTCCCGCGAGGACCACATCCTGTTTCTCGAGATCCTGCGAGAGATCCCGGTTCTGTACGAGAAGGCCAGAGGCAATCTGACAATCGCCTCCGGCGATCTCGCCGATCTCGCCCTGTACTTCAACCGGGAGGATGCCGAGATCTTCGACCAGATTGCCGAACGTCTGCAGGACCATCACCCTGATCTGGCGGATGGCGCACGACATGCCGGCCAGGCATCGAGGGGTTACCTCGAATGGCTGCAAAAGCACAAACACACGATGACGGCACCGGCAGGGCTGGGCAAAGACAACTACAGTTGGTGGTTGAAAAACGTGCAGCTGATGCCGTGGGGTTGGGAGGAGGTCGATGCGATCGTCCAGAGGGAGTACGACCGCGTCATCACCTTCCTCAAGCTCGAAGAGCATCGAAACCGGGATCTGCCGCCCCTCGAGGTCGCCACCACATATGAAGAGTGGGACAAAAGGCTTCGCCAGGCACTTCACTACGTCGTCGATTTCCTCCGCGAGGAAGAGATCATGACCATCCCCGAATGGGTGGACCCGAGCGACTACTACGATTGGGGAGACGGTGACGAGGGTGGGGCCGAAAGCGATCGCGGGGACTTCCTGCTGCCCGAAAAACTCACCGTCGATACCAGGTACAGGCAACGCGAGCTCCTACCTGGCGAGACCCATGAGTACGTCGGACACATGCTCGACCACCAACGACAGGAACGCCTCACCAAGAGCCGAATCCGTAGCGCTGAGAGGCTTTACAACATGTACTCGATTCGCACCGAGGGATGGGCCGTGGCCCTCGAGGAGCTGCTGATGCAGGCCGGCGTACTCGACGAACGGCCTCGAAGCGGCCGCATCATGGAGTACCTGATGAATGCCTCGCACATGAGTCTGGCGATTCCGGATCTGAAGATGCACGCGAATGAGATCACCCTGGCCGAAGGACGGCGTCTCTGCGCGGAGATCATGCCCCGGGGATGGTCGGACGAAGACGACCCGATGGTCTGGTTCGAGATGAAATCGAACATTGCGAACCCTGGGGGTTTTCACTCCAATGTGGTTCTGGGCAAGGCCTATTTCATGAAGTTGTTCAGGGAACGCGCGCAGGAGCTGGGAGAGGACTTCGTCATCAGGGATTTCGTCGACGAGTTCCTCGCCTCCGGTTTGATCCCCATGTCGCTCATCCGCTGGGAGATGACCGGCAACAGCGACGACATCACCCTGGTCACCGAGGATCTTTAGCCCGCTCTCCTCGCCCGTCTCAGAAGCTACTGGATGAGAGCGAGCTCGGTCGGTGGAGGGAAGAAGTACTCGACGCCCTTGTCGGTGACCATGGCGCCGTCGTGGAAGCGCATGTTCAGAGATTCCCCTTCGCCCCACTCCGGCATGGCGACATCGACCCAGTACTCGAGGTAGAAGTGATGGTACATCGGGAGCTCGATTTCCCGCTGCCAGTCCGGCCCCAGCGGGCCGATTCTGGGCGCATAGATGCCGGCCCCGGCCGCGTGGAGATCGATCGGCACCCATGTCTTGTCGGGGTGCGGTGTCCGGACGATGTCCTGACGATCGATGTAGATGAACCCGGCTTCGTCGATCTTCTGCTTGAGGATCTCGAAGTTGTCGCCGGCGGTACGGCCGATCTTGACGTTGTCCTCGATGATCTTGCGCACCGCGAGCGCGTCGTTCCACGCCCGCTGAATATGCGGCGGCGGCTCCGCCTCCCCCTCGCGCAGGACATAGGCGTAGGAGTCGAGGCACTCGTGGTAATTGCCGTACTTCCACGCGTCGCGCATCATGAACCCGCCGCTCTGGTGTCCGTCGACAAGGTGCATGAAGTCGCCCCGTTGGATCACGTCCTCACCTCCTCGGGGCCTCCCGTTTGAGTCGATGGCGGATACTTCGAAATCCAAATCCTCAACCCTGGTGACTCCGGGTTCAATGCGGTCAAGAACGGCCGCGATTCTGACGTCGAGCTCCGCCCGGATCATTGTGTAGAGCTCGATCTCGCTCGCCACCGGTCGGGCCATGAAATCGACCTCGAGGTACTCGGCCGAAACGATGCGCCCGGTATATTTTTCGCCGATGGCTCTGGTCAGCAGGTTGAAATCCGTGTGTGAAATGCCGTCGGGCCGCAACCTGGGTATCTCGTAGAGAACCGCCGAACCGAGCTCCTCCAGGTAGTTGACGGCGATGCGTTTTGGGTCACGCTCGGCAACGAACTCACCGACCCCCGGAAAACGGAAATCCAGCTCCGTCTTCGGGCCTCCGGGCCACTCGGCCTGGCCCGAGAGATAGAAATCAACGAGGAACATCCTGGCGCCCGGAAAGGCGGTGAGGGGAACCTCGACCTCGGGTCGGATGATGATGTCGTAGGCGCCGCTCTCGTCGACAAAGGTCGAGCTGTTGCCGATGACCGCCCTTTCGATCCGGTCACCACCGTGGTCAGTGAAGATAAACACCCCCTCGTTGCTCCCCAGGAGGTAACCCATGGGGTCGAAGTCGCCCTCTCTGACGACGTGGATCCACATGTCGATCTTCCGCTCACGCATGATCTGCGGCAGGATCTGGTCAAACTTGTCACGGCGAATCCGGTGCATCAGGGCGATGGTTTCGTCGCTCGCTGGAGGCCGGGGGACCTCCATGTGGATCTCTTCCAGCATCGCGGCCAGCTCTTCGAGCATCAGGTCACGCTCTTGAGTCGAGGTTTCTTCCATGGATTCGGCCTGAGCCACGCCATCGAGCGGGGTCAGGCTGACAATGAAGAGAACAAAAATGCAGAGAGCTCGTGATGTCGACATGTGTCCTCCTTCGAGCCGGGTCCCTTTATCGATGGATCTCGACCGCGAAGTTGTCGAGAGTCACCGGGTGCCTTGTCAGGTCAGAGTTCTCGGCAAAACCCATGATGCCGCCGTAGAAGACATCGTCACCCGTCATGCCCCAATTGTCGAAACCGCTGCCGTCGAGGGTCTTGGTGTCCACCAGCGTGCCGTCGACGGTGAGGGAGATGGTGGGCGGGTCGGCGGTGTAGGAAACTTCGAGCCTGACGGTTTCACCGGCAACGAGAGCCATACCCACAGCGATCGGATCCTCTCCCAGCCGGTTTTCGATGAGCTGGCCCTGGACGAAGCGAAACTCATTGGCGATGGTGGCGAGGTTGACCTCGTAGACCCGCCGGCCCTTGCCTTCGTCGTCGAGACGCCCCAGCCACGGCCCGGCGCCCACCTGGGCCTCCGGGGTGGGCTCGGTGTCCCACGCCAGTGGCACCGTCACGTCCACGGCGATGGACCAGCCACGGTCGTGGGGCATGGGCTCGTGCCAGGTCTTCCAGGCCTCGGAGGTGTGGGTTCCGGTGGCGGTGAGGCTGGCCGCGCCGCCGGTCTGGACGAGGCTGGCTTCATGCGAGCCCCAGGCCGGGTGATCGTAGAACCGGCTCTCGAGGTCTCCGCTGAAATCGTATGTGGCCACCCGTGGGGGCGCCAGTTTCTCCATCTCGTCGTTCAGACCGGTCATCTCCCAACGGATGAGCGACATGGGGATGAAGCCTGAGGCGTAGAACTCATCCATGAAGTCCTTGAGCACAAAGTCGTTGCCCAGCTGGTTGGCGCGGTCGCGGAAGAGCTTCATGTACTGGACCTTGCCGACGACCATGAGCATGTGGTGGCCGACACCGCGCAGGGTGGTGGCCAGCTCGTACCAGAGGTGGTGGCTGCCGTCGAGAAGCTCGCCGTGCGGCGCGTTGGCGATACAGAACTCGAGGGCATCCTCGAGGTCCCAATCGCGGCTGTGAAGATAGACGTCGGACAACGCGCGCACGGTGCGGAAGGCCGCCTGCTCGTAGGCGATCTCCCGCGCCCCCGGTGACCGGCCGTCGAGATAGCCGGCGTGCATGAGAAGCTCCTCGAGGGCAAAGGCGTGGCCTTCGTCGCGGGCGGTGTTGATCTTATAGGGTCGGCGGCCGCGGCGAATTGGACGGGTGTCGTTCTGCGCTCGCAGCTCGTCGAAATGATGCCCGACCATCTCGTGGGTCTCTTCCATGACGGGGTCGCGGTGCGAGAAATTGAAAAAGTAGTCGTGCTTCTCGGGCCACGGTTGGTCGAAGCCGTGCCATGAGCCCAGATAGTCGCCGGGCACCAGATAGTCGTACATGGTGAAGATCTCTTCTTCGGCGAGGAAGGTCATGATGTGGTCCAAGGCTTCTTCAACGCTTTGTCGGTACTCGGCCTGTGATTGCACGGGTTCGATTTGGGCCAGGTTGCGGTTCCGGTTCTGCTCCAGCCTCCCGAAGGTGATGACCCTATTGTCCTCGAGCTCGACGATGGTGCGGATCTCGTCCCAGGTGTAGGGGAAGAGGTAGACGTTTTTGAGCAGCCAGTTGTAGTTGTCCTTGCCGACCCCGGCCTCGGCGGTCATCCGGTTGCGGTTCTCCTCGAGCCAGCTCCCGTAGCTCTTGACAGCCGCTGCTGCCCGCTCGGCGTCGGCCACCAGCTCCGGATGGTGCTCGGCGAGCAGCTCAGCGAGCTCGCCATAGAAGTCGATCTCCTCACCAAGAAAATGGAGGGCGAGGGTGACGAAGTCGGCTGCGCCGTCGGTGAGGTTCACCCTGGCCTGTTCGTAGAGCGCCGGGACCCCACGGAGGGCGAGATGGAAGCCTTCGAGGTCCTCGTCGGGGATGGGCAACTTTTCCACCTCGAGGAAGAAGCCGGTGGGACCGGCGCCCGATTGGGTCATCATGTAGAACCCCGGGTCGCGCGCCCACGGCCGCACCACGCGGTGGTAGAACTCCATGCCGTTCATCTCGGCTCGCACCAGGTGGTAGTCGATTTGCTCGGCCACCGGCCAGGTGCTCGGATCGATAGCGGCCAGCCGCGCCTGGAATCCCCTCAGTTCTTTGTACTGCTGCTTCATGGTCGCTGCAGAGTAATCGGGGATCCCGCCCGTCACGGTCGGTTGTTGAAACTGGCGAAAGGCATGGAAGAGGGCCACCAGGTCTTCGTATGCGGCCTCATCTGCGGTGGCCACCGGCGATGGTGCCGCCAGCATGAAGGCGAGCATCGCGGTAATGAGCAGTTGGGGAGAGCGGGCCGATTTTTTCGGAAGTCTCATTTGATCTCCAGGATTCGGGAGTTGGGTGGGTAGAGCCACTCCACCCCGTTGGCGGTCACCACGGCGTTGTCCTCGAGGTTGATGCGGAGTCGAGTGCCGTCCGGGATCGCGTGGTGGATGATGAATTCGAAGGCGAAGAGATTGTTGGGTTGGATCATGACGTGGGACCGGCCGGGACGGAAAGGCGCGAAGGACGGTCCGACGGCCACCTCACTGTTGCCGGTGTTGCCCACCGTGTGGCAGTCGATGGAGATGCCCGTACGGGGGTCGTCACCCATCGCCGCCACGATGGCCCGGTCTTCGGCGCCGATATCGGTGAAGGGTGTGTAGACGAAGTCCTCGGCCTCGAGCTTCTCAGCCAGCAGGGCGAGGGTCTCGCCAGCTGTGCGTCCGACCTTGATGTTGCTGCGCATGATCTCCCGCGCCTTCAGACCGCGCTCGAAAGCCTCTTGGATGTACTCGGGCACCTCGGTCTCTCCATCGCGCATGACGTAGGCGTGGCGCTTGAAATCGGTGCCGAAGTTCAGGTAGCGGATGCCCATGTCGTAGGCGAGGAAATCCCCGCGCTGGATGACGTAATCGTGGCGATGGTGCTCATCTCCTTCGGCCGTGGCCGAGTACAAGACGTAGGGCGGAGAGATTCCGAAGCTGGACCGAACTCCCATCTCGAGCAGCCGGTCCTGGACCCACCAGGCGACATCGAATAGGGTCGTCACACTCGGGGTGATGACCTCGTTGGAGAACGCTCGTTCCATGATCCTCCGGGTCATTTCACCGGCCGTCGAGAACGCAGCGATTTCACCCACGACGCGGCGGACTCTGAAGTCCGAAATGAGCTTGTCGGCGGAGACGAGCCGGGCCGCATACTTGGGCCCCAACACCTCGACGATGCGCACGTACTCGGTGTGCGAGATCCCGTCGGCCACCGCCAGCCAGGTGGAGCTGTTGATGGCGATGACCTCAGGGTCCCGCTCCTCCACCATTGCCCGGAGATCGGATGGATCCCCGAAGATGTCGTAGACATCGAGGAACTCGATCCCCCGTCCCGCGCCCCCGAGCACGGCGCGCTCGATGCGGTCGCCGCCGCGGTCGGTGAAGACGAAGGTCCCGAACTCGCCCCCGAGGTCGAGCTCCAACGGGTCGGGGTCGCCCCACCGGATGACGTGGATCCACATGTCCACCCCGTTGTCGCGCATGGCGCCGGGAAGGATCAGATCGAACTTGTCCTGTCGGATCTGGTTCAGGGTCTCCCAGCGGGCGCGTGCATCGAGGATTCGCACATCTCCATTGCCGGTGGCGGAGGTGGGCACCAGGATGGCGGCGGCGAGGAAGACGATTGGGGTGACGATCGGGCTCCAGCGGCGGTTCATGGTCCGTACCTCCAGGATGGGTGAGTGAACAGGATCGGCTCCGCGATAATCGAATACAATATACAATAACTCGCGAATCGCGGAGAGTTTGAATGGGAATTTTGATGAGGACTGCTCTTGGACGTCGTTACCGCGTGAAGTCAAGCCTGGCGGCGGTCATCGTCGCCCTGTGTGTGGTCGGGTGTGGCGTGGATCGTGGAAACGAGGTTCCTGTTGCCGAGTCCCACGAACTTAGATCTGAGGCTTATTTTGGGAAAAGGGTCGATGTCTTTGGTGTTCCGGTCCACGCGACCGTTAACGCTCCAGATGCCAAGGTCCTGCACGCTGCCGGGGTCCTGGCGCAGTACTTAGACAACGATGGCGACGGTTCCCCTGATGATCCATACCTCGTCGAGACCATGCGGAGAAACGACGGTAGGCTTTTCATGGCTGTCGACAGAGACGAGCTGGACGAGATATTCGAGCAGATCGATCGCGACCATCCCGGGAGCCTCGCCAAGACAGCTTGGTGGATCGGTCCGGAAGGGATCACGCCTGCCGACTCGGTCTGGCAGGATCTCCAGGCCGAAGAGACCGTGCTGACAGGCGGGGATGGAGGGGAATTTGATGGGGCTCTTGAAGAGGTTCTCCATCTGATCACCCACGTTGGGCACGCCAACGCATATCCGGAGGCCTTCGCCGAGGCCCCCGGCTCCAGAATTGCCGCGGCCATGGATGTGGCGCGTGGTGGGCGGTTCCCCGGAGTCCCTGATCAGTACCCCGTGGAGGCGCACTACACCTACTACGACGAGACATGTGTCTACCAGTGCCAGGTGACCGAGTACCTCTACTGGGCGCTGACATCACTCATGGGCGGGCAAGACGCTCCGGGTCGGCTGGACGAAATCGGCGATGAGTGGCGTCTCAACACCCCGGAGAAGCTCGCAGCCGGAAATCCAGAGGTGTATGCCCTCTTGACCGACCCGGAGTTCAACATGCCAACCGTGCTTCCCGACGGAGACTACACCGCGGCGCCCCTCACGATCGTCACGACAGCCGCGAACGAGTAGGCTAACGCCAGGAAGGCGCGGCTCCCTCGCAAAGATCCTGCGCCTCACCCGTTGCGAGGTCGATCAGCTTGAGAACAAAAGTGTCGTTTTCGTTCACGGTCAGGAGAATCCTGGTTCCGTCGGGAGACCATTCGGGAAAGGCATCGCCAAAGAGCAGGCCCGAGGTGATCTGCCGTTTCTCCGTCCCGTCCGAACGCATCACCCAGAGATTCTTGTTCTCCTCGGTGCCCGAGGCCCAGGCGATCCGGCTCCCGTCGGGAGACGGAGAGGGCCACTCGTCGAGATCCGCGTTCTCGGTCAGACGGTTCGTCTGGCCGGTACTCAGATGAGTGACGTAGATCTCGGGGTTGCCGTCGCGG
>PVMS01122743.1_pt1 | contig 14291 bp, 10 predicted proteins | sample 1853461 | NCBI WGS metagenome assembly PVMS01 (sample SAMN08582032, study PRJNA380276) | Marine sediment metagenome, whole genome shotgun sequencing project. | isolation source: ocean sediment barecode stripped | collected 2017 | reverse complement strand
TTTGGGGTATTGTCGCCGGTCCAATTCTGTTATCAGCGTTACGACAATCAGCCTCATTTGGCCTGAGTTTTATCCTGGGTTTCTACGGCACCTTGATTGGCGGCTTTATCCCCTTCATAACCATCATCGCTACTGGCAGGCGTTATGCTCCCAGGCCAATCTCTTCATTTAGTCTATTGGCAATTGTGGCCCTGGCACTATTTGGTTTGTTCCAACTCATTAGCGGTATTAAAGGCTAGTCTGGTTTTTCAGCTACAACCAGGAGCCTGGGACTCTGCTCACCGAAGGGTCCCTGATCATAATCACCGTAGAGGGCGTTAAGCTTTAGGCCTGCCAATTTTAACTCTGCTTCAAGTTCATGGGCATGAACGTAGTGAAAGATCGATTTCACGACTGTACGGCTGATTGCCCCTCCCTTAATCGATGACGCATCAAAGATCCAGGTCATGTGACGTTGTTGTGTATCGTTATCAACCCAGCTGCTGGTCATCTGTAATATAAGGCGGTCACTGCCGGGTTCTGTCATTGATCGTTCCAGGAGGAGAATTCCATCCTCCATTGGGTCAGCGATCTCGACCGGATTATCAATATCAATTACGAACTTGCCGCCAGGATGGAGATGTTGTTCGACTTTACGAAAACAATCTCGCCGGCCGCTCCGGTCAAGATGAAATAAGGTGTTATAAGGCAAAATAACCAGGCTAAACCGCTGATTGAGCTTGAAAGAGGTAATGTCTTCCTTTACCAAAGATACACGTTCGCGAACAGAAACTCTCTCCTTAGCAAGTTTTTTTCCAGCAATTTCCAGCATGGCAGGTGAATTGTCAATTCCGATCACCGTATGGCCAACCCGAGAGAGAGTCAGGAGCAAACGTCCCGTACCACAGCCCAGCTCGAGAATAGGATCGCCCACCTCGGCCGCTAGCGTAATCAACAGCCTCATATCCTCTTTAAGCCCATTATGAATCAGGTCATAGAATGGGGCGATCTGATCATACATCTCTTATACCGGTCTATTTTTCAGTTGGACGATCAATCATAGGCTCTCTCTTTTCGACTATGGCCCGTACCGCCTTAAAACGCTCATCCGTTAACCACATCTTGGTAAAAAGTTTCTTTTCTGCTTCGTACACTTCAGCCAGGGGAAGATTCGCCGCACTACTTATTAAAGATTTAGTGGCGGCCAGTGCTTGTCCTGGGTATTGAGTAAGAGCCAGAGCCATGTCCATAGAAAGGTGCATTAAATTCATCTCGGGAGTCGACAGGCGATTTATAAAACCTGCCCTTTCGGCTTCATATGCATCGATAGTTCGGCCGGTCAATAACCAGTCGGATGCCCGGCTTTGACCGATTAACCGGACCAATCGCCCGGTCCCGCCCCACCCTGTCGTTATACCAAGGCGTACCTGGGGAAATTGAAACCTGGAATGGGCGGCCGCGATCCGTAAGTCACAAGCCGTTAAAATTTCACAACCGCCTCCTATCGCATCCCCATTTACCGCGGCGATCACCGGGAAAGGTAATTGTGTGAGCTCCTGCAAGGCCTTGCTCATCGTCCGTTGCAACCGTTCGCCCGTATTAGGCTCTTTGTCAGCCATAAGCTCCTTTATGTCTCCGCCTGCCACAAATGCCTTTTCTCCTGTGCCGGTAATGATCAGTCCTCGCAAGGATACATCTTTCCTACACTGTCGTACCAGATAGGCAAATTGCTCTTGAGCTGCCCAATTCAAGGCATTTCGAGATTCCGGTCGGTTGAAGGTGAGAACGCCAATCCGTTCGTTAACCTCAAAGACGATTTCATTAGTCACAGAGTGTAGTATCTGGGCAGACTTAAATTCCGTCAAGAAATGCTGGGCCACCCATTCTGAACTCCCGTAAACCCTTGTCTGTCCGTCCCACTTCCCTTAGACTACGCTCCGTGATGATTCAACAAGAAGAAAAGGCGGATAATTCTTGGCGCTGGGTTCGAATATCAGCCGCCGTACTGCTGGTCATTATCGCCGTGGGAATAATTACAATCTCGGCCGGGTATTTTGATCCCAAACCCGTAGGCAATTTACAGAAAACCTACCAGCTAACTCCCCTATCGGTGGATGCAAGATCATCATTAACACATTGGCTCAATGAACCTTCAGTTGCCGGTCCCGGAACATTCCGTCTAAAGGCCGGCTTGGATCATGGTGAGGTTGACTCCAGCTACGGTCTGGCCATCGGCAGCAATCAAGACCGGGTAATCGTAGCTTTGTCTCCTGCTGGATATCTCACTATTCAGAGATGGTCCGATAATAATGGACAAACAACAGAGATCGACCAGATCCTACCCTGGCAAACATGGCCCCACATTCAGCCACAAAATTCAGAGAATGAAATATGGGTCGACATTGAGGGTGATTTTTTAACCAGCATCCGGATTAATCAAGAGCTCCTGTGGCAGGAGAAAGTCCCTCTAAGAGGCCATCAGATTGGTCTGACAGCTCAAAGTTTTGGAGAGCCGGCCAGCTTCAATTTTTTTTCGCTCCAACTCTATCGTCACCAGGAGTAAAATATCAAAATTCCAATGGGAGCCTATTCATACCAACCCAACAATGATGGGGAAGACAGTTGGTGGATTTGTGAATTTTTACGAGCCAAGGCATAACTATTTGTAGCATAACAATATTGACAGCCGAAACGGCAACTGTTGTACATTCCGATATCCCTGCTCGCGACACATCCACAAAGCTCTCTCTGGCCTGGGTCCTTGACATCGCCTACCTGAATACCAAATTGTTCACCGATATATTGGCTATCAATGCACTTTCCCGGACGGATTCCATAAGCTGACAGATCAACTTTTTCCGCACAACTTTGGATTGACATGCCGTTGGAACCAGCTGCGTCAACTATCGCGTGCATCATTTCGTCAAATCGCCGGCTGGTTTTCCCACTGTAATTGATTACCGGCCGGTCATCCGCTTCTAATTTCTGCAATCTCTTCTTGTTTTTCCGATAAATATCAACAAAACTGATCACCGAGCGGTGAGTATAGCCGTTCAGCATCTCGGCGATCTTTCTATAATTCTCAAAGTGATATCTAGCGCCGGTAAATTTGGTAAAGATTATCGGATCATAGCGCCAAATAATACGGTCGGCGCCGATCAATCTGGCCAACTTCTGGAAACTGTGGATTGAAACTCTTAGAGAAGGTCCGCGGGCATCAAGAAATCGCGGGTTGTTAAGAATAGTGAACTGAAAATAATATCGATAGCCAAGCGAGTCAAGACGATCGAGATGGGAAAACAGTGGTCGGGGGTGGCGAGTCCAGAAGGCGATTATATCGACATTATCTGGGTTAAGAGAAATCCGACTCACCTGGTTTCTGTTGAAAGGATTTGGCACGTTACAGAAACCGGCCTTGACACGGTTAATGAACCAGTCGGCATAAAAAGCCGGAATATCCGTGCGGCGGCTGGCACTAATAATCACTTGATCCCTTTGAAACTACCCCTTGAGTTCCAGCCAATTCCGACCGGTACTGGCATCTACCTTAAGAGGAACAGCTAGTGGAAAGGCTTCAGACATCGTATCCACAACCAGAGGCCGGACAACTTCCAACTCATCCTCTGGAACTTCTAAAACAAGTTCATCGTGCACTTGAAGCAAAAGACGGGATCGATATCCTGTCGAAAGCTCTTTTTGCAGATTAATCATCGCTATTTTAATAATGTCTGCCGCAGTGCCTTGAATTGGGTGATTCACTGCCTCGCGATCGGCGCGAGCTTCTACCATCCTGTTAACCCGGCCTTCAGCCATATAGACCGGAAAATACCGCCGCCGGCCGAGTAATGTCTCCACATAGCCGTGAGTGCGGGCAAGCCGTTTAGTCTCCTCCAGGTACATACTAATACCCGGAAAGCGTTCAAAGTAAGCAGCGATATAATTCTCTGCCTCGCCCAGAGTCAACTCCGAATCGCGGGCAAGCCGATACGATCCCATTCCGTAGATCAAGCCGAAGTTAACCGCTTTAGCAAATCGGCGTTGGTTATAGGTGACTTCCTCGACATCAATACCGTAAACCGCCGCTGCCGTTGTGCTATGAATATCTTGATCCTCTTGAAAGGCAAGGAGCAACGCCTCGTCTCGACTAATATGGGCTAGCACTCTTAGTTCGACCTGAGAATAGTCAGCGGCAAGAAACAGCCAACCGGGTCGGGCAACAAAGCCGCGGCGGATTTGTTGACCAACCTTCGTTCGAATCGGAATATTTTGAAGATTTGGCGAACTGCTTGCCAGTCGACCGGTAATAGCCCCCGTTTGATTGTAACTGGTGTGTATCCGGCCGGAATCAGGGTTGACCATACCTGGTAACGCATCCACGTAAGTGCTCTTCAATTTGCCTAACTCGCGGTATTCCAGAATGTGGGCAATTATTCCTGTTTCATCGGCTTGCTTAAGGCTTACCAATACATCAGCGGCCGTCGAATAACGTCCACTCTTAGTCTTTCGCAATCCCTCATGGGGTAGCTTCAGTCGGAGAAAAAGCACATCGCTCAACTGTTGCGTTGAGTTGATGTTAAAGGGCTCGCCGGCAATGTGGTGGATCTCTTTCTCAAGGTGGGCCAACCTCTCCTTAAGTTCGATCGACATAGTTTGAAAGAAATCGACATCAACCCCAACCCCTTCTTTCTCCATGGCTGCCAGGATTGGAATGAGCGGCATCTCGATATCACGTAAGAGCTTCTCCTGACCCTTTTCCACTATCTCCGGCCGAAGCAGCTCCGACAATCTCAACGTCAGATCAGCGTCGGCCGCGCCATATGGGGCCGCAATGTCAATAGGCACTTCAGCAAATGTCCGCTGCTCCTTCCCCTTGCCAATTAGCTCAGTGATCTCCGTCATTTCCACACCAAGCCGGTGAAACGCCAGATCCTTCAACCCTAAATGTTTGCTAGACGGATCGGTGAGCCATTCAGCGATCATCGTATCAAATTCAATGGGAGAAACCTTTAGACCATAGCGATCCAATATGGCATAATCAAATTTAGCATTGTGGGCAATCTTAGCGATCTCCGGGTTTGTCAGTGGCGGTCGCAAAGCGCTTATGACGAGATCTATTGGTAATTGACCATCTGCCAATTTAGCTTCACCGGCAAACAAGCCCATCTGACCGGTCGACTCCTGCAATTCCCCGGCTACATGACCAATCGGGATATAATAAGCAACAGGTGATTCAACAGATAGACAAATACCGACTAGCCCGGCCGTCATTTTGTTCAAACCCGTTGTTTCAACATCGAAGCTAATTACCTTGGCGTTTACCAAGAGTTGAACCAAAGCCTCTAGCTGTTTATTCGTTCGAACAATTGTTGTCTCCGTGGACGGTTGCGACGTCAGTTGCGGGGCCACGTCAAACGTTTCGACAATACGGTTTGTTAGACTGCGGAATTCCAATTCGCGGAATAATGCCATTACCTCGGTCGGTTCATACTCTTGAGTGACACATTCGGCCAGATTGAGTTGAATAGGCGCATCGGTGACGATGCGGGCCAACTTGTAACTCAAATAGGCATTGTCCTTGCCAGCGGCAATCTTCTTGCCCATCGCACCCGGGATGTTCTCGTTATTTGCGTAGATCTCATCCAGCGTCTGATATTCCCCAAGAAGTTTGACAGCCGTCTTGGCCCCAACGCCGATTACACCAGGTATGTTATCACTTTTATCACCCACCAGGGCCTTGTAATCAACAACCTGGTCTGGACGGACGCCCATCGACTCGACAACCGCTGGGGGATCATAAATATTGGGGCTACTCTGACCGCGTCCCGCTGGCAGCTCAACCACAGTATTGGCATCTACCAGCTGCAACAGATCGCGATCACCGGTAACAATATGGACTGGCATGTCATGTTTTTTTGCTTGCCTGGCAATCGTACCCAGCACATCATCTGCCTCAAATCCCTCCAACTCCAAAACTGGAATACTAAGCGCTGTTACAACTTCGCGAATGCGTGCAATCTGGACTCGGAGTTCGTCAGGCATTCTCTCTCGGGTCCCTTTATACTCACTGAATAACTCGTCGCGAAAGGTTTTCCCAACATCGAAACTCACCGCAAGATACTCTGGCGGATCTTTTGCCAGAATCAAGTCCAGAAGCGTCCGGGTAAAGCCGTATGTGGCATTAGTGGGCTCACCATCCTTGGTTGTAAAAGCTTCCAGTGGAAGCGCAAAAAAAGCCCTATATGCAAGTGCGTGACCATCGATGAGTACTAGTTTTTTCATAGTAGGCGATTCTACTGCCCGCCCAAGGTGTGGTCAAATCCGGCCGAGGGTTGCCTTGAAGCACCAAAGAGGTCCTCAATGTGAATATTGGCTTTGGTGTTCGTCCAGAAGAAGAAAGCCGTGGTTACCTGGGAATCAAATTGGCTCCTGGATAACGCTTCCGACATCAAGATTTTACTTTTGATGGTCGGAATGGATAATAAACTTCCACGCTTCAAGTTAAGCCAAAGATAAGGGAATACTGTCCACTCTATCTTCAGTATATGGTGAATCTAACACGGGTTCACCCGACATGCTCCACGGTCCAGCATGTGTGATTCGAACGCGGACAAGATCACCCTTAAACTCATCAGGGTGGTTGAAGAACACCAGCTTGCCGCGTCTTGAGCGACCCCTCCATCGACCTTTGCGTCTATCTTCAACCAATACTTCAACTTCCTCGCCCTTCCAGCGGGCCATTTTCCGGGTTGATATCTCTTTCTGCAATGCCTCGATAGCATGAAAGCGACGCCGCTTCTCGGCATCGGGCACGTCATCAACCATTCGTCTTGCGCTGACAGTTCCCGGACGTGGGCTATAACGGGCTATGTGCACCTTATCGAATTCAAGTTCAGCAAGTAAATCATATGTGTTCTGGAACTGCCTGGCCGTTTCCCCGGGAAAACCGACGATGATATCATTATGGATGGCTGCATCGGGCACGATCTCACGAATACGTCGAACCAACCGACGGTAATCTTCAACCATATAGCCTCGTTTCATATTGGCCAACACTTCGTCATCTCCGGACTGAACCGGAATTTCGATTTGAGGCATGACTTTTGGCAATTCGTCAACCGCCCGCAATATTTTGTCGCTCATATAATTTGGGTGGCTGGTTAAGAATCGAATTCTTTCAACTCCGTCAACCTGGTTAACGACCCGCAGTAAATCAGCTAGATCTGGACCATCTGGCACATCCTTACCATACCGATCAATAATCTGTCCCAAAAGGACAATTTCTTTAACCCCCTGCTGAACGAGAGAACGGACCTCGGAAACAATCTCGCCGATCCGCCGCGTGCGCTCGACACCTCGCCTATTTGGAATAATGCAGAAAGAGCAAGCATGCGAACAGCCGTAGACAACAGCTACCGGCGCCGATATGAATTCCCCTTTTTGGTGTTCGGTGATCATCAAATCACCATCTTGGACTGCATGACGACGCTTCGTATGTTCCTCTTCAATAGATTGATCTTCACCCTGTAACAAATGTGATATCAAGGGAGTGCCATCACTGGCCGGTGGCATCCAAATATCCACATACGGATAGCGCCTTTCCAGCACCTGATTACCTTTAACCCCAACGACACAACCCATCAAAGCTAAAGTTAAATCAGGCTTTTCTTCTTTCAATGGTCGGAGACTCTGCAGCCGGCCATGGGCCCGATCTTCTGCCTGCTGCCGGACAGTACAGGTTTGCAATAGGATGACGTCCGCTTCTTCAGCAACACCTGTCGCCTCATACCCTAACTGCTCCAAACGAACGGCGACCTGCCGGGCATCGGCATAATTCATTTGACAACCGCTAATCCAGAAATGATATTTTTTCGACATTAAACTTCCTAAGCATCGATGTTCGAATGTGCTAACCAAATGATAGCAGACACGAATTTTTCTGATTTTTCTGCAAAAAATGGATTCTATCCGTCACCTCCCTGACGGTCAAGGCTTCAGGAGCAGGTCTTTCTTGGCTACAAAGATAGCCTCGGTCAGGTCGAAGGTTAAGTCATTGACATAGAATCGAGGGTTCATAAACTCAATCACTGGTTGCGGAGCCTGTTTTAACAAGGCTCTTAATCGGATAACATTTTCGGCCGAAACTCGCATTCGTTCTGTCCAGGCGTTGAAGCCAAGAACCTTCCGCGCTTTCTCCTGGTGAATCAGCTGAAAGCCGGATTCGTAAAAATACCGTTGCCATTCTACGATACTCAAGCTTCGCTCATGACTTGGGTCACGAAGCTTGTCAAAAGCATTGACATAACGTCCAGCCTGCTCTTGCACTAGCCCCAATTTTCCTCGCCGTAGACTCCCTGGTACAACGTTATCAACAAGCGCAAAAGTGCCACCACTCCGCAAAACTCGCCACACTTCCATCATGAATTTTGCAATGCTTGGAAAATGGTGGGCGGCCAGCCTACACGTCACAAGATCGAAATTCTGACCGGCGAATGGAAGATTTTCAGCATCAGCCGCTATTAGAACTTCATTCGCGATTTTTTTTTCGCGAACTAATCTCGCGGCCACTTCCAGCATCTCAGATGTAATATCCGTAGCCACAACCTGTTTGACGAAGGGCGTGAATGCATGGGCAGTGTGCCCTGCGGCCGTAGCTATGTCAAGAACGATCCACGAGGAGTGAGGATCAATTAGTTCGACTAACCTTGTCAGGCTGGTACCCTTGGCATGTATTTCACTGGCTGCGTACGCTTCCGCGTTTGGACCAAATTGCGCTTGTACCATTCTTTTCGCCATCAATCCTCCAATATTCGTTCACTCTCTATTTATCCATACAGCTTCATGACATGATTGCAGGTTGTAGGATCTGGTCCACTCGAATTGTTGCTCGGGAAAACAATCCTTAGACAGTTACCTTCGACAAATAAGAACCAGGATCCGGGAACAGACCGGTCAGGATCCCTTTGCTGCACTGCGATAATGAATATTTCGTGACCAGCCAAGACATCCGCCTGGAATTGTTCTGATTTGGTCTCTAACGGTTTTAACAAAGAGGAAATCGACAATCAGCACAGCGGCCAATCCTATGGGTTCGGCAATCAAATGTTGCGAATATTGCTGTGAGAACCCCTTGCTTGCGGCAAGCTTGACCGGCAACGGCTCATCCCACCCTTTCTCTTCCTCGGTACGCAAATCAAATCCGGAAGGCATCGAAATTTCTCTTATTGTTCCGGTTCAGCCAGGATCCAGGCTGAAGTCAAACATCCTGCGGTAGGTGGAATAATCTCAACTGAAGTGACATCAGCTGAGGACCATAGGGTCAAAACGCCATTGTGCATGAACGCCAGCCAGTTGCCGTCTGGTGACCAGGACATAGTTGGCGCAGAGTTCAACGAACTTCCAGAAGATAAGGCCATGGTCTGATCGTCTTCCCCGGCCGCGCCATGGATCAAGATTTGCCACCTTTGACTGGCTGGATCATAGAAAGCCGCAGCCAGCTGGCCGCCTACAGGGGATATCGCGATGCTACTCAGGTTATTAGATCGATGAATTAGTTCCGACTGGCCCAAATTGAGATCAGCATCCATGACAAGAGCTTCTTCGATGCGACCACTCCGGTCTACAAGAAATGCCAATATATACCAGCGAGAAGCGGGCTGAGCCGGATCTGGCAACACCTTTCCGATTCTCAGTTGAGTTCCTCTGCCAAATTCAGGTAGTCCATCCAGGAGTGAGCTAACAGCCGTTATCACATCAGGCTCAGCGCTATTCGTGTTGCTGGAGACGATAAATTGTTCATGACCGACCTGGCGCACATAACCAAACCGCTCTGAATCAATCCAGAAAGGTGCAAATCCGTTCCCCACAGCAACGTTCATGATACCTTGATGCCGCCAGATCAAACCATCCTGGCGCACCAACCATTGACTACCATCGGGTGACCAATAAGGACGGCCGACAAGGCTATGAACCTCCATTGCACAACCACTCTCATCGCAACTAGCTAAATCATAAACGGAATAATTACTATACCCTAGTTCAAGTATCGGAATCTCCAACAGTAGCTGTTGCTCTCGTTCACGAACTTCAAACCTGATGTTTTTGGCATTTTCCGGTGAAAGATCGTCTTCAAATAGCACCCATTCATGGCCTAGGTCCAGGATAAGAAGCCGTGTACTGTAGGTACCACCTTGATCCCTATTCTCCAGCAGAGCCACGCCTTTTCCATGAGGTAGGCCCAGCATATTCACTAATTCTTTTCCCGTAAGATCAATACGCCATAGACCGGTGCTGCTATCGAGTTTGTAAATGTCAAATGATTTCGCCCCCTCTCCATGGCACATCAACTGCAGATCGTACCCTACCCCCGCGAGTGCAAATTCATTTACTAAGCTAACCTGCCCTTCTGGCCAAGGCATCGCTCCGAGGCCTATTAGTCGGTTAAGAATCATCACCTGGCGATGCCTGTCATTAGCGCAGCAAGCATCATCCGTATAACGATTCAGTACAGCACCGGCTGCATGAGCCGCATAGGCACGAAATAGCGCCTCATAGCTTGGTTCATCAAGTGGAAGACCCAGAAGAGTCGGCGTCGGAAGGGATAATTCAATTGTCGATCCTGGTTTCAGAAGCGACTCCCCGAGGTAGCCATCTTCAAAATAACTTTCCATGGTCTTTATAAAGGAATTCGGGTCCCGGCTAAATATGAGTTCCACTCGCAGCTTGGGTGGGCAAATTAAAAAGTCGGCGGATTGGCAAAAATTGACCAGCATCTTATCCATTCCCTCGAACAAGCGCATCGCAATCGCTTGATCACGTTCGGGAAATTGTAGTGTCAGAATGTTACCGCTCAGTTCCACTGGCTCATCACTTCCCCAATATTCGTCCTTTGGTGGGGACAGTAACCAGCGTTGCCCAAGACGATAGACTGACTCATTCTTCAAGGAAATTATCTTCTCTTCGCCGCCAGGAACGGTAATCTTATAATGCCGTACAACTGATACAATCGCCGAATTCAGCTCCGGGGACAACTCAACTCTCGGTTCGGTGACCTCATGTGGTGATGTGCCAAGACCAAAAGCTCGCCTATCAATTATCCAGTCTCGTCGAAAAAGCTCCTGCTGGGCGGCAGCCCAAGATAAATCAGCGCCAGATAAGAATGTCGTAAATAACTCCGCATCTGCCTGAAAGAGCGCATCCTCAATGAGTTGATAACTTGACAAAATGTCTGCCGTCCGACCGGCTTCAACCTCGCCCAACGTACTCTGAACCCGCAAATAGATTATCGATGTAGCTGCGAGTAACCCAATAATGCCTACCAGCACTACCCCCCACCTCTTCCAACGTTTGCGGGTCAGCGCTGTTGCAGGTAGACGGTCTGACTGATCATTCCACTGGTCCTCATCCTCTGTCTGCCAATCAAAATGTTCAGGCATCTCATTCTTCCAAAGAATCAAGTCGGCTCTGTAGAAACGGCAGCCAGCCATCTTCAAATGCTTGCAAATCCGCCAACTGAAGGGATATTCCAAGCCATTCTTTGAAGCTGTAATCTTTTAATAAGTTTCGCTGGAGGTTAATAACTGGACCGGTATACCAATCACTAACCATGTACTCTATCAGGAGATGTGCGAGTATAGCATCCTCACTCCCCAATCTGACATCCAACGGATGCCGATCTGTCCAGACCCGAGGTCCGAAGTTTAATGGTTCATTGAGCGCCCGACGATAGTGGTCGGCTGTCAATGGCCAGGGAATCAGCCCAAGCCGGCTAAGTTGTTCATCCAACAAAGCTTGATAAATTAGCACCTGCGCGCAGCACTGCCACCCAATCTGTTCAGCCACCACGGCCGACACAAGTCGTTCTCCATAACTGCGGTACAATGCCTGGTAGGCAGTTTCATCGTCTGGCATCCCATATAGAGAAGGTGTTGGTAGTTCCAGGGAACGAGTACCAGTTAACCTAGAATTTGGTTCGTTAAACTGGATAATTGAGGCTGGATCGGCCACCAGCCTGATTTGAAACGGAGATTCCCAGATACATGAATTGACACTATCAAGATGGCAGAGCGCAGCGAGAAGGCCTTCAAGATCAATCGCCAGGCGTCGCCCGATCGTTGAATCACGGTCCGGAAAACCAATGCTCAGGTAGTAGCCTTCTTCTAAAATTGCTGAACCCCAATAATCTCTTGCTGGCGGTGACAATAGCCAACGATCGCTACTCCGGCGATAATGCATTGTGTGCCTGAGGGTTATCGTCTCCGAGTATCCCTGGCTTGATGCTAATGAATATTCGAGATGAGTAACCACATCAGCACTATCTATTCCCGACGATACAGTGACCTCACTAAACGGCAACTGCTCGGATTGCCATTCAATACCGAAAGGTTTTCGGTCAAACATTAAGCCTGCTTCGAGAAGCTCTAGCTGGCCTGCCGCCCAGATCAGATCGCGACCGGAAAGCAAAGTGGCAAATATCTCAGGATCTATCTCGCGAGCTGCGCTGAGCACAAGTTCATTATTGGACAAGATTTCCTGGTCCGCTTCCAATCCCGTCTGGTCAACATAACGCCCAAGTTGGCGAAAGGCGAGCAAGCCTAAAGATAGGATGAGCAATCCGACAGTTCCCAATAAAAACCATCGTCGTCTCGTAAAGCGCGTTGACTTATCCGGCTGGTTACGACCGTCTTCAATTTCCCATTCCTGATCTTCTTCAGACCGCCAATCGAATTTCTGGGACATGATCTTACTCCGGCAATTTGAATGCCTTAATCTCCGTAAAGATATCTATAGACACTCTGTCCGGTATAAATCCGCTCGATATATTGTCTGGTCTCATTAAAGTCTACCGTTTCAATATATCGGTCGATATCCCCGGCTACCTGTGACTGCCACCTGGCGGCATTACCGGGTCCGCCGTTGTAAGCTGATAGAGCCACTGCAACTTCACCATCGAATGCCTCCAGCTGTTGAGCAAGGTAGAAAGCCCCAAACGCGACGCCAACATGGGGTTTGTATAGATCTTCATTATCATAATCAGGCCAGTTGAGGATTTGAGCGATATATTGGCCTGTGTCTGGTATCACCTGGCTCAAGCCTTGCGCGACGGCCGAGGAAGTTGCAAAACTCTCGAATAGGCTTTCCTGACGAATAAGGGCAAATAGCAACAACGGATCTAACTGATATTTTAGTGATTCTGCTGTAACGAGAACGGAATAATATGTTGGATAAGCCAGACGACCAAGGAATTTGGGAGCGCCAAAGACATCGACATCGGCATCTCGCAATACCGAGGTTACAGCCAAGATGGATGACCGATATAGTCCTAACTCCCGATAGAACAACGACAGTTGATAGCTGACCAGGGGATCTTCGGCATATTCACGACTCAGCTCTTCCAACTCCCGTTTAGCTTCTTCCCGTCGACCCAATTGCCACAATTTTTGTCCGCGCACCAACCGGCCGTCTTCTGCCATTTGAGCAGACAATGCCCGAACATCTACCCCTGGATCAATATTCATCCGCTCACGCAGCCAATCTTCCGCGGCTAACTGCGCGTTGGCATCGTAGGCAAATTCGAGGCCGGCCGGCCGGGAGAATGGCACGGTGTCACTGGCGATATCCCTTACCCGGAGCGCGTAGTAATCCTCAAATAGAGCCGGCTGGACCACATCCAGCAATTCCTGAATCTCCTCATCAGGCAGGATATCCATTAGCGCTACCAGAGCAGCGGCTCCATACCGCCGGTCAGGGTATGATATTGCCGCTTCTCGCCATGAACCTTTGGCATCATCAAGTTCTCCAAGCAACCAGTATATGTTTCCGGCCTGGTAAAGAGCTTCCGGTGCATCTTCATGCTGTGGGAATATATCGGCCAGCTTAACGTAGTATTCTACCCCCGTGGCCAGATCACCTTGTCTTTCGGTTATTGCCGCGGCCCACCACGCGGCAAAAGGACCCTGTTCGCCGTCAGGAAATTGTTCCAGGTACGTTAGATAACTGGTAACCGCATCATTGTCCAGCCCTGAACGAACCTGCAGCTTACCTTTTTCAATCCAGCCCCGAGCAGCGGAAGCCAACTTTAAATCACCATCGGCGCCAAGGGCCTGAGCATGAATATCAATGCGCTCATCGTCTACATTTGCTTCGGCCGCTGTGATATATGCATCGATCTCGGCCAAAGCAGCCTCGATATTGCCAAGCTGTTCATAAGACCAGTCCTGATATAGATGTGCATCCTCGTTATGATCTGGGTTTTCAGCAATATAACGACTAAACGCACTAATTGCCGGCTCATAAGCATTGGCATGATAATCTAC
>PVMS01071511.1_pt1 | contig 14291 bp, 11 predicted proteins | sample 1853461 | NCBI WGS metagenome assembly PVMS01 (sample SAMN08582032, study PRJNA380276) | Marine sediment metagenome, whole genome shotgun sequencing project. | isolation source: ocean sediment barecode stripped | collected 2017 | reverse complement strand
TTATCAATAATAGCAACTATTATTTTACAAGAAATGGCGGCTAGGGTTGGTATAATTACACAAAAAGGATTGGCCTTAAATATTAAAGAGCAAATTAAATCTCCAATATTAAGAAAACTATCAATTTTATTAATTTTGGCAGCAATTGTTGTTGGCAATGCTGCTTATGAAGCGGGTAATATTAGTGGAGCTTCTTTAGGGATTTCTGCAGTTTTTGGAACTTCATATTTTTATTTGTATCCAATTATTATTGGTGTTGTTGCGTTCGCCTTATTATATATTGGAAACTATAAAATATTGGAACGAAGTTTAGTAGTTTTAGTTGTAATAATGAGTATATCTTTTTTAACAACAGCAATTATTACAAAACCCAATTTAAGTTTGATTTTTAAGGGTATGTTTATTCCTTCTTTACCCAAAGGAAGTTTATTGACTATAATTGGTTTAATTGGAACTACCGTTGTACCCTATAACTTGTTTTTACATGCTTCATTAGTGAAGGAGAAATGGAAGGATGAAAGCGATTTATCCTTAGCTAGAAAAGATACTTATATTTCAATAATTTTAGGTGGAATTGTATCAATGGCTATTATAATTGCCGCAACTTCAATAAATAATGTCGAAATTAGAGGTGCAGTTGACTTAGCTAAAGGGTTAGAACCTCTATACGGAGAATATGCCAGTTATTTCTTAGGAATTGGTTTGTTTGCGGCGGGTATTACATCTGCAATAATAGCTCCATTGGCCGCTGCTTATGTTGCAAATAGTTGTTTTGGTTGGAATTCAGATTTAAAAAATATTAAATTTAGAGTAGTTTGGTTTATTATATTGTTGTTGGGAGTTTTATTTTCATCATTTAAAATAAATCCTATTGAAATTATCAAATTTGCCCAGATAACCAATGGAATATTATTGCCAATAATTGCTTTGTTTTTATTATGGATTGTAAATAAAACAAGTGTTTTAGGAGCTAATAAAAATGGACTCGTTCAAAATTTGCTTTCTGGAATTATAATTATAATCACTATTATTTTAGGATTTAAAAGTATTTTAAAAGTCTTTGAACTGTTATAAAAATGAAAGATTTAGATATAAATTGTGATGTTGGAGAAGGAGTAAATAATGAAATATTATTGATGCCTTTTATTCAATCTTGTAATATTGCTTGCGGTGGTCATGCGGGAGATGAAAGGATGATGAAAAAAGTAGTAGAATTAGCTATAGAGAATAAAGTTAAAATAGGCGCACACCCATCGTATCCAGACAAGTCAAATTTTGGACGAAAATCTATGCTTATGGATTCAGGTGAATTCATTGGTTCTATTCAAAATCAAATAAAGAAACTTTATAATATTGTTTTAGAGGCTAAAGCGGAATTGCATCATATAAAACCTCATGGTGCTTTATACAATGATATTGCTAAAGATCAACAATTGGCAGAATTATTTTTAACGGCAATATTTCCTTTTAAAAATAGAATAAAACTTTTTGTCCCTTATAATTCTGAGATTGAAAAACTTGCTTTAAAACAAGGATTTCAAATAATTTATGAAGCTTTTGCCGATCGTAATTATAATGACGATTTAAGCCTGGTTTCTCGAGATAAAAAAGGTGCTGTTATTACAGATTTTAATGATGTTTTAAAACATGTATTTGAGATGTTAAATAATGAAAAGGTGACAACTATTTCAGGTGAAAAAGTTAGGATAAAGGCAGCTACATTTTGTGTGCATTCTGATACAGAAAATGTAGTAGAAATTGTAAAAAAAATACATCAAAAAATGACTATTTAATTCTCTTATGAAGAGCTTTCAATTAACATATAAACCTTTTGGAGAATCGGCAATTTTAATTGAATGGCCAAAGGAGATTTCTCCAAATATATTGAATGATATTCATCTATTTGTTTCAAAAATTGAAAAAGAGAATATTGAAGAAATACTTGAAATGAATTTTGTATATCACTCATTATTAGTAGTATATGATAATATTAAATGTCGCTACGATACTTTAAGTAATCAACTGAAATCAATTTACTTAAAAGAGTCAATAGAAAATATTGTTGAGAAAACTTTGTGGGAAATACCTGTTTGCTATGAGCTAGAATATGGTTTAGATTTAGAAGTGATAACTACTGAAAAAGAAAAAAGTATTGAAGAAATAATAGCCTTACATTGTTCTACAAATTATATGGTTTATGGAATTGGTTTTTTACCTGGTTTTTTATATTTAGGAGGACTTAATAGGGAGTTGTTTTTTCCTCGTAAAAAAACACCACGTTTATCGGTTCCAAAAGGTTCTGTTGGAATAGGTGGGAATCAAACTGGAATATACCCTAAAAGCTCCCCTGGAGGTTGGAATATTTTGGGAAGAACTCCCATTTCTATTTTTGAAATAAATAAAGATATTCCTCTTGAAATTCAACCAGGAGATCTCATTAGGTTTAGGTCTATTTCAAAAGAGGAATTTTTAAAAATTGACGAGCTTCAGAAAAATGATTTGTATCAATTAAAACATTTTATATATGATTAAAGTGTTACATCCTGGTTTACAAACTTCTGTTCAGGATTTGGGGAGAATTGGTTTTAGAAAGTTTGGTGTACCTAAAAGCGGTGCAATGGATGCTATTTCAGCTGGTTTTGCAAATGCAATTTTAAATAATGATAGTAATGATGCGGTTTTAGAAATCACCTTGCATGGCCCAAAACTTGAATTTATAGAGGCAACACATATTGTTATTTCAGGAGCTGAGATGTCTGCAAAACTTAATAATACAACAATTTCAAATTATAAAATTTACAAAATAAATAAAGGAGACATTATTTCTTTTGGAAAACTAACGAAGGGAACACGATCTTATTTAGCTGTAAAGGGTGGTTTTCAAACTGAAACTGTTTTAAAGAGTAAATCTTTTTATGAAGGAATTACTAAAAAAGGAATACTATCAAAAAATGATGAGATACCATTTAAATCTAGGAATCATGAAATTATTCAAAATAATAGTGTTGTAAATAATAAAGTACAGTTTTATGAAACTTTAGTTATTGAAGTAGCAAAAGGGCCAGAGTACGATTTATTTTCTTCAGAAGAAATAAAAAAACTATTTAAAACATCCTTTACTGTTTCAGCTAGAAATAATCGAATGGGGTACAGATTAGAAGAAGTTGTTAATCCGCACTCCAAATCTATAATAACAAGTCCGGTTTTACCAGGAACTGTGCAATTGGTTCCTTCTGGAGAATTAATTGTATTAATGAAAGATGCCCAAACTACTGGAGGTTATCCAAGGGTTTTTCAATTGACTGAAAAAGCGATTGCAATTTTGGCTCAAAAGAAAGCGGGAGATCAATTTAATTTCAAGTTAGTATAATCGACAAAAGTTATAATAAAACTTAATTTCTTGTTGAAATAGGTCTATTTCATTGATTTTGAGAGAAAATAGTGCTATTTATGTATGTTTATTTAGAATTGATAAATAAAATTAAATTTGAAACACTATATTTGCAAAAGTTTCAATAAATAATAAAAAAATAATATAAAATTTTAATGGCAGGATCACAAGAAACATTTGGTAAAAAAGAAAGAGAGAAGAAGCGTTTAAAGAAAAAGAAAGACAAGCAACTTAAAAAAGAAGAGCGAAAAGCTAGTGGACAAGATAGTATGTTTGTGTATGTTGATGAATTTGGACAACTTACTGATACACCACCAGATCCGGCAAATAAAATAAAAGTTGATGCATCTAGTATAGAAATTGGAATTCCTAAAAAGGAAGACAGAGAAGAAGAGGAACCAGCTGAGAGACAAGGTAAAGTTTCATTTTTTGACAGTTCAAAAGGTTTTGGTTTTATTATTGATAGTTCTTCACAAGAAAAACATTTTGTACACGTAAGTGGTTTAATAGATGAAATTGGAGAAAATGATAAAGTTACTTTTGAACTTGAAAGAGGATTAAAAGGAATGAATGCCGTTAGAGTTAAGAAGATTTAAATTATTAAATATATTTTAAAAGAGCTACTTTTTTAAGTAGCTTTTTTTATGCATTCAAAATTAATAAAGAGCGTTTGTAGTTTGAGTTACACCATAATTTTATGGACTTTAAATAAACGTATCTTTGCATTTTTAAAAATAAAAGTATGTCAACATTTGTACAATTAGGTATTAAAAAAGAATATATCACTGCATTAAAAGAATTGGGGATTAAAAAGCCTACAGAGATTCAGGAGAAAACAATTTCAGTGTTATTAAATTCTAAAACAGATTTTATTGGTTTAGCACAGACAGGTACTGGGAAAACAGCCGCTTTTGGATTGCCAATTTTAAATAGTATCGATTCGGAATCAAATGATATACAAGCATTAATTTTAGCCCCAACCCGGGAATTAGTGCAGCAAATTAAAAAACAACTATTCAAATTCACAAAATATCTTGATGAAAGAATTTTTGTAGAAGGTGTTTATGGTGGTGAGAAAATTGAAAAACAAATAAATGCCTTAAATAGAACAACGCATGTAATTGTTGCAACACCAGGAAGGTTAATTGATTTAGTGGAGCGTGGAGAAATTAATTTAAAACAACTAAAAACGGTTGTGCTAGATGAAGCGGATGAAATGTTAAGTATGGGCTTTAAACAAGATCTAAATAGGATACTGAAATATTCAAATGATACTTGCAATACTTGGCTTTTTTCTGCAACTATGCCAGATGAAATTAAACGCATTGTAAAGGCTTATATGGATGTAAATGCCCCTAGAGTGGCAGTTAATAAAAATTCTATAGTCAATGCGAATATTACACATCAATATATTAAAACAGAATTAAAAAATAAAGTAAATCTTTTAATTCAATTATTAGAAAGACGAAGTAACGACAGAGGAATTATTTTTTGCAGAACAAAATTAGGAACTCAGAGTTTAGCAGAACAATTAAAAGAAGAAGGGTTTTCAGTTGCAGCGTTAGAAGGAGATATGCAACAAAGAGATCGTGATAAAGTTATGAGAGCTTTTAAAAATGGAAGTCTTCAAGTATTGGTTTCTACTGATGTTTCTGCTCGAGGAATTGATGTGAATAATTTAGCATTTATTATTCATCATCAGCTTCCAGAACAAATGGAATACTACACGCATAGAAGTGGACGTACTGCTAGAGCAGGGAAAACAGGATATTCTATAGCGTTAATTCTTCCAAGTGAAGTGCGAAAAATTCACGAAATTCAAAAAGAATTAGGAATTCGATTTATTGAAATTAAATAATATTTCGGTAATTACCACAACCAAGGAATTACAGCTTTTCTATTTTTCGGATAGTTTTCAAAATGCGATTTATACCATTTATGGTGTTTTAACGCACGTGGAAATAAATTAGCTCCAGTCCAAATTAAAAATGTAATTGCTGGTAAATTCCATGCCATTAGAGCAAAACCTCCCCATTGAACAAATTCACTAAAATGATTTGGACATGAAATATAATTGAATAAAAATCCCTTCGGAATTTTATACCCAGTTTCGGTTGGTTTCCGAAGGTTTATTAAAATATGATCACTTATTTGATTCGCAATAAATCCAAAAGCAAAAAGAAAAAATCCTAATATAAAATTCCATTTGAAAAAATGTGCGTTTGAATAGTTTTCAAAGTTGGACAAATAATAACCGTTCAATCCAGCGTTGAAGAAATTAAAAAATATAGCGGATAAAACGATTGCTAAAGGCATTTTTTTTCCTTTAGTTCTAATACGGAATGGAAATATAAATGTTCTGTTAAAATAATGAAAGAGCCATAACATTGTCAAAACAGTAGCGTAAATACTCTGATTTGAAATCAAATAAAAATATAAGATAATAGCAAAGGAGGGAATCTCCATTAAAATCCACCCTATTTTATTCGAAATTACATATCCCCAACCTTTTTTTATATGTCGTCCATAGGGTGCTGTTACAAACTGCAATAAAAAAAAGGTAGCAATTCCGACACTTGCCCAAATAATGCAAATTAAATTAAGAGTATTTAAAGTCATGAGTTCTTATTTTGTTCAGACCAATCAATAAAATCAGTAATAGATTCTTTAATTGGTCTACAAGTATGATTTAATTCTTTTCGTGCCTTTGAAATATCCATTATTTTTGGTGCTAATTTTAAAGTAACAATACTTTCCTTTGTTATAGGCCATTTTAAACCAAATAATTTTTGATATAAGTTTATAAAAGGCATCAAAATAAGTAATAAATCTAATGAAATTTGAATAGGTGTTTTTGTTGGATTGGCAGTTTTGGCAATTTCTTTAACAGAAAAATATTCTCCACCTACAAGATAAATCTCACCACTTTTAGCCTTTTTAATACTGTTTATAATGGTTTGGGACAAATCGCGAACATCTACTAAATTGTAGCCACCTTTGGTAATTGCAGGCAATTTTTTATTCTTCAAATCCAAAATAGTTTGTCCTAAAAGTGAAGGTTTATAATCTGGCAATCCAACAATAGAAGTAGGGCGAATTATAATAGCATCTAAACCAAATTTTAAAACGGTTTTTAAAACATGTTTTTCAGCTTTCGCTTTTGTGTATGGATAGGTGAAATCACGTTTAGTCTTATACGGTCTAAGTTCGTCAAAAATTTCAGTTGTATTAGTTTCAATAACAGCATTTGAGGAACTGATATGAATTAGACGAATTCCACTAGCTTTTAGACATTCATTGACAATAGTTTTTGTGCCATTTACATTTACCCTGTAAACTTCATCAGCATTTTTATTTCCTATTGAAATCATTCCTGCACAGTGAATTACGACAGAAGAACCATTTATTAAAGTTTGAATTGTTTTACTATCGTTAATATCTCCTTTTATCCAGATTAAATTGTTGTTGGTTTTATTTGGCAATTCCTGAGTGTACAATGCATTAACAAAATAGCCTTGTGAAAGTAATAATTGAATAAGACAGGAACCTAAATGTCCACTTCCGCCAGTAATTGCTATTCTAGTTGATATTGTCATAAAAAATAATTGCTATTTTTTGAAAGTGAAATTTAACATAATTTTTAAAATAAGTTGGTGTAAGAATATAATTATAATACACAATTAACACCATCTCTATCCATTTCTACAATACATTCATTACATCGGGTACAGGCCGATTGTTCTATTTCTTTTTTTTCTATTTTCAAAAGAAATTCAGAATCGTGTATTAATGGTCTTGCCAATGCGATAAAATCAAATCCAGCTTCAATTATTTCTTCAATTCCTTTTATCGAGTCTACACCGCCTAAATAGGCTAATTGTATTTTAACAATTTTTCGTATTTCAATTGCCTGATTTAGGAAAAAGTTAGGTGTGAATTTATACTTTTTAACAATGAAAGGTGCAAAAATTGCCATGGTTATTTTCTCAGCAAAAGAACTTCCATTTTGAATCATTCCCTTTAATGGGACTTTTCCTCGCATTAAATAAAAAGGGGTTTTACTTGTGAAACCACCACTTAATACAATAGTAGAGCATCCATTTTTCTCCAATTGTTTAGCCACATATTTACAATCCTCTAAAGAAAAACCACCTTTAAAACCATCCCTCAAATTTAGCTTAACCAATACAGGAAAATCTTCCCCTACTTTTGAAATGACATTTTTTAATACTTCGAGAGGATAACGTGCCCTGTTTTCAATACTTCCACCATAATTATCTTTTCGTTTATTAGTCCAGGGACTTAAAAACTGGCTTAATAAATAACCATGACCCATATGTATTTCAACAGCATCAAATCCTATTCTTTTCAATTTTGTAGCAGCTTCGGCAAAGTCATTTGACACATTTTCCATGTCGACTCTAGTCATTTCTTTTGAAAAAGCAATTCCTGATAGAAATCCGTATTCATTAAAAACTTTGCTAGGAGCCAAAGGCCGTTTAATGTCTTTGTTTTTTGAAAAATAACCACAATGTGTCAACTGCATAGAAACTTTCCCCGTTGCTTTATGAACTTCAGAAGCCAATACTTCTAATTTCTTAAGGGATTTAGAATTGATATACATTTGTTGATTAAAGGTACGTCCATCTGGTGAAACGGCTCCATAGGATACGGTTGTTAACCCAACGTTTCCGTTTGCCATTGCTACGTTATGATCGATTAACTTTTGAGTAGGAGTTCCATTTTTAAACATACCTTCATAGGTTGCCGATTTTATAAACACGTTTTTTAGTTTGAGCCCAGAATTCCCCATTCTCTTTTCTTGAAATACATTTTCAAATGAATTTTTCATAATTACATTTTAAAATCTAAAGTTCGTGAATAGTTTTTCCATTAGCAAATACTCAATTCATTGAGATTAATTACTTTTTTTAAGAAAATTTTAAGTTTTTTATGTTCAATTCGAACATAGTAAGAATATAATATTATGTATTTTTATTCCTTACAAATTAAATTTAAATTTAAACAACTATTCATGACCAAAACGTTAAACAAAAGATGGATATTAGGATCCATGCTTACTTTGTTATTTATGGTTTTTTCTTTGCAGACTTATGCACAAAAGAACAAGAAAAAATCAACTTCAACTGAAAAAGAAGAAGGATTAACTGAAGACATGTTGAAAATGTTCAGTTTTAGAAGTATTGGACCAGCGGCTTATTCAGGAAGAATATCGGATTTAGCCGTAAATCCTGAAAATACTTCGGAATATTATGTTGGTGTTGCTTCCGGCGGTCTTTGGAAAACAATGAATCACGGAACTACGTTTAAACCAATTTTTGATGACCAAAAAGTGTTTTCAATTGGTTGTTTGGCAATGGATCCAAATAATTCTAATGTTGTTTGGGTAGGAACTGGCGAAAATAATACACAGCGAAACTTAGCTTATGGTGATGGTGTATATAAAACAACTGATGGAGGAAAAACATTTACCAATATGGGGCTAATAACAAGTTCTCAAATTGGTAAAATAATGATTGACCCGCGCAATAGTAATGTTGTATATGTTGCCGCTCAAGGTCAAGCCTGGGGACCAGGAGGTGAACGCGGTTTATACAAAACCATTGATGGTGGAAAAAAATGGAAAAGAGTGTTAGAAATTGGTGAATATACAGGTGTTTCTGATATGGAAATGGATCCAAGAAATCCAGATATTTTATATGCATCTTCACATCAACGTGAACGTAGAGTTTATTCGAAAATTGATGGAGGGCCAGAATCGGCAATTTATAAATCAGTAGATGCTGGTGAAACTTGGACGAAATTAAAAAAAGGATTACCAAAAGGTGATGTTGGACGTATAGGTTTAGCGTTAGCTCCTTCTAATCCTGATATTATTTATGCGGTTATTGAATTGCCAGGAAATAAAGGAGGGTTCTATCGTTCTAGTGATATGGGTGAAAGCTGGGAAAAACGAAGTGATAAAGTTTCGGGAAGTCCACAATATTATAATGAAGTGTATGCAGATCCATTAAATCCGAATGTTGTTATTTTAATGGATACACGTAACGGTTTATCTGCTGACGGTGGAAAAACTTGGGAGAATATTGAGGGAAGTAATAAGCACGTAGATAATCATGCCTTATGGATTGACCCAGCAGATACCAATCATTATATTACTGGTTGTGACGGTGGAATTTATGAAACTTATGACCGCGCAAAAACATGGCAGTTTAAAAATAATTTGCCTATTACTCAATATTATCATGTGAGAACAGATAACGATTTTCCTTTTTATAATGTTTATGGTGGGGCACAAGACAATGGTTCTTGGTACGGACCTTCCCAAACGAATAGAAAAAATATTGTAAATTCAGATTGGACTCATACCATTGGTGGTGACGGTTATTTATCAATTCCAGACCCTAGTAATCCTGATATTCATTATTGTGAATCTCAATATTGTGGTCTAAGAAGATATGACAGAACTACAGGAAATAGTATTTCAATTAAGCCACAACCAACAGATGATGAAGAGTATAATTGGAACTGGAATACGCCATATTTCATAAGTAAATTCAATCCTAAAACTTTATATGTTGGAGGTAATTATGTGTTGAAAAGTACTGATATGGGTGGGACTTGGAAAAAAGTTAGTGGTGATATGACTCGTGGTATTGATCAAAATACCTTGCCAATGATGGGTAAGTTATGGTCACCTGAAGCTGTAGCTAAGAATATGTCAACTTCAAAATTTGGAAATATTTTTGCGTTGTCTGAATCACCTTTAAAACAAGGAATGTTATATGTTGGAACAGATGATGGCTTAATTTGGATTACAGAAAATGATGGTGGAAAATGGACGAAATATGATAAATTTTCAGGAGTTCCTGATATGACTTTTGTAAACTATATTACACCATCTCGATATGATGAAAATACAGTTTATGCTTGTTTCGACGGAAGAAAAAATAGCAGTGATTTTAAACCATATGTAATTAAAAGCACCGATAAAGGTAAAACTTGGAAATCAATTGCGAACAATTTACCTTCAGGAACTGTATATTGTATTATTGAAGATCATATAGATCCAAATATTTTATTTGTTGGAACAGAATGGGGTGTATGGACAACTATTGATGGTGGTGAGAAATGGGTTCAGTTAAAAAAAGGAATTCCTACTATTCAAGTGAAAGAATTAACGATTCAAGAACGTGAAAATGATTTGGTAGTTGCAACCTTTGGACGAGGGTTTTATGTGTTAGATAATTATTCTTCATTAAGAAAATTAAATGAAAAAGTATCGGAAACTGAAGCTCATTTATTTGATATTAATGAAGCGTTGTTATTCTTCCCTTCTAATAATTTAAGCTATCAGGGAGATGTACATTTTAGAGCTGCAAATCCAAAACCTTCGGCAAAATTTGAATATTTTATTAAAAATGGATTCGAAAGTTTAAAATCTAAACGTGAAAAACAAATGAAAGCTGTTGAAAAAGCATCAAGTAAATTTGTATATCCGACTAAAGAAGAATTGTTAGCCGAGAAAAATGAAGTGAAGCCAACCTTAGTTTTTACAATTTATGACAATGATGGAAATATTATGAAAAAATTATCCAGCCAATTGGAAAAAGGATATCAAACAACTTCATGGGATTTAAGTTATCTCACTAGCCGAGGACCAAAAGTACCACCTGGATCTTATAAAGTGGCAATTGATAAAAACATGAATGGAGTTTTTACACGCTTAGTTGAACCAAAATTTTTTATGGTTACATCTATTCCAAATGCTTTGGGAACTCCAAATTACGAGGCTAATTTTAATTTCTTAAAAGGAGTAAATGATTTAAATGTAAATGTAATTTCTTCTCGAGGAAAAATAGAAGCGATGAATACAAGATTAAAAAGCATAAAAAACATTTTAGGGAATACAGCTGTTGAGGCAAATACCTTAATGTCTAAAATCAATGCTTTGCAAAAAGAGGTTGACGCTACTGCCAAAGTTATTATTGGAGGATTTGGAGCTAAAAATACGGTTTCAAGTAGATTGCGATTTGCATTGTACACAACAAGTTCAGCTCAAGTAGATATCACAGGTGCTCAAAAAGAGCAATTTGATATTGCAGACAAGGCTTATAAAGCTGAAGAAAGTCAGTTAAATATGTTGTTTAATGTAAAACTTCCTGCTTTAGAAAAAGAATTTGAAGCAGCAGGAGGAATGTTATATAACAATCCGCCAACTCAAAGAAGATATAATGAAGATTAATTTTTGAAATTCAATCTTTTTATTATTAAAACCAGTAAATTATTTTACTGGTTTTTTTTGTAATGCTTTTATATTTTATTCGTCTATATTTGCTTATGAGCAGAGAAAAAGTATCATTTAAATGGGCATTTAAGGAATTTATTTGGCCAAGAAAGAAAATCATATCCGTTGGTTTAATTCTTATAATATTCAAAAGTTTGGCAGGTTTAATTATTCCTTTACAAACAAAAACATTAATTGATGAAATAGTTCCAAACAAGGATATTGATGGTCTATATAGGCTTTTGATTATTGTAGTTTCAGCACTTTTAATTCAAGCGTTGACCTCCTTTTCTCTAACTAGATTGTTAAGTGTTGAAGCGCAGCATTTGATTTCGTTATTAAGAGCAAAGGTTCAAAGAAAATTGCTAAAGTTGCCCATTAGCTTTTTTGATAATAATAAATCTGGGGCACTTGTTTCAAGAGTTATGACAGATGTGGAAGGTGTCCGAAATTTAGTAGGAACTGGTTTAGTACAACTTATTGGAGGTTCCATTACAGCAATTTTATCGTTTATTTGGTTAATTAGTATAAATGCAACCATGACCTTTATTGTTTTGGTGCCAGTAGTAGTTTTTGCTTTAGTAATGTTAAAAGCCTTTGGAGTTATTAGGCCAATTTTTAAGGCTCGTGGAAAAATTAATGCTGAAGTTACAGGCAGATTAACTGAAACTTTAAATGGTGTTAGAGTAATTAAAGGATTTAATGCAGAAGAACAAGAAAATAAAGCATTTGAAAAGGGAGTAGAAACACTTTTTTTAAATGTAAAAAAGAGTTTAACGGCTACTGCTTTAATAACAAGTTCATCCACTTTTCTAATAGGAATAGCGTCAGCCGGAATTATGGGAATCGGTGGTTACTACATGATGGATGGTACCATGACACTTGGTGCATTTATTCAATTTACATTGTTGTTAGGTTTTATGGTAGCTCCAATTGTTCAAATGAGTAATATTGGAAGTCAATTAACCGAAGCGATGGCTGGTTTGGACAGAACACAGGAATTAATGAATATGAAGGAGGAAGATAATCCTGAAGAAAGAACGATTTTATTAAATGGAATTAAAGGAAATATTGTTTTTAACGATGTTTCCTTTAGTTACGAAGAAGGAAAAGAAGTATTGCACAATATTTCATTTGAAGCACCTTCGGGAAGTGTAACAGCACTTGTTGGTTCTTCGGGCTCCGGAAAAACAACGATTGCAGGATTGGCAGCTACTTTTTTAAATCCAACATTAGGAGAAGTTTCATTAGATGGAGTTGATTTATCAAAAATAAGATTGAATAGTTTTAGAAAACATTTAGGTGTTGTATTACAAGATGATTTTTTATATGAAGGAACGATACGTGAAAATATATTGTTCCCAAGACCGAATGCTTCTGCAGAAGAATTACAAAAAGCAGTTGAAGGAGCTTACGTAAATGAATTTACTGATCGTTTTGAGGAAGGGTTGGAAACTGTTATTGGTGAAAGAGGCGTGAAATTATCTGGTGGGCAACGTCAACGAATATCAATTGCTAGAGCGTTATTAGCTGATCCAAAGGTTATTATTTTAGATGAAGCCACTTCAAATTTAGATACAGAAAGTGAATCCTATATCCAAAAAAGTTTGGGGATGTTAATGGAGGATAGAACTACTTTTGTAATTGCACATAGATTGAGTACTATTCAACAAGCTGACCAAATTTTGGTTATTGAAGATGGAAATATAGTTGAACGTGGAAAACATGACGAATTGATTGCGAAAAAAGGAAGGTATTTTGATTTGTACACCTACCAAAGTAGGATTTAGTTTTATGTTATAATCTTAGTTTGTTCAATTCTAAATTATAATCATATTGCAAATCTTCATGTAAGAATAACAGCTTTTTTTCAATTGAAAGAATTTCTCGATTAAAGATGTTTTGAAGTACTGTGTTTCTACGAATTGAAGGACTAAATTCTTTAAGTTTTTTACAAAAATAGAGGAGGAGTTCAATCTCTGTTTCTTTCTTTTTTGAATAACGGATGTACTTTTTGATAGTCCGTAATATTTTTCGAACACTTTTTTTGATGAAATAATATGTTTTGGTATTTATTAAATCAAACTGTTCATCTATTTCTAATTTTACGGTTTCAATATAGCCTTCTTCATAAGAGGATTCAAATAAATGATAAGTGAGTAGTTCTTTATTTTCTTTCTTAAATTTTGACAATAAAAGGCACAATTCTAATATTTCGCTGTGTGATCGATTGTTTAATTCTGTTTTTAATTCTTTTACGGTAACAGCTTTCATAATTAAATTGATTAAAGAGCAGCAAACAAATTGATTGAATTGGGCTCTGAAAAGGATTCATACTTGAGAATTTCTCTATTCTCAGAATTCTTTTTAAGATATGCTTTTAATATGCGCCTTATATCATTATTATCCTTTTTTGAACTAATAATAGTATAATAATCGTTTACAGTTGTTAACTCTTTCTGTTTATCGGCATATCCAAAACCTTTGTAAATTCCATTTACAACTAAAGCATAACCGATTTCATTTTTTGTTCTCCCGATTTCTTTGATAATAAAATTTTCAGTTTGATATTGAACAGAACTTATCGCCTTT
>PVMS01124105.1_pt1 | contig 14292 bp, 11 predicted proteins | sample 1853461 | NCBI WGS metagenome assembly PVMS01 (sample SAMN08582032, study PRJNA380276) | Marine sediment metagenome, whole genome shotgun sequencing project. | isolation source: ocean sediment barecode stripped | collected 2017 | reverse complement strand
GCCGGGACCTCGGGCGGGCCGATAGAAGCCGACGGGATCGAAGGCTCGGTGCGGGCCCGCACTGCGGGATGTCCCATCCGCCTCGTCGAGATCGAAGGCCGTGTCGACGCCCAGACCAGCGGCGGCGGGATCGACGTGCTCGGGGCTTCCGGGGAGGTCCGCGCCCGGACCAGCGGCGGCTCGATCCGCGTGCGCTTCGATGACCAGCCGGGAGGACGGCTCGAGACGTCCGGCGGAAGCATCGAAGTCGAGCTGCCCGAGGGCGACGGCGTGAGGCTCGACGCGCGCACCTCCGGCGGCACGATCGTGATCGACCCGGAGCTCGAGGCCGAGGGGCGGATCGAGCCGACCCGCGTCTCCGCAGAGATCGGCGGCGGCGGCGAGCGGCTTCGGGTCGAGACCTCCGGCGGAAGCATCCACATCCGGGTCCGGTGAAGCGAGCGGAATCGCGCGGGCCCGACATCGCGCTCGGGCGGTCGGCGCCGGGCGGCCGGAACGGAGCGGAAACAGGCTAGCTTCCGCTCGTGCGGGTGAAGCTGGGCATCGCGCTGGCGCTCGTGGTGGCCACGTTCGCCGCCTACCAGGACGTGCGCAGCCACGACTTCGTGGACTTCGACGATTGGAGCGGCATCGTCGCGAACCCGGACCTGCGGGTGGAGGACGCCGGCGAAGCGCTGCGGACGGCGTTCACCACGACGCTGCGCGCCAACTGGATTCCGGCGACGGTGCTCTCGCTCCAGCTGGACCACCGGCTGTCCGGCGGCGCGCCGCGCGGCACGCTGCTCACCAACGTCGCGCTGCACGCGGCCGCCGCGGTGGTGCTCTTCCTCGCGCTCACCCGGCTGACCGGCGGCCCCTGGTCGAGCGCCTTCGTGGCAGGCGTCTTCGCGCTCCACCCGCTCCACGTAGAATCGGTGGCCTGGGCGTCGATGCGCAAGGACGTGCTCTCGGGGCTTTGCTTCGCGCTCTGTCTGTTGGCCTACGCCCGCTACGCGGAGCACCCGGGCCGGCTGCGCTACGCCGGGGTGGCCCTCTTCCTGGCGCTCGGGCTGCTGGCGAAGCCGGTCCTCGTCACCGTGCCCTTCGTGCTGCTGCTGCTCGACTGGTGGCCGCTGGGCCGACTGCGCCGGCCCAGCGAGCGCCGCCTCGCGCTGCTCGAGAAGCTGCCGCTGCTGGCGCTCTCCGCCGGCGCCAGCGCCGTCACGCTGATCGTCCAGGACCGGGCCGGCGCCGTCCGGGACCGCGCCGACCTGGCGTTCGTCGATCGGCTGGCCAACGCCGTCCATTCCTACGCGATGTACCTGGCGGACGCCTTCTGGCCCCGGGGCCTGGCCGTCTTCCATCCGCACCCCGGCGACTCGCTCACGGCGGGCGCCATCGCGACGTCGACGGCGCTGCTGCTCGGGGTGACGGCGGTCGCCGTCGCGCGCGCTCGCAGCCGGGCCTGGCTACTCGTCGGCTGGCTCTGGTTCCTCGGCATGCTGGTGCCGATGCTCGGCCTCGTTCAGGTCGGGATGCAGGCCCGAGCCGACCGCTACACCTATCTGCCGCTGATCGGTCTCACCATCGCCGTGGCCTGGAGCGCGGCCGAGGCGGTGAAGGGGCGTCGGCCGGCGCGCGTCGCGGTCTCCGCCGGCGCGGTCGTGGTGCTCGCCGCGCTGGGCGTCGCGACGTCGCAGCAGGTGCGCCATTGGCGCGACGCCGTGACGCTCCACCAGCGCGTGGTGGCGGTGACTGCACCGAGCACCATCTCGTACCAGCGCCGGGCGTTGGCGCTGCGGCGCTCCGGGCGCGGAGACGAAGCGGTCCCCGTGCTCGAGCGAGCGATCGAGCTCGGACCCAACCACGGCCGGCCCTACCTGGCGTTGGCAGACCTGCGGGCGCGCGCAGGCGTTCTGGAAGAAGCAGTCGAGCTCTACCGGCAGGGCCTCGCCCGGGAGCCCGATGATGCGCTGGGCCAGGCCAACCTCGGGCTGGCGCTGGTGCGCCTGAAGCGGCTCGAGGAAGCGCGTCCCCACCTGGAGCGTGCGCTGGCGCTGCATGACGCGGCGGGGGGAGGCCTGCGACCCAAGGAGCTGGCGGCGCCCCACGTGGCGCTCGCCGACGCGCTGGCCGGTGCGGGCGATCTCGACGCGGCCATCGCCCACTACGAGCGCGCCCGAGCGCTCGACTCCGAGCAGAGCCGGGCCGCGGGACACCTGGGCTTCGTGCTCGCCCAGACCGGACGCTACTCGGAGGCGCTGCCCGTGCTGCAGGAAGCCGTGGCGAGCGAGCCTGGCTCGGCGCGGTACCGGGCGGCGCTGGCGTCGAGCCTCGCCAACACCGGAAGGGCCGAGGAGGCGCTCGCTGAGTTCCGCATCGCCCTGCGCCTGCGGCCGCGCTGGCGCCCGGCGGCGAACGATCTGGCCTGGATCCTGGCCACCCACCCCGATCCGCGGGTGCGGGACCCGCAGGAGGCGTTGCGCCTGATCGAGTCGGTCCTGCTCGACCCCGAGACCCAGCCGGCGCTGCTCGACACGCTGGCCGCGGCCCTGGCCGCCACGGGGCGCTTCGAGGAGGCGCTGGCGACGGCCGACCGCGCCCTCTCCCTGGCGGACCGCCAGCCCGGGCTGGCCGCGGAGATCCGCCGCCGGCGCGCCCTCTACGCGACGGGGAGACCCTACCTGGACGAGCCGGCGCCGACCGATCCGGAGGCCTCGGCCCTCGTGCGTTAGAAGTGGCGGCGGACCGCTCCATCACCCGGGTGTGCGCTAGCCTGCCCGATCGGATGGACGAGAGCGAACCGCCCCGCCGCCAGTGGCCCAGCGACGTCGTGCGCTTGGACGTCGATGGACGCGAGATCCTGCTCGTGGGCACGGCCCACATCTCCCGCGAGTCGGTCGACCTGGTGCGCGAGGTGATCGAGCACGAGCGGCCGGACACCGTCTGCATCGAGCTCGACGCCCAGCGCTTCGCCGCGTTGTCGCAGAACCGGCGCTTCGAGTCCCTGGACCTGAAGCAGGTGATCCGCAGCCGCCAGCTCGCCGCGCTGATCGCGAACCTGCTGCTGGCCTCCTACCAGAAGCGCCTCGGCGGAAAGCTCGGCGTGAAGCCCGGCACCGAGCTGCTGGAGGCCGCGCGCGTCGCGGAGGAGCACGGGATCCCGGTCGCGCTGTGCGATCGCGACGTGCGCGTAACGCTGCGGCGGGCCTGGGCCTCGATGTCGCTCTGGAAGAAGACGAAGTTGATGTCGGAGGTGCTGGCGGCGACGTTCGAACACCCGGAGCTCGACGAGGAGGAGCTCCGGAGGCTGCGCGAGAAGGACGTCCTGAGCGAGCTGATGGATGAGCTCGGCGAAGCGATGCCAGGCCTCAAGCGGGTGCTGATCGACGAGCGCGACCGCTATCTCTCGCATCGCATCCGCGAGGCGGAGGGCCGGAAGCTGGTGGCGGTGGTCGGCGCCGGCCACGTAGCCGGCATGCGCCGGGCGCTGGAGCAGAACGAGCCGATCGACCTGCACGCCCTCGAAGAGGTGCCCCCGGTGGCGCCTGTCTGGAAGTGGCTCGGCTGGGGCATCCCCGCGGTGATCGTGGGCGCGCTGGCCTGGATCGGGCTGACCAAGGGACCCGAGGTGGCGGGCGAGAATCTCGTCTACTGGATCCTGGCCAACGGGATTCCGAGCACGCTGGGAGCGGCGGCGGCCCTGGCGCATCCGGCAACGGTGGCAGCGGCATTCTTCGTGGCGCCGGTGACGAGCCTGACCCCGGTGATCGGTGCGGGCTACGTGCTGGCCTTCGTGCAGGCCTACCTGCGACCACCTCTGGTGTCGGAGTTCGAAGGCGTGTCGGAAGACATCGGCAGCGTCGCCGGCTGGTGGCGCAGCCGGCTCCTGCGCATCCTGCTGGTCTTCATCCTGACCACCGTCGGCAGCCTGATCGGGACCTACGTCGGCGGGATCGAGATCCTGTCGAATCTCGTCTAGCGGACTGCCGCAGAAGCCTGCTGCGCGGGCTTCGATCGCGTCGGGGTGTGCGCTGGCGTTCGGGGTCAGCGGCGGGAGGTTGCGTAGAGGGTAGAGGCGGTGCTGGCTGCGCCCGTGAGCAGGAGGGTGGCGATCCATGCGCTCGTGGGAAGGGGCCACCAGGTGGGGGCGGGGCTGCCGGCGAGCCAGGAGCCGAGGCCGACGAGGGTGCAGAAGAGTGCGACGGAGGCGAGCGCTGTGAGGGCGAGCCCGCGCGCGAGTCGCTGGAGATCGGCGCCAGGGTCTTCTCCGAGGGCACGGGCAACGGGGGACCAGAAGCCGGGCGGGCGCACGCGCCGGTAGAAGGCTTGCAGCTTCTCCGGGCGCTCGGGGCCCAGCGCGAGAGCGAGAGCGACACCGACCCCTGTCGCTCCGACCGCCATCAGCAACAGTCGCAGGGCCTCCTGCCCGCTGGGCACGATCCAGAGCAGCAGCGGGGCGAGGACGGTGGATGCGGCGATGGCGCCGAGCTCGCCCCACGCAGTCATGCGCCACCAGAGCCAGCGCAGCACCAGCGGGACACCCATGCCGGCGCCGAGCAACAGGCTGGCCTGCCAGGCGACCTGGATCGAGGAGAGCTGCGTCATGATCGCCAGGGCGACGGCGAGGATCGCGATGTTGGACAGCCGCGCGACCCAGACCAGCTCGGGGCCCCGCGGCGTGCGGCGCAGCCAGGCCCGGCAGACGAAGCGCTCGTAGAGATCGTGAGTCCAGTAGGAGGCACCCCAGTTGAGGTGGGTGTCGATGGTCGAGGCGAGCGCGGCGAGCATGGCGGTGAGCATCAGGCCGCGGACACCCGCCGGCAGCAGCTCGGCGAAGCCGCGGACGAAGGTCACCTCGCGCTCCGCCACCAGGACGCTCGCGTCGAGGGCGGGATCGGCCGGGTAGATCACCAGCAGGGCGAGTCCGATCGGCAGCCACAGCAGGCTCCGGAGCCCGACCTGGAGCCAGGCAAAAACCACGGCGGCGCGCCGGGCGTCGGCGTCGCTGCGGCAGGCCATGACGCGCTGGGCCAGATAGCCGGTGCCGTCGGCGTTCATCTGCACCAGCCACTGCAGCGCGAAGACCGCCAGCACCAGCAGTCCGGCGTCGCGGGCGCGGGAGGGCTCGAAGGCCAGGATCTCCTCGGGGAGGATGCCGCCCGGTCCTCCCCCGGCATAGCGCGTCTGGATCGCGTCGTGGATCGCGCCCAGGCCGCCAGCCGCGTCCACTGCCCACCAGGCGTACGCCGCCGTGCCGCTCAGCATGAGCGCGAGCTGCATCAGATCGGTCTGTACCACGCTGCGCAGCCCGCCCGTCGCCGAGTAGAGCGTGGTGACGAGCACGATGGCGCCGAGCGAGAGGACGTTGTTGGTCGACCGCAGCCAGAGATCGGCGCCGCTTCCGATCTCGCGGGCGAAGGGCACGCCAATCGCGCGCACCACGTTCTCCGCGGCCTGGAAGAGCGGGCCCGGCAGCCACTCGTTCCAGACGAGAAAGGGTTCGGCGATCTCCTTGGCCGCCCAGAGCACCATGGCGAGCACGGTGCAGTTGAAGATCGTCCCGAAGTAGACGGCCTTGACGCCGCGGAGCCAGGCGGCGGCGGCGCCGCCGTAGCGAAGCTCGGCGTGCTCGGCATCGGTGAGGACCCGCGACCGACGCCACAGCGGCGCCAGGACGAAGCCCAGCAGCAGGAAGGCGACCGCATAGATCCACAGCCGCCACAGCGCGAAGACACCGGCGGTGGCGATCAGTCCCGTCACGAGCAGAGGTGTGTCCGCCGCAAACTGGGTGGCGGCCATGCTGGCGCCGGCCTTCCATCCCGGCAGAGTGCGACCCGCGAGGAAGTACTCCTCGAGCCCCTGGGACGCCTGCTTGCGGGCGCGCAGTCCGGTGGTCACGGCCGCGGCCACGAAGGCCAGCAGGATCAGCGCGTCGATGCCCGCCACGAGACCCATAGGGTATGCTCTTCGGCGCCGAACCTCCCGGCCCGCGTCGGTCCCCCAGCTTCATGACTACACGCCGCCCCCTCAGCCTGGTGCACGTGACGGCCGAGCGCGGCTGGTCCGGGGGCGAGGCGCAGGTATTCCTGCTCCTCGAAGGCCTGCGCAAGCGCGGCCACGCGGGCCGGCTGGTGTGTCCGCCGGGCAGCCGCGCCGAGACCGAGGCCCGCCGCCGCGGCATCGAAATCGCGCCCGTGGCGATGTCGAGCGACCTCTCCTTCGCGGGCGTGCGCGGCATCCGACAGGCCTTGCGCGAGCCAACGCCTGACCTGGTGCACCTGCACTCCGGCCGCGCAACCTGGCTAGGCGGCATCGCCGCCTTTCACGCCGGAATCCCGGCGCTCAGCACGCGACGCATGGACCGCCGGGTGCGGCGCGGTCCGCGCACGCGTTTCCTCTACCGTCACGCGTTGCGGCGCACCGTCGCGATCTCGGATGCGGTGGCCAGCTGCCTGTCCGAAGGGGGGATTCCGCACACCGCAATCCGGGTCGTGCCCAGCGCGGTCGACCCCGCGGCGCTGCACCCCCAGCGCACGCGCGGCTCCGTCCGAGCCGAGCTGGGCCTCACCGGAGACGAGACCGCGCTTCTCGCGGTGGCGTCGCTCCACGAGCGCAAGGGGCTCGACGTCCTGCTGGAGGCCCTGGCCCGCCTGGCCGGGCAGGGCCGGAGCCCGGATCTCTGGATCGCGGGCATGGGACCCCGTCGCAGCGCTCTCGAAGCGCAAGCCGCGCGGCTGGGCCTCTCCGACCGGGTCCACTTCCTCGGTCAACGAGACGATGTCGTCGACCTGCTCTGCGCCTGCGACGTCTTCGTGCTGCCCTCGCGCCGCGAGGGACTCGGCGTGGCAGCGCTCGAGGCGATGGCCCTGGGCCGACCCGTGGTGGCGAGTCGCGTCGGGGGTCTCGCGGAATCGGTGCAGCACGAACGCACCGGGCTCCTCGTCCCACCGGAGGACAGCGAGGCGCTCGCGCGCGCGCTGGAGCGGTTGCTGGGCGACCCTGCGCTGGCCCGGCGACTCGGCGCCGCGGGGCCCGAGCGCATCCGGGACCGCTACGACGCCGAAGCCATGGTCGCGGGCTACGAGCGGATCTACGGCGAGATCCTCGCCGGGGAAGCGACATCGTGAGCGGCGCTGGACCCGCATGAAACCCCTTCGTGTCGGGCTGGTCGGAGCGCGTCGCGCGCGCCAGGGCCTCGGGCCGTTCCTCGCTCGCGATCTACTCGCCGCGGGAGCCGAGGTCACATGCTTCCAGGTCGCGCGCGAGGCAAGCGTCGCCGAGGCCGAACGACAGCTCCGGGAGATCGCCGGTGTCGAGGCGCGGAGCTACACGCAGCTCTCGGCGCTCCTCGCCGGCGAGACGCTCGACGCGCTCGTCATCAGCTCGCCCCACGAGAGCCACGCCGACGCGCTCGCAGCGGCGGCCGAGGCGGACCTCCACGTGCTGTGCGAGAAGCCCCTCGTCTGGGGGGAGGGCGACCTGGAGGCGCGGGCCGCCGCCTGCGTCGCGACGTTCGAGAAGCGCGGCCTCGAGCTCTGGGAGAACTGTCAGTGGCCCTACACCCTGGCGGCGTTCGAGCGGCTCCACCCCGGTTCGACGGGCGCGCCGCCGCGGCGCTTCACCATGGAGCTGCGGCCGGCCGGCACGGGCGCCAAGATGCTCGCCGACTCGCTGCCCCACCCCCTCTCGCTCCTGCAACGTCTGGCGCCGGGGCCGAAGCCTCGCATCGAAGAAGTCGCCTTTTCGAGCACGGCACCGGACGCCGATCGCATCCGCGTTCGCTTCCGGTACTGCACCGGCGCCTCCGAGACAGCCTGCGAGGTGGAGCTGCGCCCGACCCGGGCCCACCCCCGGGAGGTGGCGCTTGCCATCGACGGTCACCGGGCCGTCCGGCGGACCACGCGTCCGGAGTACCGGCTGCGCTACGAGGACGGAGAGCGCTCGGTCCCCCTCGACGACCCGATGAGCCTGCTGGTCGCCGACTTCGTGGTCGCCGTGACCCGCGCCGGCAGCGAGGCAGCCCCGGTCGACGAATCGGCAGCCCACCTTCGCCACCGCGAGATCGTCGAACGCATGGCCCTGCTCGGGCAGCTCCGGTCCGCCTGGGAGCGGGCCATCGCGAGCTCCCCGTCGTGAGCGCGAAGCTCCCGTCGATCCAGGGCGAACGAAGCACCTTGATCACCCGGCCCCGACGGATCCTCGTCCGCATCCCCACCTGGGTGGGCGACGCGGTGATGGCGACGCCGGTGCTACGCGCCCTGCGGGCGGCGCACCCCCAGGCAGAGATCGTGGCCGAGGCGCGGCCCGTGCTCGAAGACCTGCTGCGCGGGCTGCCGAGCTTCGACCGCTTCCTGGCCGATCCACGGGCCGGCGGGCGCGGCCTGCTCGAGCGGACCCGCCGGCTGCGAGACGCCGGCTTCGACTGGGCGGTGTTGCTGCCCGACTCCCAGCGCGCGGTCCTCGCGCCCGCGCTGGCGGGCATCCCGCGCCGCGCAGGCTACGCCCGCGATCCCCTGCGCCGGCTGCTGCTGACCGACGCCCTGCCGGTCCCCCGCAGCCAGGGCAAGCGCATGGCCGTGCCGATGACCGACGCTACCTGCGAATCACCCGGGCCCTGGGCGTTCCCGACCAGGGGCAGGCTCTCGAGCTCGCCGTGGACGATCGCGCCCGGGAGCGGGTGGCGCAGCGGCTCTCCGACCACGGGGTCTCCGTCGACGATCCGATCGCGGTGGTGACGCCCGGCGCGAACTTCGGCAGCAGCAAGCTCTGGCCCACAGCGCACTTCGCTGCGGCCTGCGACGGCCTGCGGCGCCGGCTGGGCCTGCGTGCGGTGCTCGCGCCCGGCCCCGCCGAGCAGGAGATCGCGCAGGCCATCGCCCGCACCAGCCGCGAGGACACGGTGGCCCTGGTCGACCCCTCCCCGGGCCTCGAGGAGCTGAAGGCGCTGGTCGAGCGCTCTCGCCTGGTCCTCACCAACGACACAGGCCCCCGTCACGTGGCGGTGGCCCTCGACCGACCCGTGGTCGTCCTGATGGGGCCCACCGACCCGGCCATCACCCACCAGCACATGGAGCGCCAGCGGGTGCTGCGCGAGCAGGTCGACTGCAGCCCCTGTCAGCTCAAGAAGTGCCCGATCGACCACCGCTGCATGACGCGGCTGCAGCCGGAACGGGCGATCGCGGCCGCCGAGGAGCTGCTCGCCCGCTGATCGCGCGTCTCACCGCCCGGATCACCCGAGCATCGCCGCGCGGATCACCCGGGCGATCGGATCAATCGATGACGCAGCCGGCGAGCTTCTCCAGGACTTGCGGCTGGTGGATCAGGATGTGGCCGGCATCCGTGCTGACGATGCCGTCCTCCCTCCAGGCGCCGATCTGCTTGTTGATGCTCTCCCGGGTGGCGCCGACCAGATCGCCCCACTCCTCCTGGGAAGCTTGAGGTTGATCCGAACGTCGCCGTCCTCGTCCTCATCGCCGTAGATCGAGGCGTAGTGCACGAACTTCTTGGCCAGCCGCACCGGGAGGTTGAGGAAGAGCGTGTCCTCGACGAGCTCGCTCACGTGCTTGAGCCGCTGGGCCATCACCATCAGCATCTTGATCGAGGCGTCGGGGTGACGCTTCAGGAAATCGAGGAAATCTCGGCGGTGTATGGCCAGGAGCTCGCTCGCGGTGAGCGCGGTAACCGTGGCGGTGCGCTCGTGGCTGCCGAGCAGGGCGATCTCCCCGAGGAGCTCCCCCTGGCTCAGGATGCTGAAGACGACGTCGTCGCCCTCGTCCGAGGTCGTCAACGCCTTCACCGTCCCCCGGACCACCAGGTAGACCTCGCTGCCCTCGTCACCCTTATGGAAGAGCTCCTCCCGGGCCTTGAGCGAGCGCGGCCGCGTGACGTCGAGCAGCGCTTCGAGCTCGTTCTCGGAGAGCCCCGAAAAAAGGGGCGCTCGAGCCAACATCTTCCGCTTCTCGCCGCGGGTCAGAGAGGCCACGAATCGAGAGCATACACGCTCGACGACTCTTCGGAAGCGCCGTCTCAATTCCTGGCGTGGGGCGACCGATCAGGTGGACATGGCCGATCTCCGCGCCCGCAGGACCATCGGGTCGTACGTCTCCTCCCACGCGCTGGCACCGGGCACCCGGGCGGCCCTGGAGGCCCTCGGCTACGCGGTGGTGCCGGTGATGACCGTGGGCCGCTTCACCGATGCCGATTGGCCCGTCGACCTGCGACTGGCCGACGCCCGCCAGCTCGACCGCCTGCCGGACGACGAGGTGCCGACGATCCTGCTCGGCACCGGCCGGGGTCCGGAGACCGAAGGCCCGCGCCTGGTCGGCTGCGTGACCCGCCCCGCAGCAGTGGCGACGCTCTACCCGCTCCTCCAGCGCGCGCTCGAATCCCGACCCCGCCAGGCGGCCCGCGCCCCGGCGAGCCTCCCCGCCCGGTGCATCCGCGCCGATCGCCGCTGGTCCGGCGAGGTACTGCAGCTCTCCCAGTCCGGTTGCCTGATCCGGTCCCTCTCCGATCTCGCGCTGGGGCTGGAGATCAACCTGAGCTTTCCTCTGCCGCTCGGGCGCATGGTCTCGACCCGGGCGCGCGTGTCCACGTGGACGCCGGAGGGTGCCGGCCTGGAATTCCGCGGGATCTCGGCGCTGTCACGCGACGCCATCGGAGACTTCGTCCAGCGCAAGCTCGCCACCACCTGCATCTAGCGGGCGGCGAACGCCAGCCGCAGCGCGGAGGAAGCATCGTCCACCGCCCGGCGAGCGGCAGGCAGGATCTCGTCGAAGCCGAAGAAGCCGTGGATCATGCCGTCGTAGCGGGACGCTGTGACGGCCACCCCCGCTTCGCGAAGGCGCGCGGCGTAGGCCTCGCCTTCGTCCCGGAGCGGGTCGTACTCGGCCGTCACGATCGTGGCCGGCGGGAGTACGGAAAGATCATCTGCCCGAAGCGGCGATACGTAGGGATCAGAGCGGTCGCCGTCCGGAACGTAGAAGTTCCAGAAGCTCTGCATCATCGAACGGGTGAGCAGCGGACCGGCGGCGTTGTCGCGGTACGAGCCGGTCTCGAAGTCGTGGTCCGTGATCGGATAGACGAGCAACTGGTGGCACAGCCTCGGCTCGCCCCGATCCCGGGCCATCAGGGCGATCACGGCCGCAAGGTTGCCGCCGGCGGAGTCGCCACCCACCGCGATGCGGCCGCGGTCGACGCCGAGTGCGTCGGCGTGGTCCGCCACCCAGCGGGTCGCCGCGTAGCCGTCCTCGGCGGCGGCGGGAAAGCGGTGCTCGGGCGCCAGGCGATAGTCCACGGATACCACCGCGCAGCCGGCGCCGTTCGCCAGCTTGCGGCAGGTCGCGTCGTGGGTCTCGATGGAGCAGAGGGCCCAGCCACCGCCGTGGAAGTAGACCAGGCAGGGCAGATCGCCCTGCACTTCGGGACGGTACACACGGACGAGCAGATCACCGTCGGGGCCCGGGACCCGTCGGTCCTCGCAGTGGGCGACCTCGGGCCGCGGTCCCTGGCAGGCGGCCGCGTCCGCGGCCTGTCGCAAGGTGACCAGGTCCACGGTGGAGAGGTCGAGATCGGCTCCGAGCGCCTCACCGAGCTCCTTCGCCTGCGGATCGATCGGCATCGGGTCCTCCTTCGTCGGAGCAGCTACCATAATCGAGCCCATCGCGTTCTTCAGCGACGGCCCCGACAGGCAGACGTCGAGAGAGAGCGCCGGGCTTCCGGCCAGCCGACCGGGAGGGGTCGCCGTGAACGGACCGGGAGGAGTCGCCGTGAACGACGCTACGCTCGAGATCGCACCGGCTCCCGCCGCGCGGCCCGTCCAGTGGCGGCAGGGCTGGCGCGCGCTGAGCGCGCTGGTGGCGAACCCGGACCGCACCGATCACGTCTTCGAGCTGATCCAGTCACTCGGCGGCGACCACGGCGAACGGGTCTTCCAGCACTTCCTGCGCAGCCCCGACGGCCCGCGACTGCTCGAGGAGCGCCCGTCCCTGCTCGAGCGGCTCAGCGACCGCGCGGCGCTCGAGACATTGCCGGAAGGAAGCTTCGGCCGCGCCTACGCGAGCTTCATGAACGTGGGGGGGATCGACGCGCAGGGACTGGTCGACGCGGCCGCGGAGGTCCCTCGGGAGCGAGACCTCGACCCCCATCGGCGCTGGTTCTTCGACCGCCTGCGCGACCAGCACGACCTGTGGCACGTGCTCACCGGCTATGGGCGCGACCTGGCCGGGGAGGCGGCGGTGCTGGCTTTCACCTACGCCCAGAACGGCAACCGCGGCATCGGCGCGATCGTGCTGACGGCGGCCTGGCGCGGACCGAAGAGCCTCGACTGCGGCTGGCAGCGCTACCTGCTGCGTTGCTGGCGGCGCGGTCGCCGCGCGGCTCCGCTGGCGAGCCAGCGCTGGGAGGATCTGCTCCCGCGCCCGCTCGCGGAGGTTCGGCGCATGCTGCGCATCGAAACGCCCGAACGGGCCCACCCCCGAGGCATCATCAGCTTCGAGGGCGACGAGAGGATCGCCCAGCCCGCCTGACCGGGGTTGAGCCCAGGGCCTCCGTAGGCGTACAACAGAGCTGGACATGGCGGAAATACCGAGGACACGGGCGGAGTGGCTGGACGCTCTGCGCTTCCTGAACCGGGACCGGAAGGCCCGGCCCGACTCCCCGACCCGTGCGGCGAGCGTCGGGGACGTCGGCGACGAGCAGCTGCGCGACGCCGTCGAGCACCTGCGCGTGTTCATGTTGGAGGTCGGCCCGGACGGCCGGACGCTCTACGTGAGCCCGAGCATCTCCGCGATCCTGGGCTACTCGCCCGAGGAGGTCACCGGTGTCGTCGGCTGGGACTTCATCCACGACGACGACATGCCCGAGCTCGTGGCGCTGAGCCAGACCCTTCGCACCACGGGCCAGCCGGTTTCTACCGTGCTGCGCGCCCGCCACAAGAGCGGACACTGGCTCTGGCTCGAGACCACGACGACGCTCTACCAGACTCCAGAGGGCGAGTCCTGCACGGTGACCCTCGCCCGCGACGTCACGACCATGAAGGAGACCGGCGAGGCGCTCCGGGCCAGCGAGGACCGCTTCCGGGCGCTGGCCCGCAACTCCTCCGACCTGATCCTCGAGCTCGATGCCCGGGGCACGATCCGGTACGTGAGCGAGAACCGCGACGAGATCCTCGGTGAGCCGGGAAACGAGCTGATCGGAAGATCGATCCGGGACAACCGCCTGATCCACCCCGACGACCTGGCGACCGTGACCAAAGGCTTCGGGCGCTTCGTCGACACGGACCAGCGCAACGGGGCGCGGGAGCTGCGCCTGCTCCACGAGGACGGCTCCTGGCACTGGTTCGACGCCCGCGTCACGACCTACAACAGTCGCGAGGGCGAATGGCGGGCGCTGGTGATCGCCCGAGACATCACCAAGCAGCGTCGCGCGCAGGAGGAGCTGCGCGACAGCGAGGAGCGCTACCGGGTCATCGCCGAGACCAGCGGCGAGCTGATCGCCGAGATGGACAGCGAGGCCCGAGTCCTGTTCATCAGCCCGGTCGTCCGCCAGCTACTGGGCTTCACGCCCGAGGAGATCACCGGAACCACCCCGGTGATCCGGGTCCACCCGGACGATATCCAGCGCTGCGTCGATGCGTTTCTCGGCGGGATCCAGAGCGGCGAGCCGATCCGGGTCGCGCCGTACCGCGTGCTGGGCAAGGACGGAGAGTGGCGCTGGCTCGAGTCCGGGGGAATCCAGTTTCGACGGGCCGACGGCGAGCAGCGCTTCCTCTCGGTGACACGCGACCGCACCAAGCAGATCCGCGAGGCCCAGGAGCGGAGCGCGCTCGAGCGGCGCGTCGAACAGACCCAGCGCCTCGAGGGTCTGGGCGTCATGGCCGGCGGGATCGCCCACGATTTCAACAACCTGCTGACACCGATCCTCGGCGATGCCGGGCTCGCCCTGATGGACCTGCCCGAGGATTCACCCGCGCGGACGCGGATCCAGAAGATCCAGAAGGCTGCCCGCCGCGCCGCCGCGTTGACCCACCAGATGCTCGCCTATGCGGGCAAGGGCCCGCTGCTCGAGGAGCCGGTCGACCTCTCCGGGCTGGTCCGCGAGATGGCGCAGCTGCTGGAGACTTCGGTGTCGAGACAGGCCACGCTGGAGCTCGATCTCGACGACGGCCTGCCCGCCGTGAAGGGCGATACCGCGCAGCTCACCCAGGTGGTGATGAACCTGCTGACCAACGCGGCCGAGGCCATCGAGCAGGGCGGCGGCCGGATCCAGATCCACACCGGCCTGACCGACCCGACGCCACCTCCCGGAGCG
>PVMS01019908.1_pt1 | contig 14295 bp, 9 predicted proteins | sample 1853461 | NCBI WGS metagenome assembly PVMS01 (sample SAMN08582032, study PRJNA380276) | Marine sediment metagenome, whole genome shotgun sequencing project. | isolation source: ocean sediment barecode stripped | collected 2017 | reverse complement strand
GCTGGGCTCCCCCGTGAGGTCGTACCTCCCGTCGAAACGGTTGGTCGTGCGATCCGAGTCTCCCCGTCTCGCTGGCGGCCATCGGTTTCCCGATCAGATCACCGTGAGGTGAGCCAGCCGCCTGCCTTCCAGACTTTCGCCCTTCAAGCAACAGGGAAACTACGGGTACCCGCAATGTATCGCAAGCCAGAACGTTGGTTGCTTTTCGCGATGTAGCAATCGTTTTCGCGCATGGCAGCTATTTCGTGTCATACACGGCGGGTACAGTCCACACTATGGAAACGAACACCACAGATGCCGCTCCTGACACGCCCGTATTGGTGACACTCTCCCCGTCTCGCGCCAGCGACTTCAAGACATGCCCGCAGCTCTACAAGTTCAAGGCGATTGACAGGATCGCGACGGAGCCGACCATCCATCAGGCTCGGGGCACGACCGTGCACCTCGCGTTGGAGAGGCTGTTCGAAGAACCGAGGCAGGAACGAACACCGGAACGTCTGTACGACCTCTTCAGACAGGCGTGGGCGGAACTCAAGCCTGCTGAATACCCAGACCTGTTCGACTCGGTCGAGGAGGAACAGTCCTGGGGTATTGAGGCCCTCAACATGTTGGCGACCTATTTCTCAATCGAGGATCCAACATCGTTCGATCCTCAGGCCCTCGAGATGGATCTGCTGGTCGATGTGGATCACATGAAGATCAGGGGAATTCTTGACCGTATGGAGGAGGTGACCGAGATCGGTCCGGACGGCTCCGAGAGAACCGCCCTGGTGATCACTGATTACAAGACGGGCAAGGCGCCGGGCGAGCAGTACGCCAACAAGGCCTTCTTCGCTCTCAAGATATACGCCCTGCTCATTCGGATCTCGATGGGAGTGACTCCGACACGGATCCGGTTGCTCTATCTCAACGGTCCGACCGAGTACACGATGGAGATCACGGACAGCCAGCTCGATGCAATGGCGAAACAGCTCGCAGCCCTGTGGAGTGCAATAGAGAAGGCGATCACCACAGATACATGGCCTGCCACGACATCCGCGCTGTGTTCCTGGTGCGATTTCAAGGAGTCGATATGCCCGGCGTGGGAGGACGAGCGAGCGGCATCCGCGGAGACCGATGCCTGACGAATCCATAGATGGTGGAATCCTGACGTTGGCGCATCCCGCAGACGGCGAGACGCGGGTAGGTCCTGAGGACTGGGAGTCACATCTACCGCTTCCAGGCGTGCCCCAGATCGTCGTCGGCGGCCCTGGTACCGGTAAGACGCAGTTCCTCTGCGAACGTGTTGCATCCGCCGTCGAAGCCGGTGTCGTGGCACCAGACGAGGTCCTGATGCTCACGTTCTCAAGAAGAGGTGCCATCGATATTCGCGCAAGACTTCTGGCACTCCTCGGAAACGATTCACACCGTGTAACGGTCTCCACATACCACGGTCTTGCGATGCGGATCGTTGAGACTCACGCAGGTGATCTCGGATGGCATTCTCCACCCACGGTCCTCGCCGGCGTGGAGCAGGAGCACTTCGTTGCTGGTCTCCTGCGTGACGAAGCGCCCGAAACATGGCATCCCGCTTTTGGGCCGATCCTCACGTCACACCAGATGGCAGCAGAGGTCACGGACTTCATTCTCCGATGTCACGAGCATCTCCTCCCCGCCGCGGACATTGCGGCACATGGACGTGACCAGTGGCATGGCCTACCTGAGTTCTTCGACACATACCTCAGCGTTCAGGTCGACACGGGCCGAACAGACTATGGCCGGATCCTCGCGGACGCCGTTCAGGCCATCGAATCCTTACCGGACGCTGGGACACCGTACAAACTGGTTGCCGCCGACGAGTATCAGGACACGTCACCCGCACAGGCTCGTCTGCTTCTCGGCCTCGCGGCGAACACCCCGGACCTGGTGGTAGCGGCCGATCCTTACCAATCGATCTACTCGTTCCGCGGCACCGATCTCTACAACGTCTTCGGATTTCCCGAGGCAACGGAAGCCGCACTTGGTATTCGAGCCGAGAGATTGGTGCTCACGACGTCCCACCGAGTCCCTGAGGAGATCCTCTCATCCGCCGTCTCTGTTACCGCAAGAGAGTTGCCTGGTGGCGCAGGAAAGGTCATGAGCACACGTACGGGTGTATCGGTGTCCGCCCACGTGTTCTCCCTCGAGGCACACGAAGCTGACTGGATCGCGGCTGATATCGAACATGTCCATCTCAGGGATGGGGTGCCTCTCGAGCGAATCGCCGTCTTCATGAGATCTGCATCGGCATTCACCGGAGAGCTCACCAGAGCACTCGAGCGCAGGGACATACCCCACACGTTCGAGGAATCACGACTTGCGGACGAACCGATCATCCGATTCGTACGTGACCTGGTCGTCGCCGCGACATCACGAGACAATCAGGATGAGACGGTCAGGCGTGTGCTCCAGGGGCCGTTCATCGGTGTAACTGCCGGCGCTATTGCTGGGATGGACGCACGTCGCGCACTTGGAGAGTCCTGGGCTGACATCGTTGCGGCGAGAGTGCCAAACGGGGAACCGCTGGCACAACTTCTGTCTGACACCGGATGGGCAGAAACCGAACGTGCCCCAATCGGTCTTTGGCATGTATGGGTTTCACTCCCCCAGCTGGCTGACATCGCGACGGACCCAACGCGGGTCGACGACGTGAGGGCATGGTCCGCCTTTGCCCAGGCACTGGACCGCCTGGAGGAACGTTCACCAGAGGCAACGCTCCTGGATCACGAGACGATGATCGGAGGATCCGACTTCGAGGCAGCTCCGCTCTTCGAATTTCGGACGGAGGACGCGCAAGGAGTCACGGTCACCACTTTGCACCGATCCAAGGGCACGAGCTTCGACGTCGTGTACATCGCTCAAGCCGTGGAAGGGGCGATTCCCGATCTTCGCACGACGGACTCGATTCTGGGATCTCGCCACCTCAATCCCCATCTGCCATCCGACACGGCGTCCTACCGTGCGTTCAGACTCGACGAGGAACGACGGCTCGCGTACACGGCCATGACCAGAGCATCTGCAAAGGTCGTCTGGACCGCAACCATGGTTGAGGGCACACAGGGGTCGGTACCAAGCAGATTCCTCTCGCTTGTCGCTCCAGTGACCACGGCGAGCCATGACACGGGTCCGTTGACTCCACGGTCATTCGAAGCCGTGCTCAGGAGACAGCTCAACGACCCCCTGGCCACCGATGTGGAGAGGCTCGCAGCCGTCTCGATACTCGCTGAGGGCCCCGCGCACGGTCTGGCGCACCCATTCGACCGATATGGAGCGCTCGAGCCGGGTCCCGACGGAAGCATCGTGCCAGCATCACTGCGAATGTCACCAAGTCAGGCGAACACCTATGAGGAGTGTCCGAGAAGGTACGCCGTTGATCGGTACCTGATGACCCAGACGGAACAAACCGACTACATGCACTTCGGATCCCTCATCCATGAAGTGCTCGAAGAGGCGGAGCGTCATGCGCTTGCCTCCGGCCGTGAAAGGTCCACGTCTGTCGAAGCGATCGAGTGGCTCACACGAGTATGGGAGAAATCCGGGTTCGGCGATGACGCCGTCGGCCGGGCATGGCGACGCCGCGCCGTCAAGATGTTGGACGACATGTACCGGCTGTGGCCTTCCTCCGCCCGCCCTGTCGCCCTCGAGACACCGCTCCACCTCACGATCGACGGGACACCGTGGTATGGGGTGGCAGATCGCATAGAGGCAATCGGGCAGGAAGTTGTGATTGTCGACTACAAGACCGGTGCCCAGATGACAAAGGCCGATGCGGCGGAGTCGTTGCAGCTTGGATACTACGCAATGGCAGCTGCCGAAGATCCAGACATCACGCTGCACGGCACGGTCTCAGCGGCCGAGTTCTGGTACCCAAAGATCACCAACGCGCACGCCATAGGAATTCGCGAATTCAACATGGACAATCTCGATACCGTCCGGCACAAGCTCATCGAGATCACGTCGGCGATCCAGGATGAAACATTCGAACCTACTCCCGGACCACAATGCGAGTCCTGCAACCTGGAACTCGTCTGTCCAGCACGGGCTGCGGGCGCAGAGGCGTTCGCATGAGTGTGGAATTCGAGCCGACCGACCAGCAGTGGGCGATCATCAGACATACAGACGAGCCGCTGCGTGTCGCAGCAGGAGCCGGAACGGGAAAGACAACCACCATCGTCGAGCGCATCGGCTACCTCGTCGGCCGCGGCCTGGACCCCTCGAGGATCCTCGGGGTCACCTTTACGAACAAGGCCGCGGACGAACTCAACCACCGAGTTCTGCGCACCATCGGCGGTGAGCACGCTGACCGAGTCCCAGAGATATCTACGTATCACGGATTTGCCGCCTCGATCCTTGACGAGTTCGGAGCCTACGCAGGGTACGATCGCGCAGCAATGCTGATGGACGATGGACATCGAACGGAACTCGCCTCTCGCGTGCTGCGAACCATCGAGACGCCAGATCTCGACCTCACCTCGCTCTCAACACGCCGCGCGGAGATGCTCGCGCTAGCGGGCAGCCTCACAGAGAACCTCCTCGATGCCGACACCGTGAAAAATGCAGCACCTCTGGGCATCGGTGACATCGACCTTGACGACGCTGATGGCCTGACCCGCGCGTGGAGAAAGCGCCTTGCCCTGCTCGACGCTGCCGAAGCGTTCGAAGCGGAGAAACGCAGGCTCGGACTCGTCGAATACGGCGACCTGATTCGGCTCGCGGTCCAGGTCGTTGAGGACTCGTCCGACATTGCACGCGAGATCAGCAGCCGCTACGACGCTGTTGTCCTCGACGAGTACCAGGACACGGACCCCGCCCAGAGACGGCTGCTCACAACGCTTTTCTCCGAACGAGTTCCAGTGACGGCCGTCGGTGACACGGACCAGACCATCTACGAGTGGAGAGGAGCATCGGCTGAGAACTTCGCTGCGTTCCCTCGGGACTTCCCACTTCCCGACGGTGCCCCTGCCCCAACGCTTCCACTCAGTGAGAATCGACGCTCGGACAGGATCATCCTCAACCTGGCGAACCGAATCCGTGACGAGATACCCCACGTCGACGGCGCCAAGGCCTTGTCGCCTGTATCTGGCGCGCACCACGGAGAGCTGGTCACGTCGTGGTTCGACACTGACCGATCAGAGGCTTCATGGATCGCCGCTCGGATCGCGGAGCATCACGATGACGGGCACACGTGGGGCGATTCAGCCATTCTCGTTCGGAATCGCACCCACATCCGTCCCATCGTCGAAGCGCTGGACGCAACAGGGATCCCCTACGCCGTCGGCTCAATGGGCGAGCTACTCACCGTTCCCGAGATCGCAGACCTGCTTGCCTGGCTTCAATCGATCGAGACCCCATCAGATGATATTCCGCTTCTGAGGATTCTGCTCGGCGGCCGATTTCGAATCGGCATGACTGCCCTTGCACAATTACGAGGGTGGAGTAGGTCCAGAGAGGGCAGCTCCCTGTTCGATGCCGCACTCAACGCGGATGTGATCGAAGAACTCGATGCGAATTCGCTGGCGCGAATCCACACCTTCATGTCACTCCACCAGGAGCTCATACAAAGGAGCCAGGTCGTTGGCGTAGCGGCGACCGTCGCAGCCGTAATCGAAGCGCTCGGATACTGGGATGAGATCGCTGCGCTCGAGTCTGGAGCCGCGCTGATTGCGGGGCTGAATGTTGGACGATTCACAGATCTTGCGGATCAGTGGCGACCGATCGAAGGTGCACCGACTCTTGGTGGCTTTCTGCGGTATCTCGTCGCGTTGGCTGAGTCGGGCCGCGCAGACGAACTCGCATCTGAAACGCACATCCAAACTGATGCGGTCTCCGTCCTCACGGTGCATGGCGCCAAGGGTCTCGAATGGGACCACGTCTATCTCCCTGCAGTTGCCAACAAGGTCTTCCCCGGCCGCTCCCGTGCTTTCGATGATCCAGATCGGATCTCCAGGGTCCTGCCGTACGAGTTGAGGCTGAACCGCGAGATCCATCGCGATGTCGCCGCTGCAGCACCAAAGGAGAGGAAAGAGATCCTCAAACGACGCCATCTGGATCAGGAGTGGAGACTCGCCTATGTTGCTGTCACTCGCGCTGCACACAGGCTGGTGATCAGCGGGCACGGGTGGGATGGAAGCACGAAGAATCCTCGACAACCCTCTCCTCTTTGGACCATGGCGAACGAAACTCCCGAGTCCGAAATCGGCGTGATCGAACCAGTCTCAGACTCGCCACCGCCGACGCCGGCATATACCGAGCCTGTGCCGTCTCCCGATCCGCTGTTCAAGGCTGGGCCCGCCGACGCACTCAGACGCTCAGTCCATGATCCGGGGTGGATCGAAGCCGAGTATCCGGACCTCGCGAGCTCCGTTCGGGAGGGGGTCACTCAACTGGAGCTCCAGGTTGAGGACCTCGCCACCCCACATCTGGAGGAATCGCCGGATCGATTCGTAGTGTCGGTTACCAATCTTGTCACACTTGCGTCGTGCCCACAGAAGTTCGAGTGGACCCATCACGATCGGCTGCCGCGCAGGCCTCGAGCCTCCGCAGTCCGCGGAACCGCGTTCCACCGACGCATCGAACTTCACAACCTCGGAGTGATTTCGTTCGATGATACCCAAGACGCTGGCCGCGACACCGAGCCCAGACCCTCGGCTCCGGCCGCCGAGGGCCAGAGAACCGATCCGTGGAGCATCTTCAAGCGATCCCGATTCTCGACGGAGACCCCCATCCACATCGAGTCTCCATTCGAGATTGAGGTTGGCACCGGTTCGATCCGTGGAAAGGTCGACGCGATATATGACTCCGGTGACAATGCATGGGAGATAGTCGACTACAAGTCAGGGAGACACAGAGACGATCCTGTGGTCAAGGTGCAACTCGAGGTGTACGCCCTTGCAGCTGCAGACGGAGCTCTATCTGCCCAACCACCAGAAGATATCGATGTCACGTTTGCATACTTCGGTGACGATGAGCTCGTCGAGATCACCGAGCCTGTTGACGACGCATGGTTGACCAAGGCACGCGATCACATTGAGGCGCTGGTCGATCAGGGAGTCAACGGACCGTTCGACCCTTCACCATCCGATGCATGTCGCTGGTGCGACTTCCTCCATCTCTGCCCTGTCGGGCAGCACGAGGTGAACAATACTCAGACGATCTGACCGTTTTCGGTCTCAAGGATGATCGTCACAGGTCCATCGTTGACGAGCTCAACTCGCATCTGCGCTCCGAACACACCCTCCTCGACTCCGATTCCTTGCTTCCTGAGCCCAACGCAGAGCGCTTCGACCAAAGGCTCGGCATCGGTGGGCGGTGCTGCTGCGGTGAACGATGGCCTTCGCCCTCTGCGAACGTCCGCCAACAACGTGAACTGGCTGACAACAAGGATGCTGCCTCCAACGCCCAGAATGGATCGGTTCATCTTCATTCGATCATCCACGAATATCCTCAGCCCGGCGATCTTGGTCACGAGAACGTCGACATCGGACATTCCGTCGCCCGACGCGACTCCGACAAGAAGGAGCATCCCGACGCCTATCTCGCCAACCACCACGCCATCGATTGTCACACGGGCCTCGGACACCCTCTGGATCACCGCACGCATCGCATCTCCACCGTTCTGTTACACGCCGAACCTACACTCGCTGCGATGATCTGGTCAGTCCTTCTCTCCGTTGCGCGCGGCTTCGTCATGGGAGCTGCGGACATCGTGCCGGGCGTCTCCGGTGGCACGATCGCCCTCATCTTCGGTATCTACGAGCGGCTCATCGAGTCCGTTCGTGCAGGCTCTTCGGCACTGGGAAATCTCGCAAAACTCGACTTCCCTGGATTCAAGCGGTGGATGGGCATGGTCGACTGGCTCTTCATCATCCCGCTCGGTACGGGAATCCTGCTGGCCGTTGTAACGCTTGCCAGCATCTTGGAGCGCCTGCTCGAGGAGCAGTCGGTTCTGATGTCCGCACTTTTCATGGGGCTTGTTGCTGGTTCGATCATCGTGGCGTGGGCAATGCTCAAGAACCGCGACACGAAGCACCTTTGGATAGCCATCGGTGTCGGGCTCATCACGTTCATCGCGCTCGGGCTTCGCGGCGGTACGTCCGAGGACACGGTTGGACAGATCCTCGACCCCCAACTGTGGGCCTTCTTCCTGGCGGGGGCGATTGCCATCTGTGCCATGATCCTGCCGGGCATCTCCGGCTCGTTCATCCTCGTGCTTCTCGGCATGTATGGGCCGTTGCTCAACGCAGTAACCACACGAGACTTCCTTGCGCTCACCGTGTTCATCATTGGCACGGTCATCGGCCTTGCACTCTTCTCCCAGGTTCTCTACAGGGCGCTCAGGCTCCACCACGACAATGTCATCGCAGTGCTCGTCGGTTTGATGGCCGGATCGCTGCGGATCCTGTGGCCCTGGCCCCAGGGCGTAGAATCGACAGCTATCGGTGCACCGAACAGCGATGTCGTACTCGCCGTGCTCATCGCCGCCGCTGGGTTCGCCGTGGTGATCATCGTTGCCCGTTTCGCCCAGAGACTCGAAGCGAGTGATCAGGGCGCATCCACTCCTGCCTGATCTCATCGCAGGCTGTCAATCATTCCCGGTCGATCATCCCGGATCGATCGTCACAGCTCTATCACACCTTCATCGACCAGCTCAGCGATCTGGGCCGTCGACAATCCCGCGTCTGACAGCGCGTTCCGCGCCGCGTGTGGCGCCACCGGCTCTGCAGCCGGCTCTCTACGCCGAGCTTGGACCTGTGGGTGGTCGGGCGCTTCGGACATCGCCAACACAGCAGTAACACAGGCATCGGTTCCTTCGAATGCCGCCTGCCAGTTATCGCGAGTGTCCCTGCCGAACACCTCGCTGAACGTGTCGGCAAGCGAGGACCAATTCATAGGGTCGAACCGGTTGGGAAGCAGAGACTCATCAAGTCCGAGACCTTGGACGAATGCGGAGTAGAACTGCGGTTCGAGCGCACCGACCGCCATGAAACGGCCATCAGATGTCTCATAGGTCCTGTAGAACGGGGCACCGCCATCGAGAAGGTTCGAGGATCGTTCCTCGACCCAGGCACCGGCGCTGGCAAGGTCCTCGATCGGTGTCATGAGGGCCGATACGCCATCGATCATCGCTGTATCGACGATCGCACCTTTTCCAGTGCGCGACCGTTCCACGAGCGCAGCGAGGATGCCGACGATCGCGTACAGTGATCCACCGGCATAGTCACCGAGCAGGTTCAGCGGCGGGACGGGTCTTGTAGGACCACCGATCGCCTCGAGAGCGCCGGTCAGACCGATGTAGTTGATGTCATGGCCAGCCATGGCGGAGTAGGGACCGTTCTGGCCCCACCCTGTGAGGCGAACGTACACAAGACCAGGATTCGACTCGACACACCGCTCCGGACCGACTCCAAGTCGTTCTGCCGTGCCGGGCCGGAACGCTTCGATCAGAACGTCAGCTGAGTCGATCAGAGATCGGACCGCTTGACCTCCAGCCTCCGATTTGAGATCGACCGCGATCGTTGGACGAGGTCGCACACCAATCTCCGTCAACCGCGTATCCAACGCATTGCTGGAATGGGAGATTCGCTCGATTCGTATCACGTCACAGCCCATGTCGGAGAGCATCGTGCACGCGAGCGGCGCAGGTCCAATGCCGGCCAACTCGATGACACGGATCCCTTCGAGCGGCCTCGGGTGAGGGTCGCTCACAGTGACCCGACGCGCTGGACCACAAGATCGAAGAAGCGCTCGGCGTCGACATTGGTCATTATCGTTGCATTCGGCTCGGCATCCGCTATCTCATAGGTGTTGCCGATCGTCTCCTCGCTGACATGATCGATCGCGACGTGGGCAGCGTGGCCCTTGAACAGCGTCTGGTCCACAAGAAACGCGATGACGCAGGGGTCATGGAGCGGCGCACCAGGGATGTCATACTTGTCGACGTCGTAGCGTTCGTAGAACCTCAGCATGCCGACAGCGGCGGCAGCCACATCGGTCCCGGATGCCTCCAAAGCTTCGATGTGTCGGGGCAACATAAGTGCTTTGTGGGTCACATCGAGCGGGAAGATCGTGAGCGGCACGCCGGAGGTGAACACGACATGGGCCGCATGTGGGTCCACATAGGCGTTGAATTCAGCAAGCTCTGTCGTGTTTCCCGGTTCGGCGAATGCTCCACCCATCCATAGGATCTCGCGAATCTTCGGAATGATGCTCGGCTCCTTGGCGATCGCCATGCCGATGTTGGTCAGAGGGCCAACCGGACAGAGCGTCACAGAACCGTCCTCGGCTCCAAGGCAGTGGTCGATGATCGCATCGACGCCGTGTTTCGGTGACGTGGCAACCGAGGCCTCAGGGAGTTCAGTCCCGTCCACGCCGCTGGGTCCGTGGACGTATTCGGCCGTGAACAGGTCCCGCAGCATGGGACGTTCACAGCCGCGATGCACAGGAATTTCCTCCCTACCTGTCAGCGCAAGAAGTCCATGCACATTGTCGGTAACGAGAGGCTGGGGAACATTGCCTGCCACGGTGGTGATCGCATCAACCTCCAACTCGTCGGATGCGAGGGCGAGAAGGATCGCAATAGCGTCGTCCTGCCCAGGATCCGTATCGATTATCAATGACCTTCGTTTCATGCCTACTCCCCTCAATCCCGCTCCACTCGGTACACCGTGCCTCCGTGGGACACGACATAGAGCTCATCATCACCACCAACGCCAAAGCCTGAAGCCCCTGGAACCGATCCTGTCATCAGCGTCCAGTCGTGGTTGCCGGTTGATGGTGAGTAACTACGGATGAATCCGGTGCAGAAGTCCGAGTAGAAGAAGTGCCCGTCCAGCTCCGGGATCGCATGGCCTCGATACACGTATCCGCCCGTGATCGAGCAGCCATCTTCGTGGCTGTACTCGCTCACAGGAAGAACGAATGGATCCTTGTCGCACTCGTCATCCTGAAAACATGCTGATCCCTCCATGACAGGCCAACCAAGGTTGGCAGCGCCATGATCGGTGCGAAGAACCGAAATCTCCTCAATCTCGTTCTGGCCGACGTCCGCAATCCATACATCCGCTGTTGCGGCGCCACCTGCAATCGGGTCAAGGGCGAATCGCCATGGGTTGCGAAGACCTGTCCAATACACCTCGGGCGCCCCGTCAACACCGTCCCTGTATGGATTCAGCCCGGGAATATCGTAGGGTGCGCCGTTGCTGCCAGGCACACCGATCCGAAGCATTGAGCCAAGCAGCGTATGGGAATTCTGACCGTTCTCGAAGCGGTCATCGGCGGCGCCCCCATCTCCCATGCCGATCCACAGGAAGCCCCCTGGTCCAAAGGCGATCATGCCGCCATTGTGATTCCCAGCCGGTTGGTCCACTTCCAGGACCCTCACCTCGCTCGCCTGGTCGAATACGCCGTCTCGGACGACGAACTGCGATATGGCGGTCTGGCCGCTCGTATCCACGTAGTTGACGAACGCAAGTCCGTTCTGGTCGAAGTCCGGATGAAAGGCGAGGCCCAGAAGGCCTTGCTCTCCCCCGAACGTCACCGAACTTCGAATGTCGAGAGCCACTGCATGTCCGCCGCTCGCCGCCTGACCATCCGCCCGGACGACTCGGCCCGGCTGTTCCACCACATAATCGGGACCCCCTCCAGGATCAGCAACGAGAAGAACAGGACTTTCAAAGCCAGAATCGAACTCTGCGAGCACGATCTGGAGCTCGGACAGCGGCACAGTCGTTTGCGGTACCACAGAAGTTTTCGACGCCGCTGGCGCCTGCGTGGTCGGGACCGATCCGGTTGCCGTGCTCGTCGCGGCCGAGCCCAGGGTGGTGGTTGGTGAGTCCGCCGGATTAGATGTGCACCCGACCACCACCAGCGCCAGCACAACCAGACCTATGTAACCAACCCGCTCCATGCCCGAAGCGTACCGCTCACCCCAACCTGACAACTGACAGCCGATAGCTGAGGGCTGATCACTGGAACGCAGCGTCCTCCTGATCGGTCAAGAATTCATAGATCTCAACCATGTCCACACCGGGGATCGTCTCGACGGGCATGGCTGCAAGCACATGGCTGTTGGGACGAACCGATGGCCACGCATTCCCGTTCCAGCGTTCAGCCATTTCGTCGCTCACTGTCCGACAGCAGTCACCTTCAGGGCATTGCGATATAGAACGCCGATCCGTATTCCAGCCTCTGAACCATTTCGCGTCCTCAAAGCGCGCTCCCACGGTGATGGCACGGGGAGATTCGTTCTCTGATTCAACGAACGTCGCACACCAGAAGGTGCCTGCCGAGGTATCGGTGTACTGATAGTGGATCGTGTATCGGGCGTCGGAGACAAACGCCTGCCGAGTTCCCCATTCCCGGCACAAGCGTTGACCCTCGATCGCTCCGGATGAGTTCTTGGGAAACGGAACTCCGTTGTTCGAGTACGCCTTCCATATGATCCCCTGGTCATCGGATCTCACGAAGTGGGTTCCGAGTCCCAGGTGCTCGGTTGCCAGATTCGTGAAACGGTGGCCCGCCATCTCGTAGGACGCGAAGAAGCGGTCCTTCAGATCTTCAACCGAGAGATTGCGATCGGCTTTTGCGTTCAGCAGGAAAGGGACGGCAGCAGCCTCTGGCAGAAGGACGGCTCCGGCGAAGTAGTTCGCCTCAACGCGTTGCCTGAGGAATTCGGAGAAGTCCTTTGGATCGCGATGGCCTAGTGCAAAGTGGCCGAGCGTCTGGAGGATCACCGAGCGAGAGCTCTTGGAGTCGAAGCTGTCGCGGCCATGCACGTAGATCTTTCCGTTCACCATGTCCGTCACCGATCTCACCGAAGCCGGCACCTCGGGCGTGCGAATGACCTTGAAACCGAAGTGGCTTGCCAGCGCGTTCAAATCACCTTTCGACATCGCCCCCTGACCCTCGAAACCGATGGCTCGAACGGCATCCGCCGCGATCGCCTCGATGTCGCCAAAATAGTTCCCACGTTCGGTCATCTCTGCACGAAGCTGCGCGTTGGCTGCTCTGGCCTCGTCACGCGTGAACGGCACGGCAGCGTCACGGCCCCTGAGTTCCGCGTAGAGGCGGGCGATGTGCTCAAGTGCAGCATCGGGGACGCGAGTGGTCGGTTTCAGATACGGAAGGCCGAGATCGCGGTAGGCCTGGTCACGCTGGGCACGTTCGATCGTGACTTCGAGTTCCGCCCTCCGCGACGGTGCCTCAACTGACATCAGATCCGAAACATCCACCCCGAGCGCAACTGACAGGTCGTTGATTAGACCCAGCTTCGGTTCCTTCTTCCCATTCTCGAGAAGAGAGAGAAATGGGGCGGGTCTGGATACCTTTGCTCCCAGGTCATCCAGCGTCATGCCAGCCGCTTTTCTGTAGTGCCGAACGCGTTGCCCGAACACCAGAGGGTCAATGATCGCCATCAATAACTCTATTTCATAGATATTTACAGAATATTCGTGCTTCTTATCATTGCATAGATTTGCATTTCTATCAATTTTATCGTTTCCTATGCACACCAACGAAGGGCGACCGTGCACAACATACAGATTCCCGGGCAGATCGGCTCAGGGTTCAACGAGGTTCTCTCACCGGCCGCACTCGATTTTGTCGCAGATCTTCACGATCAGTTCGATGGGCACCGCAGAGAATTGCTCGCAGCTCGCGACGATCGCCAGGAGGCGCTTGACGGCGGCGCCGCGTTTGAGTTCCTCGCCGAGACGGCCGATGTTCGGAACGGATCGTGGGTGGTCCGACCCGTGCCCGAGGATCTATTGGACCGTCGGTGCGAGATCACAGGACCAACGGATCGCAAGATGGTCATCAATGCTCTCAATTCCGGCGCGAGGGTATTCATGGCGGACTTCGAGGACTCGAACTCACCGACCTGGGCGAACATGGTTGGCGGGCAGGTCAACTTGTTCGACGCAATACGCAGACAGATCGACTTCACCGCCGACACTGGCAAGTCGTACGCGCTCTCCCCCGACACCGCAACACTCATGGTGCGACCGCGCGGATGGCACCTGACGGAGTCCGGCATGCGGGTGGACGATCGGCCTGTGTCGGCATCACTTTTCGACTTCGGCCTCTACTTCTTCAACAATGCCGCGGAACTCCTATCTCGTGGATCGGGTCCGTACTTCTATCTTCCCAAGCTCGAGAGCCATCTCGAGGCAAGACTGTGGAACGACGTCTTTGTTCACTCCCAGGAGAAACTGGGACTCGAGGTCGGCACAATCAAGGCAACGGTCCTGATCGAGACGATTCCAGCAGCGTTCGAGATGG